>Ga0116227_10008234_pt1 | contig 19807 bp, 14 predicted proteins | sample S1TSphgellanicum_FD_89693 | JGI IMG/M metagenome (GOLD analysis project Ga0116227, IMG submission 89693) | Host-associated microbial communities from peat moss isolated from Minnesota, USA - S1T2_Fb - Sphagnum magellanicum MG | ecosystem: Host-associated > Plants > Peat moss > Unclassified... | reverse complement strand
TTAAAAAAAAAAAAAAAAAAAAAAAAACATGTTTTTAAAGCTATAAAGGGTATTTCTTTTCTTATTATTTTTTTATTACTCATTTTCCTTTGCACCTCAAAGATGGTTTTAAAAACTTAAAGTAGCATTCCCATAACATTTCAAATCATTCAAAATGAAACACATATGATGAAGATTTAAATAACTAATGAATATGTGTCTTTATTAAGTTATAAGTAGTTGTATTATAGTCATAAAATAGTTGAACAATAATATTTTAGTAGTGGCACATTAATGACCACGCTAATTATATCAATGGGAATCATAATAAAAAACTAATTGCAAATGTATCCCATAATGGGTGGTGGAAATGTGAACACGTGGCATGATTGCATGTATGTACATTATACATTAGTTACAACATAATTGTTGTTTTATTGACACATTTATAATAGTTCCAAAGTAATTAACACATATAACTACAATGTAACTCCTTAAAAAGTCAAACATGGTTGACTACATATGTATGTACGATGTGTATAAATTACCATACAAAAGACCCATTTTCAACTCACTTGCAAATATAATACAACTAATTGATTTTCTAATGTGGCAATTTATTTATTAATACACAATATTTCTAAAAGGATAGTTGCATAATAGTTATATATGATTTTTTTTTGAGTTTTAGTTGTAGGATAATGTGGTTTTGGCAAATGTAATTTTTCATAATGAATTGTTAAATGCTACATTGCAATAAATTTAATTAGTTGATATAAAATTTGGATTGTCAAATGCCACTTTGGAACCACCTAACCATGTATTTACCCATGAATGCCAAATCCAAATTTTTTGTTAAACCAATGATTGTTTGAACCATGCCCATCCAAATTTGTGTTGATGGTGGTGTTTTTGGACTTGAGGTAGTCTAATTGTTGCCACATGTTTTTGTTCATTTTTCTTCTACAACATGAAGGTGATCAATGACCTTCATTAAGAATATTTTCCCCTTTTTAATTGCATATGCCATACTTTTGTGAACTAAATAATAGTTATGTTCTAGTTATGTGCTACCAACTACCTATCATTTAGTGCAACTTTTGTTAATTGATCTTGAAACCATCAGATTTGGATTTGGCATGGGATTTTGGGGTGGCATTGGGACATTAATTTTTGGCATAAGGATTATAGTTGTGGCTTGGGTTGGAACATCCAAGCTTGAAAATTGTCTACACCATGATCTATTGACTTTGTTACATCATTAACCTTTTGTATTGATTTTTTCAATTTTCTTCATTGAAGTTAAATTTAATATCTTTTATTGTGACACCTAGTGATGGTTTGTAAACATTGTCCATAAGGTCCTTGACATGAGGGGTTGGAAAATTGTCTTGTTATTCAACAATTCATTTATCAATTCATAAATCCTTTTGCTAAATTAACACAATAATTGTAACAATACTCTATTTTGTGGACTTATAAACTAATATTTCTCATTATGGCTTGTTTTATCCATGTAGTCAAAGATTCCTTGAAAATCATTATTTTGTGCTCCCCATTTGTGTTTGTTGATGGATTCATTTTTCAACAATGGGAGCAATATGCTTCCATGATTCACACATCAATGTTTTTCTATTTGGTTAATCATTTTGATACAGTATCAAGGGTTTGCTTTGTCAATTGCAACAACCTATTCTTCTTCTTTTTGTTGCAATGAACATAAGAAGTTTTGCATATTCTCAATTTCATTGATGGGGTTGAATCTTGAATGCAAAAATTTTAATTCAATTTTCCCTTCCCTTTCTATTTCTTGTTGTTGTTTGATTTTGTTTCATCAATTGTTGGACAATGTCATTTGATTTGTTGATGTGCATGATGCAATCTTAAATTAGTTCTAGGTTCTTGCATATTGACACACTTTAATGGTTTTTGATTGAGTTATAGGTTCTTATGAACTGTATAGTTCAAATGATTTTTAAAAAAAATGCAATTGGACAATATAACATGTGGAATATTTATGGGCTTGGGAATAATCAATGATTTCGTACTTGGAAGTTGATGTTGTTGTGTCTATTGCATGTTTGTTTCTATTGTGAATGATAATGTGGGCTTTTGCTACAATGCATTTGTCGCAACTTATGCATGTGTTATGATCATTATAACAACACATTTGTGTTGAGAACTATGCGTGTGTGCTTGTGCCCTTTTACTATGATGCTTGATATGTCTCTTACAACAACTTGTGCATGTTACAATGACTCCAACAAACTAGTGTGTACTAATAACTATTATGTGCACTTGTTTTTTCTTGATTTCTTTTATAATTGATTATTAAATGTGTTGTGTTTTCGTGATTTCTCTTCTAGTGTAAATGTTTTGTTTCAAATTGTAACATGTGTGAAGAGAAAGTGAAAGAAGAATAAATATTGTATCTTAACACTAAGTTATATAACCAATTTTGATAGTTTTACATAATAATAGTCTTTTCACCTGAAATTTACAATTCTTGAAAATGCAATATTAGGAACAAATTTACATAACAATAATTCAACACACCCTATCAACAAGGATGCCACATTGGAAAATGTGTTACATAATATTGTATATGTGAATCAAGAATAGAATTGTGTAACACAACATTGATTTAACATGGAGTTGATTCCAACTATGAGTGGGGTCTAAAGTGCCTCAAATTCCTACGCCTTTGTGATCTACTTCTATGTTTGGGCTCATCATATTTTTCGCTTAATGTGTTATGAATAGTAAGACCCTATTGGTGGGGCATTCCTAAAATATTGGGCCTAGGACAATGTGTTATTATAAATGAATTTGACCTCACATTTGGGGAATGTCTCCCATCCATGGAGCATTATGAACAATTTCCTAAATGTATTTGGTGGGCTTTCAAGTAAAGGTAAGGCCATAGTGCTTCCTACTTTTGAAAGAGCATGATTAGTGTAGTAGTATTATGCCTTTTACTTTTGAGAAACCATTAATAATGTACATAAGATGATCTCCATGTATGTGCTAGGAAGTTTATGTGTATCTCCAAATGCTTTAATGATGGAGAACATTTTAAAAACTTACTTCGCTATTTAAGCATAATGTGTTTTTCCCCTCCTATCACCTCATGATGTACTTATGTTTAGGCTTATGATATCATTCATTTAGCTCATGGTTTATGATAGGTCAAGCTTGCAATGAAAAACATTCCTCAAATGTAAGGTTGAATTGCCTACTAAGGTACACCGGCCCATCATTGATTGCCTACCTATGACCAAACACTTATTTATATCTTCATCACATGTGGTTCATTTTGAGTGATTTAAAATGTTTTGGGAGCATTACATCAAGCTTTAAAAATCATCTTTGAAGTGCAAAGGAAAAGGATTAATGAAAAAATAACAAGAAAAATAAAGTTTTCCAACTTACAAAACACCATTTTTTTCTTTTCCTTTTTTTAGACCTTCCTACTTTCAAGTCTCATAACTTTCATATTTCTTATTCATTTTAAAAGATTTAAAGTGCCACAAGAACGCCACCTGAAGTTCTACAAATCATCTTTGAATTCTAATAACAACATACAAGAAGGAATTTTTTTGGTGTTTTGGAACCGGCCTTTGTAGTGTTTGGTGGTTTGCTTTTATGAGTTCTTGACCTCTTTACTTTGGGGGGTCATAACTTTCTCATTTCTAACCCATTTTTTATGATTGTTAGTGTGTTAGATGCGCCAAGAGGAGAGGTCAAGTTTTGTTTGGATACTAGAAACAACAGAACCCTCCCCTCTGATCTTGCCTACCTTGAGCGCTTAAATGTTTGGTCACCAACCAATCTACCCTATCTCATCCTTATTGCAAGAAACCCCAAGGCATTAGAAATATCTTTAAGGTGACCCAATTCTAGCCTTCTTTCATCCTCACTTGGCATTTCACTTTCATTTTGTACATATCCTTGACATACGACAAATTTAAACCCAAATTTTAAAAAAAGATGAATAAAAAATTAGATTTTGAATTGAGCCTAAAAAAAAATAATTGCTTAACTAGGGGTCTACATACTTACCTAGATTACCTACCTTCCTACCTAAGCCCCCTATCTCTACCTACCTACTTACTTGCCTACCTAAATTACCTACCTTCCTACCTAAGCCCCCTATCTCTACCTACCTACTTGCCTACTTAGATTACCTACCCTCCTACCTAAGCCCCCTATTTCTACCAACCTACTTATTTGCCTACTTAGGCTACCGACCTACATAGCCTAGATGGGCTATTTAGTTATCTCATGAACGCTTTTGAGTATCTCATGGGACCAAGGGCATTTTGGCCAAAAAAATTTCAAAAGTAAACCCACTAGGCATCCAATGAAAGAAATTATAGTAAAGTCTCCAAAAAAGACCATGGTATTTGAGACCCTTCTCAAAACCCATTCTTCTCAAATACCTTCTCTTTATATTATTCTCACATGAACAAGTGTCCCTCTTTGGATTTCAAGCATCGATAGCACCTTGGGTAGGCCCCTAGGTAACTCATAGGTAGTTGCTTAGGTAGCCCTTTAGGTAATCCCTAGGCAATTCTTTATGTAACTCCTTTTTGCATTATGAATTAGTTTTATTCTAAATAATGCTTAAACATCCACTAACTTTTTAAAAATCCTTAACTAGCTTCATATGTAGGTTCTATGTAACCTCCAAGTACCCTTTTAAGTATTCCATAACCTTAAAGCAACCTAAGAAGGCATGTATGTGTCTACCTAAGGAGCCCTTAGATAATAAATCTTATGTAATTTCTTAAATGACTTTTAGGTATCCCATAATTCAGGTAAGCCCTTAGGTTTCTCCCTAGATAATCCTTAAGTGGCCTTTTAAGTAGGCTTCATGTAACCCCTATACATGTTTTTGATAGCCCTTTGTAACCCTTATTTGCATTATAAGTCAACCTTAGGTAACCTCTTAAGTAACCCCTAAATCTTATATTAATTCACTACGTCTATCAGTGTGTCTGTCTGTCTGTAAAACCTGATCTCCCCAACAACATGACAGTTATTACCACTATTTTCCAGGGCAGTTAATTGTGGTAAATAATTTTTAAAAAAGAATTTTTTATCGTGGCATTTAAAGTTTTGTTTGACCTTGGTTACAACAATAATAATATAATGAAAGTAAATGAGTTGTTACGTAAGCAAAGGCAAGTAAATAATTACGTAAGTAAAAAGTAGTAAGTTAAGCTTCCAGTGGAGTCCCCTAAGTAGCTGCTATCCCTTAACATACGGCCCTAGGTAAAGATAGGCAAACCATAGGAGACAAAAGGGAAGTCAAGTCATTCTAGTTGTGGAGGGAACTTGAGTTTTCTCCTCTCTTATTTCCTTTTGGGATAATCTCATCTTGCATTTTGACTCAATTTCAATGAGACCTAAGGTTTTGTTCCTTGCTAGTTTTCTTGATTTATGTGGATATCTTGATTGTCCTATATAGAAGATGCTTTAAACTTTCCTTTTCTTAAAAGGATTGACCCAGAGAAATTGGTCTTTTAGGCAATGCCAGTCCTTGACACACTAATACAAGGCTCATATTGCCGCAGGTCAGTAAAGTCCTTGGTACCTGTGCTCATCCCAGCACAAGTGCTAATACTAGACCAAAACGGAGTACTTGGAACAGACCAAAACTCATCAGATACATCCACCATTCATGGATTCAGAAATTTATATTTGAACAAGATGAGGAGACCCAAGTTCCCCTAAGTCAGCAGTGAACAACATGTTCTAATATGTCCTAATTATCTCTAATTCTCTCACTCGTCAAAAATTATCAAAGCACCTGGCACCTGCATGCCATAACTCTCTGCAAAGAAAATGCTGAAAAAGCATTCATAATAGTCAAAAGTTCGCGCCTCTACTTTAGAGGACTATCCACATTGTCAAAGCTTCTTGTTCAGAAACTCTCATCTGCAAACTTGTAAGGTTAGCACCCAGTAAATTCCTTCTCTTAGTCATCGTAGTCATTTCATGACTTCCTGCAGCTTGCTAGGATTCTTTAACATTATGACAAGCTACAAGCACCTATCCAAACTATAGAGGATTTACTCTCATCATCCCAAAGAAATAAGGTTTAGGCTCCAATACTGGCACCTTGTATTCTTCCTCTCCTTTTGATCTTCTTCACTTGCTTCATTCCTGCCAGAGTTGAATCTCTGTTTATGGGGCTTGAATTCTCCTTCTTTGATGCTGTTTTGCTTGCTTTTTTACCAGTCATGGACACCCTTTCCATCTCTTTTTCAATCAAGCTCACCGACCTAGTTACAGAATGCTGAAGCTTACCCATTGGTGGTAATTTAATATCCTTAAGGCTCACTAGGAGTGCTTCAGTATCTAGAAGGGCTGAAAGGGGTTTTGATGGATATAAGGTTCTCAAAGCCTCTATACTAGTGTAACAAAACTTGAAAGCTTCAGATTTGTATTCTTTTTTCACAGGAGGCTTCTGGACAAGTGACAGGAGCACCCCACTGAGAGTGGGAAGGAAGGGCTGTAGAACATCTGCAAAAATTGGACCATGTCCAGCCTTTTTGTCTTTGCCCATATTGCGTCGAAGAATCTCAGTAACCATCTGCATGGCCTCACGTTTGAAAAACTCTGACCGAGCATTCCCACATTTGTCAATCAGCTGTCCCAGCATAGCCCTGCCCAGCCATGGGTGCTGTTGAAAGATATTTCTGAAGAAGGCAACAGAAAGCCGAGACTTCTTCTGGACAAATGAGTCCTCCAAGGACATGGCAAGAATTTGCAACACATCTGCACCACTATCCTCAGCATCTGTTGTGCTTCCTTGCAGAACCTTCAACACCCACAATGCACATGCCTGCACCAACATTTTTCAATTAGAGAGTGCATGCAGCATCTGCAAGTCAAAAAGGAAGTAGGAGGCTTGCTCACTCAAAATTTTGTAGCAAGAGAGATCCCCCACCTGTGCAAGCGTTCGGACCCTTAATGTCATTGACCTGGCTGCCAACTTTAATGTCTTTTTCAGCAACTCTTTGGCTGCAGGAATTTGAACCTCCTCCTTTGACGGATACTTCTTGGACTTCAACAACTTGCTCCGCAGGATTTGCTCAATACGGTCAACTAACTGCGAGTCTCCATTGGCAGTCCCCAACTGACGAATGGAACCAACAAAAGCCTGCAACAGCCCTGGCATTGCAATCAGTGCCAAAGGGCTGCCAGGATGCTTCTGAAGAAACAACTCCAGCAATGAAAGCACTCGAAATTTGAAATGTAATAGCTGGGTCTGGACATCCTTGCTTCCCCCATCCACTGCTGCTTTCCTCTGCTTCAACATTCTAGCCAAGTGCACATCAATCCTGAACATAGCTTCATCATCCATATCTGACATTTCAGAGTCAGAACCCCCATCTTCCATGCTGTCATTGGCATGCTCATCTCCATGACCTACAGAGACAATTATATCATCACAATAATGCATAAAAGGCTGTTTGAGCTTCTGCAAGATAAATCATGTCATGTCATCCAAGGTATCATCTTAGCCTACATTGCAAACATTTCATTGCCTCCTGGCAACACTTCAACAGGACATCAGCTATTTCACTCCCTATTTGTAGCTTCACAGTAGAACTCTTCCACCCTTCTATGAAGCCACAAAACCTAAGCCTTCAAGATTTTCAGAGTGCAATTTAGTACTTCATGAAATCATGCTAAGCAGTGCTGATGCTGTGTACCAATTTGTGAGGGGCCATTCCCAAGTTTGGTAGAAATCTTTGGTGCTCCAGCTTTTTTCACATCCTTGCCTCTGATATCCTCTTCATCATTGTCATCCTCATCATCATCATCATCATCTTCTTCTTCTTCCCCTTCATTTTCTTCCTCCTTTTGCCTCTGACAAGACCACAGGTAAAGGCGATTATAGAACAATCGAAATACAGTGCACCCTGGGACTGCAAACTACAGTTCCCCACACCCATATGCAAAGAACTGCAGTCCCACTGGAGGATTTCCATTCCTAAAACAGGGAAGCCACAGTCATAAAACTACAGCAATACAGAAAACTTGCCCATCTGAAAACTTTGAATATTCCAGACAACTGGATGAATATGCTGATATAACATAAGCAACTCACAGTGTGCTTCAAGGATACAAGCCTTCCATCACCCGTTATTTCTTCCACCTCCTCAACTTCATCGTCATCGTCATCGTCATCTTCACTGCCTGCCTCCTCCTCAGAGCCTTCATCATCATGAAGACCCAACATGTCATCATCTTCTTCACTCCCTTCCTCATCTAATTCAACCACAGGTTTGTGTCTCACTGATTTAGTGCCCTTCTTGATGATTCGAAAAATATTTTCCATCCCTGATCTCGTCAAGTCTCCACAGAATGTTTTGAACACCTGCACCATGAAGAAAAGTCTTATGATGCCAGATCTAATAGCTCAGCAGGAAAGTAAATCAATGTCACTGCAGAGAAAAACTCTACAAAATGCAAGCCAACCAAACAAGCATTGTGTTTGCTCTAGCCAAAACGAAAGAGACACACAAGAATGAGTCCCATTGTGACCTTGCAAGTCTCACTCACAACCTTTCAGACCATCACCTACACCGTTAATTGCAGTAACTAGCTGCCCTTACTCCCTACTGAGTCATGGGCTACTAGTACCATTATTCAAGCTGCACCAAGCTTGTGAGGGTAAGCTTAATTTTTGTTTAGCTTGCCCCTCTACAAGCTTACCAGGAAAATTGTGAACAGTTTCAAGGTTCTTTGATCATGCCAGAAAGATTTGGTGTCTCCCTCAAAACTTGACTAACCTGCTCAGCAGCTGCACGAACTGGTAGTGAGGATTGTGCCAACAAAGACAGGATAATATCCACCAACACATCCATCACAGGAGGCATTTCATTGCTGTCATGTTGCAAGTTATCAGTAACCTCAGCTAAAATTCCAGGAAATGCTTTCCTGCAGCAAATGGCAAGATCAACAGCACTTCCACTGACAGAACCTGGCTCCAGGAAAGACTCCAACAGCAACTGTAGAAGAAGAGACCTCATAGCTAGTAGCTTCTCTGCTTGATCATCACCCTCCACTCCTTTCACCTGCATAACACAACCCAGTTTAAAGATATGAAAATTTTTCTCCACTTGCCTTTCCTCAGTGGAAATATGAAAAAATGCAACAACAGGCAGCTTGTAACCTGCAGACATGCAGTCTGTTTCTTGCTCACCCAAGAAGCAAGAGAATTGCAATAAATCTTGGAGCAAGAAGGATTAGCACTTTAAGGTTAAGATCATGAGATTTGGTACAGCATACAGCCTTACAAACCCTGATTCACCCAAATGATTGACAATCAAGAAGAGTCCCACCAGCAATAAGCACCATCTCTACATGGTTTCCAATCATTCAGTTGCTAAGGGCAAAACATCCAGGCTTTTCTTCATCTCCACATCCTGAACATACAGAAAAAATAAACTTACAGCTGAAGATAACTGAGATACTGTCCCCCGAAGTTTCTCAACAGCATCTGCATCATCCTTGGTAAGAGGGCGAGCCAAATATACAGCTGGCAACCTCTGTATGCTCTCACAGAACTGGGTCACAAAGAGTGCAAAATTTGCAGGATCTGAACCATGCTGATCCTGTGGTCTCTGCTCCTTACTCTTGCCACCTGAAACAAGCTGATTATCATTCAACCGTTGAGCCAAAGCCCAGTTTTGTGCACTTACTAGAACACTCCGTAAACGGGCAACACAAAGTGATCGGATTCGTTCTGAGAGAGGCAGCCGGGGCCACTTCAGGGCCATTCCCTTCCCTGTTGCAGCCTCTTTATGTTTTGCATCAAAGATGGCATGCAATACCAAAAAGCTCAACACCTCTTTGAACAGAGTCACCCGTGCAGCAGTGGGCTCTAGCCGAGTTTGCTCAGACAAGGCACATATTTGCTCAAGAATCCAAACTCTCTCACGATCACCAGCTTTTTCTACAGATGCAAATGGACCTTCCAGATTCTGCTCTTCATATCCTTGCCCTTTTTGAGGGCCATTCATGACTATGCTTGTATCTCCTTCCTTTTTGCCTTCAATAAGTGCTTCTGACCCAGACCTGGAACTTGCCACCATGTGTGACTCTCCACTCTGAAACAGATCTTCCAGAGTCAAGACAAATGCCACCACATTGGCTTCAGATTTGAGTCCACTGGTCAGAATTTTTACAGTTGAAGTTTTTGACAACACATCAAACTTACAATAGCTGGATTTTTGAAGAGCCATTATTGCAGCAACTCGATGGACATCATCTTTCTCAGCCCATGTATGGATTTCCCCCAGACAACGCAGAGCAGATTTGTGGAGAAGGGTGTCTTTATCAGAGAGAATGGTTAAGATACATCGCACAAAGGTGTTTGATAGAACAATATCTACAAACGTGGGGTCTGGTAACCTTGGCAGGAACAAAAGAACAAGCTCCATAGCCAAGTGTTTCCGCTCATGTGATGAAGGCAACAGCGCTCCATCCACAATTGTGCTCCAGAAAGTTGATAAGTGTGCTTTCATAGTGTCCAAGTCTTTCTGGCAACTTGGACCAATAGTCTTCTTCTTGCTCTTCTTTGGTGATTTCTTGAATTCTAACTGAGCAGATTGCACACTTTCAGGAAGCAAAAGCTCCAGAAGTACAGGCCAGACTGAGTGTACTCGTGGATGGCTAACTGAGGCTTCCTGCATTAGCAAAGTTCAACACCAACCAACGAAACAGTGTCAAACCCATAGGACACAAAGATGCAAAGGAAAACAGGGCTAATAAACCTGAGACAGTTAAGGCACACAAAGGAACTCTAAATTCCAAGCTGTCATTTCCTCTTATGAGCAACAGAGATGTAATTCAGGTGCCCAACATCCCTACCATCAAGCATGGAACAAGTCTGTTGAGGTGAGAAGGCTCAAAAATATCTTGCAAAATGCCTGAGCTTGGCAGCAACAAGCAAGAATGCCGCATCATTGCAGGAAGCTTCTCATGCAACTTCAGAGCCAACAGCAAGCCATCAGCATTTTGACTCTCAGGCTCCCTTTGCAACCACTCCTGAAATAGTGGGGCTGCACAAACACTTGCCTCAAAGGCATCCAAAGGCACCTGAATAACCACCAATGGAGCTCCATATCAGAACAGCTTGACATTGAAAACAGTTTGGATGGAAAGAAACTCATCCAAAACCAAGAATATGAGTTCCATACTTATGGTGAATAAGGAAGAGAGTCGATAACCTGTCTCGCAAGTTCTATGATCACAATCATGGCTGGTTCTCGAAGAAAGATTTTCTTATTGGCAAGCATGAGCAGATTCTGGGTTATATCTTTAGCAATGCTTTGCTGACCAGATGTTGTGGCATCCCCTACCACTCTCTCTGCTCGTACTAAAGCTCCATAAGCAAACAGCCTCCCTAACCGCCCATCTCTTGCATCCTGCATTAGCACAGCCTCACAAAACACTACAATACTTTAGCACCATAGCAGATCTAAATTGCAGTCAGCAGCGATGATCACTTTTGTAAAATCATCATGGCCAGCTGCATAAGCAATTACATAGTGTTTAGAAGTATTTAATAAAGACAAGTTGCCTGTGCATCCAGGATGACTTCCCTAGAACCCTTGTGCACACTGAGACCAGTGCCATTGCAAATCCCTGCCTCAGACTGCATATAGATAGACCCAAAAGGCTACACATCAGCTCACAGAAAATGCCGGTAGATCAGACCTACCTGGCCTTTCATAGCCGATGTGACCTCCAAAATGGACTCGATTAGCTGCATGACTGCATCTCCATGGATAACAGGAAGAGTGCACATCAGAGTTGTCAGTGCAAGTGCAAATCCCTGCCTTGCACTCTGCCAAGGCCCACAACAAGCACCCAAAACTGGATCAATCTCTGGGACTGCCATGAGACTGCTATGAGCGACTTTGCTCATACGACTGTAGTCTCTCTAGTCTGGTTGCCACATATCCTCAACACTGTATATGTGAGAGGGACAGAGAGACACACACAGACACAGAGAGAGACAGAGAGGCAGAGAGAGGCCAAGGTTGAACGAGGACTTTCGGTGAAAAGAATGTGCACGGAGCTCAACCTCGCGCGCGGAACCGAGCCCTCGCACGAGACGACGTACTGCATATCGTACACTGGGTGCACATCCCTTCAGTGCTCCATCGACATCCTTCACCGCCCCCAGAACCTAAAAAATTCACAGAATCAGTTGTTTTGGTTTTGCCACATTCCCGGATGATGCTCAAAGAAGAGAATGCATGAGCGATCATGGTGAGGTCCGGATTGGAAAAAGGACATAAAGACAAACAAAAGAATCGATCGATCGATCAAAAACTCTCTCTCTCTCTCTCTCTCTCTCTCTCTCTCTCTCTCTCTCTCTCTCTCTCTCTCTCTCACCTCCTCAGCTGCTCCTTCCCGTCTACCGCCAGCTTCAAACTCTTGTTGATCAGATTCCAACTCTTTGGCCAACGCCACAGCTGCAGCTTCTCGCACACAAGCGTTCACTGATGACAAATTCCAATAGATTTGCATTCCCACAGGTTCTGGACAGGCGGATGATGAATCAGCAAGTCTGGCCATTTCGCTGTTCCCCGCTTTGTCTCCTTCCATCGCCGTTTCCTTGGTCTCTATACCATAATTCCTCTCCTTAGTGACTTTTTTCTGCAGACCATCATCATCATCATCATCAGCAGCAGCAGCAGCAGCAGGTGGTACAGATGTAGACGGCTCCGCAGTTCTATCTCCCTCCTGCACCGCCGTTACATTGGCCTCCACAGGTGACTTCTTCAACTTCTTGAGCTTCTTCTTCTGCGGAACAACAAGAGGCACCGCAGACGTCGAAGGTTCTGCTTCTTCGGCAGCAAATGTGGAGATCGAAGGTGTACTAGGAGCTGCTGTTCGCCCTTCGCTCCGGTTGCGTTTCCCCATCGCTTCTCGTTTGGCGAGCTCACTGTGCAACACTGCCCCCGCTTCTTCTTCTTCCTCTTCTTCGTCGCAATTTAGGGTTAGGTCTGCCAAATTTAGGATTAGGGTTTGAAAGGTACATTAGGGTTTGCGGGGTACGCGAGGATTTGTATTTGACGCTTTTACACTATGACTGTTCTCCTCCCCTGGCCTTGCTGTTTGCTGATTGAATATTGCTGACGAGGTTCAAGGTCTCGGGGGATTATGCCGAACGATGTTCACCCCAGTCACTCCAGAGATTGTGTTACTCTTCTTCTTCTCGGAAGGGAAGTTGAAACCTTTGGAGGTCGAGATCAGTAAAAGGGGCTCAGGACCATGGTGTGTGTCATCATCGGACATGATCTTCAAGCAATAGACATATTTAGGGCATTTGTTATCGAGGTCCTTTAGCGTGATTCGAGAATCAAGAGGAGCAGGAATTGTGCTGCAAATCTGGGTATTGATCAGATGTATCGGTCTAACGGTGGACACGCTTTTTCTCCGTTGCTCAGCTTGTAGAAGGGTGGAGTTGAGAGGAAGGAATGCTAGAGGTAATTTCTTCACTTGATGAGGTTGCTGTCGAGCACTGGTTAGGCGTGAAGTTTTGGGGTAGGTCTCTTATTGTTGTTACACTCCCGTGGCGTTAGGAAGGCACGGGTGGAAAAGAACTGGCTCTTTTTATCTTTAGAGTACAAAGGAGACCCTCCAGAGATGGCAGGAAGAGAGAATCGAAGGCTCAAAGAGCTTTTCAAAGAGTTTGGGGTCCAACCGGCTACACTGGCGGTCATGGCTCAGATGGGTTTTACAGTGAGCACACTGATGAATATGAAGGACGATGAAGTCGACTTTGTGATTAAGTCCATGATTGAGGAATATCATCTGGAGCTTTTGGTAGGGGAGCAGTTTGGCATCAAGGCAGGCGTGAGGGCCAAACGGAGGGCGCTGGATGAGGAGATGGAACAACAGCGCTTGGATATGCTTGCCAGAAATGGTGATAGGAAGATGAACAGTGCAGATGAACGTCCTGAAAGTCTTCTCCTCAAAGATGGTAATTGAGTGTTAGAAAATTGTAGGTTGTGTGTTTTATTCATAGCTGGTTTTGTCAATTAAGCTTTCTTAGTACCACCATGCATGCATTTTTGCATGTGGGCAGTTGTTTCCAGGGTATGGACTCCATGATGATCTCTGATGAAACCGGTTGTTGATATGATAATTTAGGACTTGGGCCACCCCAAGATTCAATTGGACTTCTAGGATTCACAAACCACCCGGGAGGGAGTGATAGCGAAGACAAAAAAGTAGTTGCCAGAAAGAAACAGAAGAAACGGCACTCAAAAGAATTTGGAGAGGATGGTGAGGAGAGGCCCCGAGAACATCCCTTCATTGTGACAGAACCTGGGGAACCAGCCAAAGGGAAGAAAAATGGCTTGGACTATCTTTTTGATCTTTATGAACAGTGTGGAAAGTTCCTGGAGGAGGTTCAACAAATAGCAAAGGAAAAGGGAGAGAAATGCCCAACCAAGGTAACTACAGGCTTGGTTGAATCTGGAAACTATATGCAGCATCTTGACTATTCAGTTTTTGATCATGCTCTGCAGATACAAATTCTTTACTCTCAGCTGGTCTTAGTAACTGGGAGTTCCAAGTCTCTTAAAATCAGAATATCTAAGCCAGTGGTTGAAGTTCAACAGTGTCTGTTTTCACTCTTATCATATGAATTGCAGGTGACCAATGAGGTTTTCCGCCATGCAAAGCTTACAGGGGCAGGCTACATCAACAAGCCAAAGATGAGAGATTATGTCCACTGTTATGCATTGCACTGTCTTGACATGGAGCAGTCAAATGCACTCAGAAAAGTATACAAGGAACGAGGGGAGAATGTTGGGCAGTGGTGCCAGGCTTGCTACTACCCACTCGTTTTGTTGGCAAGAGGAAACGGATGGGACATTGATGACCTGTTCAACAGAAATGAGAAGCTTCGGATCTGGTATGTGCCTGCAAAACTCCGGCATTTATGTCATATGGAGAGAATCAAACATGGTGAATAAGGAAAAAGGGTTACAATTTCTTAGCAGGGTCTGTTGCTACTTGGGTTGCTTTTATCCAGTGGTGTTCAAAGATTGTGTATTATGTCTTAATTACCACCTCTGGTGGGTTTAAGACTCTTCTTGCCTTAACTAGGTGGCTCTGGGTTCACTATCAATGAAATCTAGATCTTGATTACCCACCTCTGGCAGGTTTTAAGGCTCTCCTCGCTAAACTGGATTCACAATCAATGAATCTAAATTTGTACATCGATGTAATATTAAAGTGTGATTTGTACATTATACCCCTTTATGTCCTGTGAACTCTCTCTCTCTCAATCTCTCTCTCTCTCTCAGAGATGTTGTGGATACTTGCAAGACACGTTGCTGGGTTGAGCACTACTATTTCTCTTATGTGAAATCCTGTTCAATTGGTCAGCTTTGCTGAAAGCAATAAAGTTATCCATAAAGCCATGCAGTTAGGGGTGAGTTCGGCCAGTTTGATCCTGATAGGGCACGAAATCAGTAACAGGGGCTGAATTTTTTACAAATGAAATTAATGGGGAGTGAAACTGGAGTTTGCACTGATTTTGGTGCAAAAACTAGTTTGGTCCCCTATCTTTCTTTTTCCTAAGCACCTGCACTACTACTGCTACATTTTCACTGCTCTGACATCCATTCCTGCTATAATTACTCTCAAACCAGGTGCATCTAATCATGAGTTTTAACATTTGATGCATTAATGAAACTTCATTACTTTATGCATAACAGTGCATAAGGGTTAAAAGAGGGGTTAGGGGATGAAAGAAGTGCCCAGAAGTGGGATGACTTTATGGATTTCTTTAATATCTCATGTTAGTTCCAGAGAATTTTCTTTGTGTAGATTTACAACTTCTTATAGTTCTAATTTTAGCAGGTTCTCAAAGAAAAAACATTTTTATGTACCTTCCCAAGTGTAATTGGGAATTGGACTGGTTAAACACTTCTTGTGAACCAGAGATGGTTCACAAGTGGAAAATTTGCATGTGTTGCTGTTGAGGGTCAGGAAAGCTTGGCCTTCAACTGACATCTGTTATGTTCAGGTAGCAGTCTGGATTCCTTAATGCATATGGCTGCAAGACTTGCAAATACAATCGCAGGTTTTTTGTGGCACTAAAATTTAAACTTAAAAACAAGTGTTTGACTATATTGTAAATGAATCTATTGACTGCCAATCTTTTGAAGTCTTTAGATTCCTCTGACACATGCTGCAGGTAACCAGATCATTAGAAGCATATATCCCAGTATCAAGGTTTCAGTCAACAGACTGTTTTATTGTGACTTTTGCGAGTATGCAAGCAGACTCAAAATTGAATATTGATCCATTCACAATTGTTCTCATTGTGTGAACTTGAAATTCTTACATTTGATACTACACGTCTGGCAGACTTTAGCTTGATGTGGCAGTCTTCAATTTCAACTTGACAGAATCTTCCCTGGCATTCAAATCAGAAAAGAGAATGTGGCATTTGGAATTGTCTTGTGGAAGCCTGACCAACTCATGAAGTGGTTCCTAAGATATTTTCAACCATCTCATTTACAAGAACTACAATTTGCCACCATCAGAATTATTAACTCCGCTGCCAGTGATCTGGTTCTACTCTATACTACTCTATACCAGTCTTACCTCCTCTGGACCCATTGTATCCCCAGGCAGTGTGTCGCCAATTCGGCAGAGGCCTTAACACAACGGTAGCCATCTAGGAAGCCAGCAGTAGAATCGCCGTGACAACGATGTTACCTCAATTCTCCACAAGCTGACCAATCAAGCAGAGCTTGCTCTAGTCTTTTATAGATGTTCACGTCTATGCTGTAGCACAGATGTACCTACATGCAACCATAACAGACCTGATGCACTGTTAGATTAGCATTCAAGCATTGTGGCTAATCTCTGCATAAAATCATGTGGACCTAGTCAATGGTAATTACAGTCACTATTCTTTATGGATGCAATCAGAAATCTCTGCACTAGTGAAAGACTGTTGAGTTACAAGGGACACAAATACAAACTCACCTTGCAACAAATTTGTTGCTTGCTCGTTGAGAAAGTGCCTTATCCTAGGTCACTTGAATCTAAGGGATATCTCACTATACACAGATCAGAATTCATTGAGGTTGCCTCCATGTCCAATGTAGCAGCTCACAAGAAACAATTTTCAGCAAGCAGATCTTTCTGCTTAAGCAGGTATTGGACTTGCAGATAGCCACTCCCACCAAGCTGTTCTAAATAACTCCATAGTGCTCTCCTGGCAGAAATGGCATTAGTTCTGGCAAAATATATTGGCAAGATCTCTTGGACCCACCTTTTAATTTTCAAAACCAAAATTGATAACTCTGTTAAACACCACTGCAGTTGTTCTCTTTGAGCTGAATCACAAAGAGAGAAGTGCATAGAAGATGAGGGGAACAAATGCATTATCCAATTGTGATGTATAGGCTTCAACAAGGCCTGCACCTATGCAAGCCCCCACCAATGACCAAAATTGAGCTGCTGAAAGAGCTGTTGATATTACTGGAACCAGCAGTATGCAAGCAACAATCATGCTCACAATGCCTGCCACACCCACACATAGGGAAGTTCAAGTGAGTAATACAAGCATGATGATTTAACTGTGTTGCCAACAAAAAAAGTTTTTACAACAAGCACTTCCTGATGCAGCCATTTTACCTGCAATGGTGCCTTCCACTGTCTTGTTGCTGGAACTGCTCAGACGTACAGAACCAAAATTGTAGCCAATAACAGAGGCCATAGTATCACCAATGCCAAGGCTCAGGATGCCAGCATATGGGGCCAAAGGTTGATCCATAAAGGGGGATGTACTCAGCCACACAGGCACAGCACATCCTAGTAACAATGAGAAATGACTTACAATTAGGAGATCAGAATCCCGAGAGTCTGTAAAAGCCTTCAGGAACCTATGCACTGCTCCACCAAAAGGAGGTATTTGCCAAACCCTAATCATCTCAATGACAAGAAAGGCTGCAAAAGCCAGGGAAAGTGCAAGCCGCAAGAAATCTGGTTGGAAGAAAAGCGCAGGCACAAACATGATGACAACCATGAGGTGGAAGCCTTTCCGCACCATGATTCGGGCCACTTGTTTCTTGACAACCATCCGATATAAAGCAAGTATGGGAAGGCAGATTGCCAACATCCAGTACACACATAGACCCAGTCTAGCTTCAGGTTCTTCAAGCACAAAATTGAGCACCCACAAGACAGGGTGATGAGGCAGCCTTTGCACCAATTGAAGCCAATAAGGAGCAACCAAGAACACGACCAGTAACACGGTTCCAAAGAACAAAAACACCTTTGTCACATCCTCCATACATGGCCCTCTCTTGACAGCTCCATCGGATACTTTCAATGACAGGCTACGAAGTAAGGTTTTATATGAAACTGGAACCAGAAGCAATCCCAACACTAAAGCTTGGCCAATTGCATGGATTTCATCCCCAGTTCTCTCCATCAAGAATTCGGGTAGGCCATTCAATATGGTAATTCTGGAGAGAGTGAAGATAAGGGCATTGCCTGCATATAGAGTCAGCCCTTGTGACACCAAGATGGCCTCTCCGACTGATAAGCAACCTGGGAATGCCTGAAGCAAATGCTGGAAGAGAGCTGCACATCCTAGTGCATGTGTGAGGCACCAGATTATCCTCCATGTTCCCGTGGTGAACCCTAATTCAGAGACAAGGATAACAGCTGGCCCAGCAATCCCAATAACTGAACTGCAGCACTCTGGACCCCAGCGCCCTCTCTGCCTGCAATCTACGCTCAGATCTGTCTGGTCCCGGTTGTTGTTCAACTGCTTTTGGTCTTTATCATCGCTCTGCCACAACGCCAGACCTCCCAAGAGCAGCAACATTGCACAACCGCAGGCCAAAGAACCCCAAAGCTCCACTCGCGCCCTCTCCAAAGCAGCCTGAGAATGCTGAGGCGTGCGAAGAATCTGTAGGAGACGAGACGCCATGACAATGGGAAGCGTAACAGATCCGAGCAATATACCCGGCGCTTGAGTCCGCCGTAATTGCCATCTTCGGAGCTTCGTGCCTCCTTTGCTTGCAAACTCTACGAACATAGAAGCCGCTGTAAGGATGGCCAAACCTTTTGCCTCGTTCCGCAACGATCCTACTAAGGGAGTACCAAGCAACCCTATTAGCACTCGCACTACCACCAGAGTCACAACCACCGCTTCTTGTCCTGCACCCGAAAAGGCCTGCATCTTGCGAGCGCGTCTCCTCCTCCCAGCACCACCACCGCCTTGAAGAAACCTCAATTGTTCGCCTCCTCCACCTCTACGATTTCTACTACTTTGCATGCAATTACGCCTAAAACCCGCGATCCAGCGATCATCGTCTCTTGTGCAAATCGTCACCTCCTCCTCACCATGGCCACTACCAGGAGGCTTCATAAAAATTCCACGCTTAGAATTGTGATTGTTTTCTGAGCATATGAAACCAGACCTAATCACCTTCACGCACGCGGTCGAAAACAAATCGTCTTCGACACGACGACGACGACGACGACCACACGCCCCTTCATTTCCATCGAAGAATAAGAACGACAACAACCCTGCAGCAGCAGCATCGTCACCAACAACAACACAACCGCCACGGAAGTGACGAAACCGCTTCTTTGACTTTCTGCTCTTCCTCGCCAAATTGGTCGCTACGCACAAACTGAAGCCACTGATGAAACGCGATTGGGAATTCCATGGACGCGGATTGCTGCAACGAGGAAGAATTGACGACGACGACGACGACGACGACGACGACGGCAGAGGAAGAAGAGG
>Ga0116227_10008233_pt1 | contig 19810 bp, 17 predicted proteins | sample S1TSphgellanicum_FD_89693 | JGI IMG/M metagenome (GOLD analysis project Ga0116227, IMG submission 89693) | Host-associated microbial communities from peat moss isolated from Minnesota, USA - S1T2_Fb - Sphagnum magellanicum MG | ecosystem: Host-associated > Plants > Peat moss > Unclassified... | reverse complement strand
ATTGGGAACGCCCCCACCAGGGTATCAAAGGCAAAAAACCTATTGAAATGTGCACCTTAAACAACATATAAAAACACCTAATTCTGTTACCGAATTACCTAACCATTACAGCAATGACAAAATGTAAAAGCCTTCCAAAGTTTTAAATTTTGGAAGGCTTTTTGTTTTGTATTATCTGCACATCCTCGCTTTTGCACATCTAACCCACCTCTTTCATCAACGTATTAAACAACACAAAACGATTCTCAAACATGGCGTTATGCTGCGTGTGGAAGAAATGCAGGTGGCGTCTTTTGAAAAACTCATAGTTATCCAGGCTGTCGGCAACAAATTGCACGCAGTAGGTAACCCCTTCGTTAGGCGAATCTAATACGGTTAAGATTTTATATGAGCTGAACCAGCCGGTTTTCATGATGGCCGGGATTTGTACGGTTTGCATCCAGTTTAACCATTGCTGCTCAATGGCGGTTTCCATTACGTAGGTTTCGTTATAAACTATCATCGGTACAAAAGTACCAAAATAATTTACGACTGTCCGTTCATTTTATCGCCCCTTAAAATGCGGAAGCGTTTACGGGCTTCGTTAATATACAGGCTGCCGGGGTAATCGGTAATGATTTTTTGATATAGAGCTTTGGCTTTCTCTTTATCGTTCAGGCGGTTTTCGTATAGATCACCCAGCATGAAAACGGCGTCATCAGCCCACAGATCGGCTTTGTATTTATCGGCTATGGTTTGCAGCAGAGGGGCTGCACCGGCAAAATCTTTTTGCTGGATCAGGATGCGGGCTTTAGCCATCAGTATATCGTCGGCAAGTTCGTTATTAGGGAACAGCACACCGATACTATCCAAAGCTTTAATGGCCTGATCGGGTTGTTCTTTAAAGATCCACAGATCAGACCGGGCATAAATTTTCAGCGCGGCGCCGGTGCTGTCTTCTTCAATATTATCTTTAATTAAAAGGGACAGGTTCAGCGCATCATTAGCAATCAATTGGGTGGTAGCCGCCTTCAAAATGTCCAGCTGACCTTTGGCCCAGGTAAAATCGCCGGTGTAATAGGCCAGTTTAGCGTTGCGTAGTTTGGCATCCTGTACAGTAGTTACATCTACATTGCTTTTTTCAACCTGGCTGTAGGTGAGGGTGGCATCCCAGGGCTGATTACTCATCACGTAGATATCGCCCAGATCTAACTTAACCGATGCCATTACACTGCTGTTCAGGTTCGGCACCTTGATGGCATCCTCTAAAAGCTTTTGCGCCTCGGGCAGCTTGTGCAATTTAAAGGCTTCCAATCGTGCCAGTTTCTGCATGGCGAATACAGTACCTATCGACCGGCCAAATTCCGTCAGCAAGTCCTGGTAGTCTTTTTCCAAACTAAGCAAATCGGCCTGTGTATACTTACCAGCGGTAACTTTCAGGTTTTTGGTGTTGATGAGTTCTACTTTAGATGAAACATACATTTGCTGATCCTTAGGGCCTTTGCCAATCAGGTATTCGTATCCGCGGATGGCTTCGTCATAAGCTTCGTTAGCTACCAAAGTTTGACAAAGCTCGTAAATGCTGCTGCCGTCATCGTTTTTACGGCGACTTAAAGCCAGCGCCTGGTTAAGCGCCTGCTCGTAATCTTTTTGCTGCAGGTATTGCCAGGTAAGCAGTTCTACATAAATGGTTTGCTGGGCATCTAACTGAATGCGTTTCAGCAATTCGGCCTTAAGCAGGTCGTAATCGCCGGGTTCGGTCAGCACAGTTGCAAGCGTATTTTCGGCAGAGCTGATATAGACTGGGTTTTTCGGCAAAAAATTCAGGTACTCTACAATCAAGGGAACTTTTTCGTGCTTAAAGCGGTAAAGGCTTATCAGCTCCAGCGCAAAGCCTTGTTCGTTCTTCAATAATTTGCGGCCCTGTATAAAAATGCGGATAGCCAGATCGGCATTCTCCGACTGGTAAAACTGGGTAGCCAGGTTTACGATGCTGTTATAATCACCGGGGAGATCTTTTAACAAATCGGTATAAATAGCTTCGGCTTTATCTTTCTGACCTTTTTCGCGGTAAACTTTAGCCAGTGCCACCGGGTACTGAAACTCGCCCGGATGCTTCTTCATCATCTTTTTGGTGGCCGATTCGGCTACATCCAGTTTTTTAGATATAATGAGGCTGTTTAAATAGCTGGTAAAGTAGGTTTCGTTATCGGCAGTGTAAAGCCGCGTATAAATCTCCAGCGCCTTAGGCTCCTCGCCATTGGCGCTGAACTGGCGGGCCAGCTGCACATCTGTATTTTGCGCCAGCACACGGGTGCAGCTTAATAACAGTAATAAAACAAGCGCTTTACAATACTTCATCCAAATCAAAAATAATTAATTAAACCTATTAATTTACCGGTTAACATTATTAATTAATAACGCGGTAAACGGGTAAAATTGTAGTGACACTTTGGTTTGCTGCCAAGTAAATATCTATTTTGACCTGTTTAATAAAGGGAGCGCTAAGTGTATAAGTTATTAAGGTACGTACCTGTTGCAATTGTTACTTTACTGTTATTGGTGTTGCAAGCCTGCCATAAAGATGGGGTAAGGCAAATCCCTGTGCGCGATTTTTTCCGCACGCCCGATAAAGTGTCCTTTAAAATATCGCCCGATGGCAACTATATCTCGTACCTGAAGGTGTATCAAAAAAAGAAAAACCTCTTCATTCACGATCTTACTACCGATAAAGACACCATGGTAACCGCCTTTACCGATTACCAGGTGCAGGATTACTCGTGGACCTACGGCAACCATATTATCTTCACCCAAAATGTAGATAAGAACGAAACCATGCCCAAATCACCGGATGGCAAGCCTTTGCTGGTACAATTTAGGATGTACGCGCTGGATGTGCCCAGCATGAAGGTACGTACCCTGTTGATACAGGATAACGCAGTGGTACGGACGGTGCAAACCAAAAACCGGAAGTTTCCGGAGATGATCACCATCACATCAAACAAGCGCGATTCGCTTACTTTTGATATCTATCGCTTAAACATCCGCACCGGCGAGTTGAAGCCTTATATTATCAATCCCGGTAACATCACCAGTTGGTATCCCGATCAGGATGGAGTGATCCGCTTGGCCAAATCTACCGATGGGGTTGATGAGTCGATCCTGTTCCGCACCAAAGAGGAGACGCCTTTTAAAACGGTTATCAAAAATAACTTTAAAACGGCTGTTGATCCTATTGCTTTTTCGGGGGTTAAAAATAATTTCTACGCGCTGTCAAACATCGGGCGCGATAAAAGTGCGCTGGTAGAGATTAATGCCGATGATGGTAAAGAAGTGCACGTGCTTTTTGCCAGCGATAAAGCTGATATCACCGAGTTTGGTTACTCGAAATTGAAGCATCTGATGGAGTCGGTATCCTGGGAGGCCGCCAAGCAGCAAACCCATTTTTTAGCTAAGGATATGGAGCATATCTACAGCGATTTGGGCGAACTGCTAAAAGGCAGCAAGGTGCGGGTGGTTGATCGCGATAGTTTAGAGAACAAATTTATCATCAACAGTTTTACGGACCGCGACCCGGGATCGAACTACCTGTACGAACCGGCAACTAAAAAGCTAACCAAACTGGGTGACTATAACCCAAGCCTGAAACCGGAGGAGCTGTGCGAAATGAAACCGGTATCGTTTAAAGCGAGCGATGGTTTGCAGATCAACGGCTACTTAACCCTGCCACAGGGCAAAGGCAACACCAATTTACCGGTGGTGGTGATGCCGCATAATGGTCCGTTTAATGGACGTAACGGCTGGGGTTACAGCGCCGAGGTACAGTTTTTGGCTAACCGGGGATACGCCGTATTTCAGTTGAATTTCCGTGGGACTACCGGCTATGGCAAGGCATTCCATAGTGCAGGTTTTAAACAGGTAGGAGGCTTAATACAGCAGGATATTACCGATGGTGTGAAGTATTTGATTGCTCAAAAGATCGCTAATCCTAAAAAGATAGCCATTATGGGGAGCGGTTATGGCGGCTTTTCGGCTTTGTATGGTATTGCTAATCACCCCGAGTTGTATAACTGTGCGGTGGTGCAGTCGGGCCTGATCAATTATTTTAATTATATCAAAGATGTGCCTCCGTTTTTAATGACAAGGCTGCAAATGATGTACGAGATGGTGGGCAACCCGGTTACCGATGCCGATCAGTTTAGGGCCATATCGCCGGTTTTCCATGCCGATAAAATTAAAACACCTTTAATTATTTTCCAGGGCGGGCGCGATCAGCGTACCAATATTACCGAACTAAAGCAGTTTGTTAGTCAGCTCATCAGGCAAAAAGCGCCGGTTACCTTTGTTTTTAAAGAAAACGAGCGGACATTTTTTAACGACGAAAGCAAGATGCGCATGTATACCGACATTGAAAAGTTTCTGGATAATAATATGCGGGTTAAACCGTAGGTTTGTTTATCAATGCAGCTGACCAATAATGTTTACCGCAAAAATCTGGTACTGATCAGCGCGTTCCTGATCGCTATTTCGGTAACGCTGGTTATTGCCCTTATTATTACCTATCAGTTTACCTCTAAATACGTTTTAAACGAGTTTTACTCGCAGAAGAACGATATTATGGAGCAGACGACTAAAGACTATTCCGATTTTCTGAATATTCGCGTTCCAGTAATTACTTCCTATACCGGATATCTGGATTCCACGCATGCCGCCGGTTATGCCGCTACCGTGTTTAACGATTTCCCTTTTGTAAAGCGCATTGTTTTTTACGATTTTGAAATTGGCAATCAGGAAGGAAAAATAGTGAAAGGTAGGTTCGGCGTATCGGTAAAAGGTATCTTTCAGTTTAAACTTGCTGACGATGTTTTAGAAGGGGTACGCGAATCAGGCCCGGCCGAGTACGGCGATCTGTTCCCCATGATGGATAAGCTAAATGCCTATGTGGCACATGTAGATACATCGCGCGGGCCTAACGAGAATGAGCAGTTTAAAACCTTTTACGATATTAAGCCGAACAAAATCAGCTACCTGAACATCCCGCGGACAACGGAGATAAAGACCTATCGAGAGTTGCAAAAAAGCGGTAAGCCATCGGCCACCAGTTATCGCCAAAATATGATGACCTTTTTTCTTGATCCCAAGCAATTGCAGATCAGGAATAACCATAAAGAGCTTTACAAAGATATATCGGTGCAAACCGTGTTTTATGATCCATTGGATAACGGTAACGATAAGCTGTTTACCGAAGCTGCTTTCCCGGGCGCTTTATCTGATTACAAGCTTTATTTTAAATCGGATAAAAACTATCTGAATGCCGAAATCAGGCGGCGTTTTTTGCCTACGGCTGGGATTGTATTGCTGATCTACATTTTTTTGGTGACCATTGGCTGGCTCATTTACCGCAACCTGAATGTGAACATGAAGCTGTTTAAGTTGCAGTACGATTTTATTAACAACTTTACCCACGAGTTTAAAACCCCGGTAAGCGTGATAAAAATTGCCGGATCAAACATCCGCAGTGAAGCCGAACTCACCGAGCGGCAGCGTAAGCACTACGGGAAAATATTGGATGAGGAAGCAGATAAGCTGAACGATTTGATGAATAAGCTGCTCTCGTTCACGCAGATAGAAAACCGGTCTATCAAAATAAAGGTGGAAGAAATTGATGTGGATGCCTTTGTAACCAAGTATACGGATACCTTTAAACTGAAATACCCAGACCTTGACCTGAAGTGTAAAATAGGCAAAGAAGTAAGCACATTTTTTACCGACCCGGTGTTGTTGGGCAGCATTTTTCAGAACCTGATAGAGAATGCCTACAAATATTCTAACCCCGGCCGGCGCGAGGTTTTAATAACAATTTTGATAGAGAAGCGAAATATCGTATTTTCATTCGCTGATAAAGGGATAGGAATCCCCAAAGCCGAGATAGCCAACGTATTTAAAAAGTTTTACCGTATCGAGAATAAGTACAATCAAAACGGCAGCGTTGGCCTGGGTTTGGCTTTTTGTAAAGAACTGGTTAATTTTATGCACGGGCAAATCACCGTTAAAAGCAAAGTGAACGAAGGTTCGGAATTTGTGGTAACCTTGCCGTATGAGAATTGAATAGAGATATGAGACGTGAGATATGAGATTTGAGACAGAAGCTTTAAAGCCGGGTCTCCATTTCTCACATCTCATATCTCACATCTCATATCTAAAAAAACATGAATAAAGAGATAAAAATTGCCCTGGTTGAAGATGACGAGAATCTTCGTTTCCTGGTGGCCGAGCGCCTGCAAACCGAAGGTTACAAAGTGTTTGAAGCTGCCAACGGCGACGAAGCCGAGCAAATGATTTTGGCCGAACAGCCTGATATTGTTTTGCTGGACTGGATGCTGCCTGGTAAGCAAGGGTCGGAAGTGTGCGCCAACATTCGTGAAGCAGGCTTTGATAAGCTGGTGATTATGATGACCGCCAAAGCGCAGGATATTGATAAGATAGAAGCGTATAACTTCGGCGTATCCGACTATATTACCAAACCTTATAACATGGATGTGTTGGTGGCCATGATTGACAACAAGATCAAATTTTCGTTGAACAGCGAGAAGTCAGAATCGTACAAGTTTGCCAATATGGAGCATCAGCCCAATACGCACATCCTGATTAAGGATGGCAAAAAGGTAGAGCTGACCATCCTGGAAAACCGCATTCTGCTTTACTTCCTGAAAAACAAAAACAAGGTAATTAATCGCGAAGAGTTGATGATGGAAGTTTGGGGCTACAACGCCGATGTAAATACCCGCACTTTGGATATGCATATTGTACGCCTGCGTAAAAAGATTGAAGATAATCCTGATTCGCCTAAATACCTGCAAACGGTTAGAGGGATTGGGTATAAGTTTGCCCTTTAAGAAGTCCGAAAGTCCGCAAGACGGGAAGTCCGGAAGACAGAAGTTTTGATGGATTGATTTTCATTGCCGTTGGCTTTAGCCAACGGATAACCAACTATAAAAGGAAGGCTTCAGCCGAAATCATAGTTTTGATTTTGGCTGAAGCCTTCTTTATTTTACAAATACCGTTGGCTTTAGCCAACGGTATTGAGTGATATTTCAATCTTTAGCCATTGCCTTGGTCGTTCCCTTAGCTACTACCTTTTCATAATACTTGCAAAACCCGGTCAGCGGACAAATATCACATTTAGGGCTGCGGGCTACGCAGATGTAGCGACCGTGTAAGATAAGCCAGTGGTGTGCTATGGCAATGGTGTGGCGGGGTAAGTGCTTCATTAACTGCTTCTCGACAGCCAGTGGAGTAGTGGCGTTGCTGGTTAGGCCAATGCGGTTAGCCACCCGGAAAACGTGGGTATCAACTGCCATGGCGGGTACATCATATACTACCGATGCTATTACATTGGCAGTTTTGCGGCCAACGCCGGGCATTTTTTGCAGTTGGTTTAAATCCGATGGTACCTCGCCCTTAAACTCACCGATAAGCATCTGCGCCATCCCCACCAAATGTTTGGCTTTATTATTAGGGTAGCTAACGCTGCGGATATAGGTAAATACTTCTTCGGGGGTAGAGAGCGCCAGGCTTTCCGGCGTAGGGAAACGATCGAACAGGGCAGGGGTAACCTGGTTTATGCGTTTATCGGTACACTGAGCTGACAGGATCACCGCCACCAATAACTCGTACGGGTTGGTATAATTTAATTCGGTAACCGGATTGGGCTGATGCTTTGAAAAATATTCGACAAACAGACGATAGCGTTCGGGCTTGAGCATGGGCAAATATAAGCCGAAAGTGTTGAGATGCGTAATTAGAGGTCTTTTTGATTTCTTTCGATCCAAATTTTCGGATTCCGGCTTGTATGAAATACAGCGAAAATATCTACTATTCCCCTGTTTTCATCAACGACAAAATGCACCATAAAAGGGAATTTTTTAATAACTAAACAACGTACATCATCGTAACGGATAGTGTAAAGCAAAGCGTTGGAAGTTAATTTATCAATTTGCTTTTTTACTTGTTTTTGGAACTTTTCGCCTAAGCCGACGCCTCGTTCGTTATACCAATCAGTAGCTTGCTGGATATCTTGTAATGCCTCAGGAGAAATTTTTATCCGAAAGTTAGTCATTAATAATGTAAAGTTTTAGAAGCTTCTTCCCAATCAAGCATTCTTTCAGGAGTTTGTTCAGCTAACTTAATCCGCTCTCTAACTAATACCTGGTGTTCGATTGGAATAATCGTATCATCATTCCATAACACATCGTTAAGCTCTAATTTTTCTGACGGCGATAATTGTTTTACCGCATCTTTGAGTTGGCTAAGAGATAGTTCGATAGCAATCATAAATCAAATTTAATAAAAAAAGACGGGTTTGAAATTTGGAGAGAGAAGAGAAAAACAAAAAGTCCTAAGTCAAAAAAATATCGGAACTTAACGATAGTGCGGGCAATGTGTGTTTGACTTAGAACTTTTTTTGATGAACCGGATTAGCGCAGGCTGTTCGAAAAATTGAGGATGTTGTCGATAGTTTGCTGTTGAGGTGCTCTTGTCAGCAGATCAAGATCGGTGCGGATAGCGTGGTAAAATACTACTTCATCGGCATCCAAAAACTCTATAACATCTGTCTCTTTCACGATAGCCTGGTTAATGGTTACATTTAATGTTTGTGTAAAGATTTCATCCATAAGCTGCTCTTAATTTTTATCGGTTATTATATGGTTTAAACGAAAGGTACAATGAAATATTTTGTTAGATGAAAATTAAATGAAATTTTTTTCATCTAATAATTAATCATTGTGCGTTTCGAGATAACAAAACGGCCCTGGCGTTATAAAATTGCAGGTTATGGCAATTTTTGTCCGTAATAAAATTGTGATAATTTTTTTCAGGAAGATATTATGATAGGGCTAACCGTTGGCAATTAAGGGATTACCGCCAACAAAAAATGCCCTTTTAAGGGGGCACTTTTCAAAACATAATTATAATCATACCTCCCCGTGGGGAGGCGGAGGTAGGCTAATTTTTCAGGCTCATCTCTTTATTCTGCATCATTTTGCGCAGATTATTAAGGGCATAACGCATACGGCCTAAGGCGGTGTTAATGCTCACCTGGGTAATGTCAGCAATTTCTTTAAAGCTTAAATCGCCGAAGTGGCGCATAATCAAAACCTCCTTTTGCTCTTCGGGCAGCAGGTAGATTAATGATTTCAGGTCTTTATAAGTTTGCTCGCGTACCAGGCGGTCTTCGGCGCTTTCGTCGTAGTTACCCAGTACTTCAAAAATATCAAAGTCGTCGCCACCGCTAACCAACGGCGTACGTTTTTCGCGGCGGAAATGGTCGATTACCAGGTTATGGGCAATACGGCTAACCCAAGGCAAAAACTTACCTTCCTCGTTATACTTCCCGGCTTTAAGGGTGTTAATTACCTTGATAAAAGTATCCTGAAAGATATCTTCGGCCAAAGCCTCGTCTTTTACCAGTAAATAAATGGAAGTGTAAATTTTTGTTTGATAGCGCCTGATCAATTCTATCAGCCCGGCTTCGTCACCCGCGATATAAAGATGGATTAAATCCTGATCACTTTTCAATTGAAAATCCATAGAACTTTTAAAACTTTAAATAAGTTAAAAACTAAATACGTCTCTTTTAAAGTAAAGTTCTATTCTATAGGGGATCCTCTTTTTTGTTTGTGTACCAAATAAAATCATTAATCGTTAAAAAAACAAATTATTTAAAAATATTAACATTTGCCTTTTGTTACGATTTATATGGGGTTATAGTTAATATATAACATCATATTTTAATAACGACCTAAATATACAGAATTTAATTTTGATTTCGGAATACGCCAATCAAACTATTTTGTTAGTTATGTGTCATAAAAGTATCATATAATGTTATGTTACGATTAACACTGTGGTTTCGTTGCACTTTATGCCCCTTTTTTTTCGTTGTTGCAGCTGTTATAAAAAGATTCCCGACAGCTATTTATTCCTTACAAATTCCTGATAATTAAAAGACTTACATCATTTGGAAAGTGCTAAATTTTTTAGGAATTTTGCACTTCGGAAAAAGGCCCATAGGCGACAGTCCATAGCCCGTGGCTTTTCCGAATTGGAACGGGATTTGACCATGGTCTATGGTCAATGGACTATCAACTGAAAGTATGAGTACAGAAGCAGAAAAAGATCCTCAAAAAAATATCATTATTAAAGGGGCAAGGGTGCATAACCTTAAGAACCTTGATGTTGCCATACCTAAAAATAAGCTGGTGGTAATAACCGGTATGTCGGGCTCGGGCAAATCTTCGCTTGCTTTTGATACGCTTTATGCCGAGGGGCAAAGGCGTTATGTAGAGAGTTTATCAAGCTACGCCCGTCAGTTTTTAGGCCGGATGAACAAGCCCGATGTCGATTATATTAAAGGCATTGCCCCGGCTATCGCTATCGAACAGAAGGTAATTACCTCAAATCCACGTTCAACCGTGGGTACTTCAACTGAGATTTACGATTACCTGAAACTGCTTTTTGCACGAATAGGCCGCACGCTGTCGCCAATATCAGGCAAGGTGGTGAAGAAAGATACCGTAACCGATGTAGTTAACTTTATAGAACAACAACCTAACGATACCCAGGTTACCATACTTTGCCCGCTGCATCCGCACAATAACCGAAGTTTGAAAGAAGAGTTGGCCGTATTGCTGCAAAAAGGTTTTATCCGTGTGGAATACAACGGTACGCTTGCTCGGATAGAAACAATACTGGAAGATGATAGCATTGCCAACGTAATGTTGGGTGAGGTGGATGAAAGCGAAAAACCGAAAGCAAAAAGCAAAAAGGCTAAAGCTGAAAGCGCTGCGCCCACTATTCGGATTGTAATAGACCGTATTGTTAAAAACGCCGAAGAAGAAACTTTAAGCCGCGCGGCGGATTCTGCCCAGACTGCTTTTTTTGAAGGTAAAGGCGATTGTTACGTGCGTTACCAGCGACCGGACAGCGAAACTGAAAGCGAGCAATTTTTTTGCGATCGTTTTGAGCTGGATGGGATTAAGTTTGAAGAGCCTTCGGCTAATTTCTTCAGCTTTAATAACCCATATGGGGCCTGTAAACGCTGCGAAGGATACGGCAAGGTAATTGGCATTGATGAGGATTTGGTGATTCCTGACAAGAGCAAAAGCGTTTACGACGGCGCTATTGCCCCATGGCGTGGCGAAAAAATGCGCGAGTGGAATGATAAGCTGGTAAAGAACGCGCTGAAGTTTGATTTCCCCATTCACCGTAATTATAACCAGTTAACCCCCGAGCAACAACAATTGCTTTGGGATGGTAACCAATACTTTGTAGGTCTGACCGCGTTTTTTAAAGAGCTGGAAGAGCAGACCTATAAAATTCAGTACCGGGTAATGTTATCGCGCTATCGTGGTAAAACTACCTGCCCCGAGTGTAAAGGCAGTCGCCTGCGTCAGGATGCATCGTACGTGAAAATTGCCGGTAAAAGCATTACCGATATAGTGCTGATGCCGTTGGATAAGGCGCTGGAATTTTTCCAAACACTGGAGTTAAGCAAACACGATGAGAAGATAGGAAAGCGCCTGCTTACCGAGATTAGCAACCGTTTAATGTTTTTAAATGATGTTGGTCTGGGCTATTTAACCCTGAATCGTTTATCAAATACGCTTTCGGGTGGCGAATCACAACGGATTAACCTGGCGACATCTTTAGGTAGTAGTCTGGTAGGTTCGATATACGTTTTGGATGAGCCAAGCATTGGCTTGCACCCGCGCGATACTCAACGGTTAATTACCGTGTTGAAATCGCTGCGAGATGTTGGTAATACCGTGTTGGTGGTTGAGCACGAAGAAGAAATTATGCAAGCTGCCGATTACCTGATTGATATTGGTCCGGCCGCGGGTACCCATGGTGGCGAGCTTTGTTTTTCGGGCACTTATGATGAAATTTTAGTTGATGATAAAAGCCTAACCGGTAAATATCTAAGCGGTAAAGAGCAAATAGCTATCCCAACGCAGCGCCGCAAATGGAGCGATTTTATTGAACTGAAAGGTGCCCGCGAAAATAACCTGCAGCATGTAAATGTGAAGTTCCCTTTGGGTGTGCTTACGGTGGTTACCGGGGTATCAGGATCGGGTAAAACCAGTTTGGTGAAACGCATTTTTGCGCCGGCCCTGCAAAAAACCTTGGGTAACTATAATGGCGAACAAACCGGCAGTTACGATAGCATTGAAGGCGATTACAGTAAGATAGAGCAGGTAGAAATGGTAGATCAGAACCCTATCGGCCGTTCATCACGATCAAACCCGGTAACTTACGTTAAGGCCTGGGACGAGATCCGGAACCTGTACGCTGCACAGCCCGCCGCTAAAGCCGCCGGACTGAAACCGTCTGCCTTCTCTTTCAACGTGGAAGGTGGCCGTTGCGATGTTTGCCAGGGCGAGGGCGAAGTGAAAATTGAGATGCAGTTTATGGCAGATATCTTCCTGCCTTGCGAATCGTGTAACGGCAAGCGCTTTAAACAGCATATTCTGGATATTCAGTATCAGGAAAAAAACGTGGCCGATGTTTTAGGCATGACCATAGACGAAGCGCTGGAGTTTTTTCGTAAGGAGCCAAAAATCTTAAACAGGATAAAACCCCTGGTTGATGTTGGTTTAGGTTATGTGCAGTTAGGTCAATCATCAAACACGCTTTCGGGTGGTGAGGCGCAGCGGATTAAGCTGGCATCGTTCCTGGTGAAGGGAAATAACACCCATAAAACACTGTTTATTTTTGATGAGCCAACTACGGGTTTGCACTTTGCAGATATTAAGAAACTCCTGAAATCGTTTGATGCGTTGTTAGATAATGGTAATACCATTATTGTGATTGAGCATAATATGGACGTGATAAAAAGTGCCGATTGGATTATCGATATCGGTCCTGAAGGCGGGGATAAGGGTGGTACGGTAACCTTTGAAGGGTTACCCGAAGATTTGGTTAAACGCACAGACAGCCATACCGGAAAATTCCTGAAAGAACGGTTTGAATTTGGCAAATGAAAAAAGGATGAAATTTTTTGATTGTTGGTTAAACCCTGTTAAAAAAAATCTGTTTAACTATTTAACTGAACTTTTTTCAACTTTATCAATAACCTGCACCATGAAAACAATAAAAGTTGTTGCCATCGCTTTTACGCTGATAGCATCAGGCACCAAGCTATTTGCCCAAACCGAACAGATTAAACCCGAACAAACGGAAGCCGCTAAAAATAGCGAACAGGTAGCTGCTACAGATCCGGTTAACGATTTCCTGAAAAACTACGTAACGTACCTGGAAAATAAAAAAGCGAAAATCAAGCCGGTGCGGGTTAATGCTTATAAGGTACCGGTGAGTAAACAGCAAGTTGTAGCAGCAGGGGTTTCAGCGCAAAATAGTGCTAACCTGGCCGCCTCGCCGCCGGAAACTCCCGGACAATCTCAGGCACAGATTGAAGCTCCCCAGTTATCCATGCGCTATCAAAATCTTACGCAGGATTTGCAGATTTATAACGCAGGGCCGGCTTCGCCTGCACTAACTAAAAACGACCCGATATTTGATCAGATATCCATGGCAAAAATTGCCCTTGCTGATAAAGAAGCGCTTGATAAAAAGAATGCTAAAGCTGCAAAGACTGGCGAAAAGCAAGGAAATTAATTAACCGGTTTTCTTTAAAATATAAGTCTCTGTGCATGTGCGCCGGGACTTTTTTTATGCAGTGCAACGGCGACTCAAAGCCGTTAATCCAACCAGTGACCAATGACAGCGAAGCGAAATGACTAATGACTAATGACGCGCAGCAAATAAAAAAAGGCTGTTCCTGAATTGCTCTGGAACAGCCCTTAATAGGGGTAACTCGAAACTAAAACATGAGCAAGGTACACCGCTAATATGAAGATTTAGTGAAGTTATGTATTGCTTTTAAAAGTTAGCCGGAAGGTTGTGCCCTGTCCTTTGTTTGATTGTATACCGATGCCGATATGATGGAAAGTGGCAATGCTTTTTACAATGGCCAGCCCCAGGCCGTAGCTTTCCATTTCCTCGCTATCCAGTTTTTCAAAGCGGTTAAAGGCATTCTCTATCTGGGTTTGATCCATCCCCACGCCGGTATCGGCAATTTGCAGGATGTAATCATTACCGGTATAATCGTCGGATATCACAATGCTGCCTTTTTTTGCATTGTATTTGATGGCATTGTTAATGATATTAAATAACAAAGTATGGATGAGCGGGCGATTGGCCGTAATGGCGTACTGGTAGGCTATCCGGTTATAAAACTGGATGGATTTAGCCTCAAAGCGGTCTTCTAATTCTTCGGTGATCTCTAATATCACATCTGATAGTTTCACCGTATCGCTTTTGTTAAACTGGTGATTTTCTACCTTGGATATTAGCAACAGGCTATTGATAATTGATTTGAGGCGGTTTAAAGTTTTTAGCGAAGCAAAGAGTTTATTCTCGGCATCTTCGCTTAGTTGTTCCTGCAGCATCAGGTTTTCAATCCGGGTGCTGATGATGGAGATTGGCGTCAGTAACTCGTGCGATACGTTGGCAATGAATTGTTTCTCGAGTATGAACAGATCGCGAATCTTTTTCATCAGCGTGCTGATGCTATCATCTAACAGGGTAAAATCCTGGGTGCTGGTTTTTATCTTTTCGTAATCAAAATTAAGCGGATCGTTCACCTTAATCAATTTCCGGTCGATGATCTTATAAAATGGGGCGAGCAAGTATTTGGTGAAAATCAGATCGCTCACCAGGGTAAGTACCAGGGCTACGGCCAGCATCACCAGGGTAAACTCTTTGGTAATGCTTTTCAGGTCTTCTATCGATTCTATGCTTTCGCCAATTTCCAGCAGATAGGTTTTGCCTTTAAAGTTGAAGCGGGTACTTAATATGCGGTAAGTTTCGGGCAAATTATCAACCACGCGGCTGCCGGTTCGGTATCTAATACCCTGTGCTATATTGGGCATGTAACGTACCGGCGTTACAATTACATACTCCTGGTTAAGGATGTTAGAATCTTTATAAGCTAAATTACCGTGACTGGTTAAAAACCGGTTAATCTCGCCGGTTGATAGGTTATGGATCAGCTGTTCCTTGCTTTTCTCTAACCGCACTTCTATATGGTTAACCGACAGCTTCTCAATAGCCAGCAGGGTAATCAGCCCTGTGAACATAATGATGGCTATTTTGGTAAGCGTGTTATAAAGCGCCAGTTTAAATCGAAGTTTCATCGTTCAGTTGATTGGTGAGTAGTTGATTGGTGAGTAGTTAGTTGAGACGAATTGATCTTGTGGATGATACTGCATTATTGGTACCGCAGGACAAGAACTAATCTCTAATCAACTAATCTCCAATCAACTCAAATATTAATCCTATACCCAATACTTCGTACGGTCTCAAACCAATCTACCGGGGCAAATTGCGATAGCTTTTTACGCAGATTTTTTACGTGCACATCAACAAAGTTCGAGTCAGAGTTAATCTCCAGTACATCGCCCCAAACGTGTTCGGTTAGATTGGTGCGCGATATTACCCTGTTTTTATTCAGCACCAGGTAGTTAAAAATCTCAAATTCCTTTTTAGTGAGGTTAATCCGGTCGTCATTATAAAATACCGTGCGGTTTTGGATATTGATTTTAAAATCTTTAATGCTGATATCGTTACTTTCCAGCTTGTGCTTGCGGCGGGTAATGGCATGCATACGGGCCAGCAGTTCGTTTAAGCTGAAGGGTTTGGGCAGGTAATCATCAGCCCCTTGCTCCAGTCCTAAAATACGATCATCAACCGCACCACGAGCGGTAAGAATAATCACGGCATCCTGCCTGCCGGGGATTTTTTTAAAAGTTGAAAGCAGATCGAACCCGTTACCATCCGGAAGGCCCAGATCGAGCAGGATAAAATCGTAATTGTTTACAAAGATCTTTTCACCCGCGCTTTTGCTGGTGCGCGCGTGTTCTACCGTAAACCCCTCGCGACTTAAAAATTCGTCAATTTCAAGGGCTAACCCTTTTTCGTCTTCAACAATTAAAACATTCATAAACGCGGCAATTTACAAAAACATAAAACTAATAATAGCGGCAATTGTCTTGTAGGTATATATTAAGCTCACTGCTTTTTTGGTGGTTAAAGGTTGCAAAAAATCTTCAAATCAATTTGGCAAAAGTGGTGTTATTGATTAAAACTTGTTTTTGTGTATGAGACTATCCATCGAACGTAAGCCGGTAAGAGTAAATCCAGATTCGAAACGCGTAATAGCCCGATTTTTTTTCAACGGGAATGATAGGGCCAAAGAGGTGTTGAAGAGGGTAATGGATATTACCGAAGATGAAGCTTTCGGGATAGTTTCGCCCCTGTTGCAGGAGTATTCCAAGCGCCACCGTAATATTACCCGGGTGCTTAACCGCCATTGCGCCAAACTTAAAGGACTAATTGCCGAACTGGAAATTGATTACGATAGCTTAACCGTTTACCGTAAACTGTTAATTGGATCTTACTTTACGCACGAATATTCTATTGAATCGGCGGCGTTTTTTAACCCGTCAATTGTGGATGACCCTGACCAGACTGAACTGGAAGATGGCGAACGCAGGGTAATTATTAGCTTCAGAGCGGTGGGCGAGGGGCATATTTCTTCCATCACTTTCCGCCGGGCATTGATCGATAAAAATAATAACATCACGGTAATCCCTGCCGGAGACTACATAGATGAGGCCGAGATTGTACGTAATGCGGTCTACAATAAAAAACTGTTTTTTGAGAAAGCCGTAGCCACCCAAATAAGTGTGGATGTGCTGCGCGAGGTTGAACAGAAACTGGATCATCATTTTGAGTACGCTAACCTGCGCCGAATTATTCAGGATTCGCAAAAGCTACAGGAAAGCGATATGGCCCGGTTAGAGTACGATAAAATACTGTGGCTGGCCGATAGTTATTACGAGATTGTTTTCTCGCTGGATACGGATATCTCCGACAGGGTTATTTTCCCGATATCCGAATATGAACGCAAGGGGATTGAAGATGCCCGTTTTGTGAAATTTATTAACGATGACGGCAGCTCGGTTTACTACGCCACCTATACGGCTTACGATGGTTCGCTGATTATGCCTAAGCTGCTGCAGACTAAGGATTTTTACGATTTTCGTATTATGCCGCTGTATGGTGATGGTGCACAGAATAAAAACCTGGCATTATTTCCCCGCAAAATTAACGGTAAGTTTGCCATGATTTCGCGGATTGATGGTTGGAATAACTACATCATGTATTCGGATAAGATCAATATCTGGGAGAAGCCACAGTTGCTGCAAAAGCCATTTTTTAGCTGGGAGTTTGTGCAGATAGGCAATTGCGGATCGCCGATTGAACATGAGAAGGGCTGGCTGATCATCACTCACGGTGTAGGCCCTATGCGCCGCTACGTGCTTGGGGCGAGCCTGCTCGACCTGGAAGATCCAACCAAAGAAATTGGTCGCTTAAAAGAGCCGTTATTGATCCCTAATACCGACGAGCGTGAAGGGTATGTTCCAAACGTAATTTACTCTTGCGGGTCTATCGTTCATAACAATAAACTGATTATTCCTTACGGATTATCCGACTACTCAACCTCCTTTGCCGAAGTTGATATGGATACTTTGGTAAATAAGTTATTGCAGGACGGGCCGGCGCAAGCGTAGCCCCCTAACCCCCTAAAGGGGGAACGTTGTAACAGTAGTTAACCTGCTTGCGCTCGTTTTTAACGGGTGCTTAATATGGTTTAGCGATTGTATCGCGACTTTCGCCCAAATTTTTTACCTTGCTTCATTAACACGTATGAAGCGATTACTCATTTTATTATTACTAATCGGCATCAAAGCATCGGCACAGCAGGCCTACATTTATGACGATGAGGTATATACTCCCGCCATTAAAAGCGTACAGCTATATCCCCTGGGAAAGGAAAGTGTGATACCGGTAATTGCCTTGCGCAGTAACGAGCAATTGCTACTCTCGTTTGATGATATCAGCGGGCAATCGCGCAACCTGAATTATACTATAGAGCATTGCGATTCGCAATGGCAACCATCGCGCATCTCATCAAGCGAATATCTGCAGACCTTTACCGAAGACCGGCTGACTAACTACCGCTACTCGGCCGGAGTGAGGCAAAAATATGTGCATTACGAGCAGATCTTCCCGAATCAAAACATCATCCCCAAACTATCAGGCAATTACCTGCTGAAGGTTTACGAGTACGATGCAACCAAGCCTTTGCTTACCCGTCGGTTTTATGTGGTGAATAGCCAGGTAAGTTTGTCGGGCGATGTAGTGGTATCGCCTAACACTGCCCTGCGCGAAACTAATCAAAAGCTGAATTTTCAATTAGATTACGGTAGCCTGCGGGTGCAGAATCCCTATAATGACATTCGGGTGTTCGTCACCCAAAACGCCCGACCACAGCCTTCGGCCTGGAACATCAAGCCCAACTTTGTTCGCGGTTCGCAATTGATTTACAGCGATGTGAGCACTAATGATTTCCCCGGAGGGAACGAGTTCAGGCATTTTGATACCAGATCGTTAAGGTTAAATTCCGAACGCATCGACCGTATTTATCGCGACACAGCTAACATGGTCATGTTGCTCACCGATCATCCGCGCGATAAGGCGAACTATACCTTCCAGTATGATAACGATGGTAAGTTCTTCATCTTTAACCAGGATGGCCGCGACTCGCGTACCGATGCCGATTATACTTACGTGTATTTTAACCTTGCCGCCAACAAAACCAGTAAAGAAGGGGCTGCCTATATTATAGGTCAGTTTAATAATTACCAGCTAAACGCCGCCAGTAAATTAGATTTTGATGAGCTAAGCAACCGTTTTTATACCCGGTTATATCTGAAGCAGGGCGTTTATGATTTTGAGTACGTTTGGGTAGATGCCGCCACTCAAAAACCCGACATCACCTACCTGGAAGGCAATCACTTCGAAACAGAAAACGATTACCACTTACTGGTTTACTACAAACCAGCCGGTGCACGATGGGAGGAATTGATAGGATATAGGGTGTTGAATACGGGGAGAAAGTAAGCCCCCTTACCGCCTGAAGAGGGAACATATCTTCACATCTGCACATTCTCACATTCAATCCGTATCTTTACGCTAAATGCTACATGACATGCTGCCAAGGTCGCCGAAGATCTCTTTTACAATAATGAATGAGTTGGTTTTACCCAACGATACCAACACGCTGAACAACCTGATGGGCGGTCGCCTGCTGCATTGGATGGATATTGCCGCTGCTATATCCGGTCAAAAGCATTGTAACCGTACGGTGGTAACAGCATCGGTAGATAATGTTTCCTTTAAAAATCCCATTAAACTTGGCGATGTAGTAAGCATTGAAGCCAAGGTAACCCGCGCTTTCAATACATCTGTTGAAGTACGACTGGATGTTTTTGCTCAAAATATACCATCCGGTACAAAAGTAAAAAGTAATGAAGCCTACTATACTTTTGTTGCTTTAGATACGCAAGGCAATACGGTAAAAGTACCCGAGCTATTACCGGAAACAGAAGAAGAAATTATGTTGTACGATGGCGCCCTGCGTCGTCGCCAGTTGCGCCTGATATTAGGCGGTAAGATGAACCCGGATGATGCTACCGAGTTGAAAGCGCTGTTTTTTGCGGCTAAGCAGTAGATATTAACCATTTGTCATTGCTGTAATGGTTAGGTAATTCGGTAACAGAATTAGGTGTTTTTATATGTTGTTTAAGGTGCACATTTCAATAGGTTTTTTGCCTTTGATACCCTGGTGGGGGCGTTCCCAATT
>Ga0116227_10008232_pt1 | contig 19812 bp, 22 predicted proteins | sample S1TSphgellanicum_FD_89693 | JGI IMG/M metagenome (GOLD analysis project Ga0116227, IMG submission 89693) | Host-associated microbial communities from peat moss isolated from Minnesota, USA - S1T2_Fb - Sphagnum magellanicum MG | ecosystem: Host-associated > Plants > Peat moss > Unclassified... | reverse complement strand
TTTTTTTTTTTTTTTTTTTTTTGTTTTTTTTTTTTTTTTTTCTTTCATTTTTTTTTTTTTTTTTTTTTTTTTTTTTTTTTTTTTTTTTTTTTTTTTTTTTTTTTCTTGCTTCCAAATTTCCTTTTAATTATTAAAAAAAATCTCACTTCATTTACTCCAATTATTAAATTTGGTTTGCATATGGACTTGGTACTTGCATTGCTTGGCTTTTACTTCACTATTTCCAACAGATTTTGTTTATTTAATTTATTTTTTTCTATTTTTTTAGTTTGCTCAAGTGATCATCCATAAAAATATTTAGACAAATTTGGTGATATTGAAAATATGGATGTAGAAAAATCTTGTACACCCTAGTCCCTTTCATGTTGTTTCAACTTGTAGGTACAATTTGTGGCGATTTTTTATTTTATTTTTGGCAATTTTATTTTTCAAAAAACAAAGAATTCATGATTGAATATTCCTTTGTCAAAATAATTCTCACAAGATGATGAGAATTCGTCACAAAAATAAAATAAAATAGGGTGCAAATGCAATAATTCCCCAAGGTCCAAATGCAATAACACATTATCATTACAAGTGTACCTACTGTGTGACCTTTGCTTGGTTTCACACATTTGGTGAACAAAAATTAGGTTAACCTAATGTTGAAAGTGTTTGTAAATATGGTTGCAATTTTAAAATGCTTTTAATGTTGATTTTGTTTACTAAATTCACAATTTTGTGTTTGGTGATGTTATTGAATCCATGACCCAAATCTTCTTTTTGTTTGTTTGCATAGGCCCAAAATTTTGTATTTTCCCAAAATTATTTTGGAAACCATTGGTTTTTTTTAAAAAGAATTTATCAATGTAACTAAAGTCACAATCATCCATTTGTAGGAAGATGTAACTAAAGCAATGATCATCCCTAACAAATTTTTAGCCATATATGGCTATAAACCACATATGAAGTACAAATCTTTGAATCATCCTTCTACATTTATGGCTACACACCAAAAACCAAATTATAGAAATCTGGTGATTCTTAGTACTATTTTTATTTTTATTTTTCCAATTTTGGAAATTGGTGAAACCCTAAAAATCACATCATTATTGTATTTTTGCATTTCACTTTTCGACAAATTTAGGGTTTATTTCTTTTTTTTCCCAATTAATTAATTAATTAATTTCTTCCCATTTGCCAAGGTACCATGATTATTCAACCCTAAATCTAATATTCTGATTGCCCGACTTTTCGTCTTTACAAATACTTGAAGCATTTAGTCACCATGCAACCCTAAACCCTAAACCCTAAACCCTTACAATACTTACACCATTTAGTCTACTAAAAATTTCTGGGTGATGATGATGATGATGATGATGATGATGAGCCCATTGTATCTCCGCCTGTGAAAAACAGTCAATGCATTACATAATTGTCAAGTTTTTTTTATCTGGACGATTGCAAAATTCACAGGACTGCAAATTTGTGCACACAACTCTTGTAAAAATGTGGTCAATTTGTGGCCAACGGAAGCGCCTGACGCTTTGTCGGTGGTATCACTCTCACCTTGATACCATAACAATGCTTTCAGTGTACTGCCTTTGTTCTTTGTATCATTGTGTTATACAGAAATGCGCCTTTCTTCCATTCTGACATGCTCGTATCCCCCCAACTGCACATGGAACCAAACCAATCGCTGCTGCTGGTGTTGCTGGTTCTCCCAACTTTGCCTAATGAGATTGAAGCAGACCTGGTCCAACTCCAGTAGACTTGCCTGCTCAACATGCATACTGCATCAATTCAACTCTAGAGATCAGAACACATTTCCTTCTATCAACACCAATGTCTTTTCTTCGAGCAGCAATCTGTGGTCCAATTCAAATGAGTAACCCTAAATGCACCCTACTGTAATTGGAAATAGTTTGGCACCATCAATTGATCAAGTGCATGAAGCTCTAAAAGCAGAAATGCATGAGAAGGAAAAGACTTTGGAAAAAAGGTGGTTTTTTCCCCTCTCAAAAAAATGAGGATGAGAAAGAACCACCCAACTCACCTGTATCAATGTCATGATGAAGAGGTTCTTGAGCTTCTTCCCATTCAAGAGCTGCCATTCACCTGACAATAGAGCCTGGCCGGCTCTGTGTCACAACTCCTTTGGTACAATGCCATTCCCCCCACTCCTTGTATACATGGTCCATCAGCCAGCTACCCTTTTTAGATTGCAATCCACCTCTCCCTGACAACATGTTGCTTTGTCCTGACAATATGAAGAAGATCTCTAGTCCTGATGCATTCTCATCTGCCACCATTGCACGGTTGATGATTGTCCCTCCAAGATCAACACACAGTCGTCAGTTTGATGTTGTGAGCAGTGAGTGAGGAGCATATGTTTGCAATTTCCTAAACCAACCACATGCAAGCTAGAGTACAAACTGTGAGAAACATCCAAGCATTGGATGCTGCCTTCAACTTGTATCTTCAAAACCAGCTCTCCTTTCAAAGCACAACAACAACAACAACAACAAGAGAACAAGAACATGAAGATGAAAGATGAAAGATGAAGCTGAACAAGAACAAGGAGGGTTTTGACCACTGACCTAAACCCTTATGCAACAGAGGAATGAAATTGCAGACAAATCTGCAGATCACAACAGCATTTCTAGACAAACAAAATTTCTAAAACCCATTTTCCTTTTCATCTTTGCAACTCAGAGTGGACCCCAAAAAAAGAAAAATCTCCCATCAGAAATCCCTGCACAACATCATACCACCATGATACCTGGCAAAGGGGCTGTGTGACTGACACTCCTCCACCTATCTCCTCCTTGGAACTTGTTCTTTTTGTGGCTGTTTTCCTTTTTATTGTTGTTTGCTGCATGGACCAATGATGGATGTAATGTACCTAATTTGTGCGCAATCTCTGAAGAAGAAGATGATGATGATGAAGGGAGCAAAGCAACAAGAACTCCCTTGATGTAAAACCCTAGAATGCTCACCAGCACCACTCTGCTGCTGAGTCAGTATGTGCCAAGTGGGTGGGGGTGTGGGTCCCAATGACTTCTGTGCAGCCGAAGAGTAGACGGGATAATGGGTGGGAGTGGATCCAAGAGTAGACAGGGGAGGATTCCCACCCACGCTGAGTCATGTTGGAGACTTCTGGGGCGATGGGTTTGTATAATTTGGTGCAAAATGGATCCATCGCAACAAGAGGAAGAGGAAGATCAGCAGCAGAAGAAGAAGAAGCAACAGCAGCAGCAGAAGAAAATTTTGTTGCAACAAAAGCATTGGATCAGGGAAGATGGCATTGCTGTTCCATGCCTGTTCCATGGCTGCTGCTGCAGCAGCAGCAGCCACTCCTTCCACTGCTGGAAGGAGTGTGGAAGGAAGATGTAGGAGTTGTTGCAGCAGCAGCAGCAGTGGTTTGAGGAGCAGTTTTGTACTAGCGGGTGGAAGAAGAAGAGCTTGTGGAGCTTCTGCCAGGAAACAGTTGGGACTACCACAGGGAGGAAGCTCTCGCGTTACAGCTTGGTTCAAGTTCGGGGACAATGGCATGGATGCGAAGGGAGCAGGCATCTATGGAAGCCAAGGCCGTGACGACTTCGACAGAGAAGATGTTGCACAGGTTATTGTTCTCCTCCTCTTGCTCCTTCTCTTGTTGCCTTCATCTCTTTTTTGTCTCCAGAGGAAAGTAAATCATGACTGAAAATTTGGGGGATGGGATCTGTCTGTCTCTTGTTTGTGTGGTGTGCATGTGCAGTACTTCAACTACATGGGAATGTTGGCCACGGAAGGCTCATACGACAAGATGGATGCGTTACTGGAGCAAGGGATTCACGCAGTAGATGCCTTGCTCCTCTTGGCCGCAACTGAAGCTGACAGACCGAAGATCCAAGAGCTTCTTGAAGCTGGAGCTAGATGTGACGTCAAGGACCTGGATGGCAAAACTGCTCTTGATCGTGCAGCAGATGATGAGATCCGAGAACTGATTCTTGCTGGTGCTGTTACCACAGCATCTGTTTGAAACCCTAAAATGCTGCTCTTGATGAGTCGGACATCCGGAGATAGGTTAGATTCTTAGAGTTTGGTTCTCAGTGACTGTATTCTTATGATGATGATTGCTAGAGAATAAAGACATTTCCCATTTTTTTCTCTCTCTCTCTCGCTCTCTCTCATAATGCATGCAAAACCCTAAACCCTTGCTGCGCTCATGATCTTCTTGTTCACAAAGTTTTGCGTGAAGATTGGATTCTTGGAGTTTGGATTCTCAGTAGTAGTGATTTTGGATATTCTTATGATGATGATGATTTGTTCAAGACTCTAGAGATTCTTCCCATTTCTTTCTCTCTCTCTCTCTCTCTCTCTCTCTCTAATGCATGCATGCAAAACCCTAAACCCTTGCTGTGAGCTGCACTCACGATCTTCTTGTTTACAAAGTTTTGCACCAAAAAAAAAAAGAAGAAGATGTGCTGCATTGATCAGTGGCATTGCAGTGACCAGTCATTCTCTCTTCTGTTTCAAAGATGGATGTGATCACCCACCCAAACAAATATTTCTCACTCCTATTCTGCACAAGAAGAACATCCCCACAGTAGATGCAATTGTTGCCATCATTTGAGGTTTCTGCTGTGAATCAATCAAACTTTGTCCTCTGAATGTGTTTCTTTGCTCCTTTCGGATGGGTTCATCATCATCATGGCTGCACAGACAAGAATCCAGTCTGGAAGTACATCCCTTTTGTGGAGGACTACTTGTCTTGACAGTGGGTTTGGAACCCTTCTTCTCCCATCCAGCGTGATGACCATCATCATCATCATCATCCATGGGAATGGTGAAGAGTTACAATCAAACAATTTTTCCTCCAAGATGCCTGGACAGTAATGACTGGATTGCCTGTGTATGAGGCAGGTTCTTCTGGTCCATGCAGCAGGGTATTGGCCTCTCTGGGAAGCATAGATTCTGAACCAACTGCAGCAGCAGGTCAGTTCTCAGGGAAGCAGCAGCAGCAAGTGTTTGTTTTTTTCATCATTGAAATTTTGGAGAGATGAACGGGGAACGAAGCATTTTTTGTTTTGCTGCACTTGCCTGAGCTTTGTGTGGAATCAATTGCATCATGGAAGCTGTCTGTTCAGAAATGATCATTGGTTGTGAGTCCAATATCTCTGTGTGCAGGCAGAATGTGGAGAGTGTTCAACAAGATGCCCTTACACAATGCAGTTGCATGGATGGCCATGCTGCAAGCCATGCATGGGTGTGGTAAAGAAGCATGCATGCAATATGGAAAAATGTGTCAAGAAGATGAAGACACAGCTTGCATAGACACTGTCATCTTCATTGCTCTTCTCTGAGCTTGTTAGCATGGCAGGCCTTGTCTACAAAGGTCTGGGCTACTTCAATTCTATGGGTTCAGCTTGCAATATCACTCCCACCTCCAAGAACTATGCCTATGTGTGATCTTGGCTTGTGCCATCCATCTACACGAGGCAGACCATACGATAAAGACAATGTCCTGTGAACCAACTGTAGCCATGTGGAGGACCTTGCTTGGTGCTTGCAGGATTCATGGTGATGTGGAGATGGGAGTACACACCACAAACCGATTCCTTGAGGTGGACCCTGGAAATGACACAGGTTCCTTCACTTTTATCCAACATCTATGCAGCTGCTGACTTGGAGGAATTCAGTGCAAAAAGTCAGCACCAGAGAAAGGAAAGATGTAAAGAAACAGGCAGTTTGTAGCAGATGGCCCCACAGGTAAGTTACAGCAGATGATCAGGGTGCAGAGTGCAGAAATTCCTGCTTAAATCAAAGGCTATCTGCACAGATGAATGTCGCTGCAAATTATATGCAGTACATGATCAGGGCTTACATCAGCTCACAAGCAAGCATTTTCCTGATTGCCACCACTGCTAGCCCCATCACAAAGACTTTTGATTTCAATCTTGACATTAGGTGTTTTCTGCCAACAACTTCTCCATCCACACTGTTCCCTTTTATCCCACATGCCACTCAAACTGCGATGAAATGGAATATCTTACCACAAACAATCCAGGCACCAGCATACAGCCTAGTCTACCTTCACAATGTACAACCAATCTCAGTTTTCAGCTACTTATTCATTGGCTCATCATTGAAGGCGCGAAGGAGACAGATTCTGGTTTCAGGTTTGGGCCTAGAAGACAGACACCAATCCACGGAATTTCATATACCAATCAGAAGATACAGACAGATACCATGAGAGATTTCTTCTTTCTGTCAAAGAAGAAAGCTAAAAGACTATTGTTCCAGAACCAGAAAAGTCCACCTTAGAAAACATTCCCAGCACAACTGAAAGAAATAAACATACCATGATAGATTTCTTCTTTGTCCCTCTCAACGAAGAAACCTAAGAGGCTATTGCCACAGAAACAGAACAGCTCTCCAGAGAAAACATTCATAGCAGAATTGAAAGAAATCAACACATCATGATGAGAGAGATTTCTTCTTTTTTTCCTCAAAGAAAAAAACCTAGGAAGCTATGATGCAGAACCTGACAAACCAGCTGAGAAACATCATCCCCAACACAACTGAAAGTAATATAGCAAACCTGCTTTAAAGTACAAGAAGTAAAACTCGTGCAAAACAAGAAAGCCACCATGTCAACAACATTCTCAAACTGCTTGAAACTTTGTCAGATAATTTGAATCACACATCATTGGAGGAATCTTCTCCAAACAGCTCCATAACCCTAAACCAGAAGGACACCGGACAAGAACAGAAATCCTCCTTGTGTAAAATGAAGACACATGTGAGAATGAAGATACATGTAAGAGTGTGCTCGTTCGATGTTTTTTTGTCAGATAGATGGTCGGCTGACGGTTTGCTACAAAATGATAGTTGTATGAAGAGAAAAATGTCTAATCAAAGAGGGAGAAACCCATGTCATCATCACTCTCCTCCTTCTCTTCTTCTTTCTTCTCTTCCTTCACTTCTTCAGCAGGTGCAGCTGCTCCAGAAGCTGAGGAAGCTGTGGCACCACCACTAGAAAACACAGCACCACCTCCTCCACCACCAACTATGACCTGAATAAAAAAATAAAAAACAACCCAATGGGGATGGATTCCATCATCAAGAATTGACAACGACAATCTATGTTCCAATAGGTTTCGTGTTTATAAATACAGGAAGAAGAAATAAGAACAAGAAAAAGAGATGGGCTGCCTGCGAAAGACTTTTACGTTACCTGAGCCACAGCGGAAGTAGGAGTGACAAAAGAGAAAGAGGAAGACACAACGCCGGAGCCTGCCGCCGTCAACGCCAAGTTGGTGAGCTTGCGCTGCAGCTCCCAGGTGCTGCTGGCGCTGCCCTCCAGATCAGACTGGTTCCCAATCTGTTTGGCCGTCCATGTCCCGGAAGCAAATCTCACCACAAACGTGAACACCGCCATCGCTGCTGCTCCACCCAATCTTCAAAAGCTCTCAAACAAAACTGCATGAAAGGGAAATAGCTTTTCTTGCGCGCCGCTCAAATGCTTTCAAGGATCTCAATCCTTAGGGCTAGGGCTATTAGGGTTAGGGTTTTACAAGCGCCATAGGACTAGGTTTAATTCAGTTACTCCAGCGGTTGGGATCTTCTTCTCCTTCTTCCAGGAGCTACTGCTACCGCTGTTGTGCAAGGTGTATACGCACAGAAATGATGATGTTTGACACACACCCACTTTACCGAATTTGCGGTGCAAATCAACCCAAGAAGAGCAGATGGAATTCTCAACCCAACCGCAAGATAACAACATCAAGCAAGGGGATTGTTGTTCCCAGTGCGTAGCAGGCTTGACATCATCATGGATTCTGGGTGGATTGCACAGGCATTTCTCAGAGCACGTGTCCATTCTCGCATGCTGATATGTATGTGTCCATTGCCGGCCTCATCTTCTAAAACTCTAAAACCCATCTTCTTCTCTTGCTGCTGATGACAACTACTTTTTTTCTGCCATTTTCTTTTTCCTCATATATACATCTCATGCTAGAATGCTTGTTTATCACAATGTGAACCCATGTGCATAATGGCAGGGAGAAGGATGTAGACGGAGCATACAACAGCACCACACACATGGGACTACTGTTATGCATCTAATACAATTAGGAGGAACAAGGTGTGTTGGAGCTTTTCCATGGAGAGCAATCTCAAGTGCATCTTCTTCTTCTGCCACTACTGATGGTACAATTGCCTCCTGGGTCCCTGACCTTGCATGCTCTCTTCTTCCAAGTTTAGGGTTTAGGGTTTAGGATTTTTCTCTGTCTCTCTGTGGTATCTCTCAGAGCTCCTGAGGATTATTTGGGTTGAGAAGTCTTCACTTGGAGGAGAAGCAATTTTTTCCTGTCGCTTAGAAAGTGGATGTGGGAGATCTACATTCCATTGGCACCTACTACTTCTCTCTGCTTGCTCAAACTTGATCACTTGTTTTCGCAAACAGAACATGATGAATATGAGCATGTCAAGCTTTGCCTTTTCAGGGTTTTTTGCAAAAACTCAGATCCACCTTCACTCATGTTTTGTTGATCCAGTTTTTGTGATCCATGATATCTTCTGACAGGCCAGGCATCACTGGTTGGGCTTGAAGTGCAACACAAGCAGGGCACCTGGGTGATCAAAGGACTTGTTCTGGAAATTCTGACTTATGTTGGCATGAATGTTGTACCTTTGATGGATATGTACTTCACACGCATCTTCTGTAATAGTGCCCCACCCTGTTTGCAACCAGTGACCTACACATACTACTCTTTCACAAGTACTTGTGCCAAACATGAACCATTTTGCAAACTGCCAATCTTGAGAAGGTAACACAAGAGAAAGTTGTTGTTTATGTTCAGAATCCTAGGCAACACTCATCAATGCTAAAACTCTAACCAAATATAGCAGTGCTTGAAGAATGGTGTAAGAAGACCAAACTTGATAGAAGAGATTTGGCTACTCCAGCCAGCAATAGCAAGATGATCTAGAGCTCTTACTCCACCCTTGCCTCATCGATTTTAGACAGTTGTACAATTTAAGATCTTCTTTAGAATCGTGTTGAAGATGATGTTGGAAAGCATGCTGTTTTCTTCTGCTCTGTGTCTTTCTTGACGTGGACTATGTTGTTGTGATTCACTGTGCAGGTGAGAGCACGGTGTGGCAGTCACTGTCATTAGTGTGAGTGAAGGAACCCTTTTTCAAACATAGAGTTCCTTCCTGCTTGTCCCAAATTGCAACAGATGGTGTGTTGTGCTTTGCCCTGTAGGTGACCATTTTTGTTTTCTGTACTGCTCCATTTTGCAGCTTCTTCATGTTAAACTCACCATGTTGAGACTTGGGTTCTACGAAATACATTAGTTTTTTTGTGTATTATGTACTTATCTATGCCCAGCTACATCAGGAGGAGATGAAATCATTTGGTAGTCAGGGCACCTTGTAACTGCTAGATGTGATGAAGGTGTTGCTTTGACACTTTGTAAGTAACTCTCATAAGTTAATCGTAGTAGGAGACTGTAGGAAAGTGCCTACAATCAAATAAAATTGCATATTCAGAGTGTCACCTCTAATGTTTTCATTTCCAGAATTTTGGAAGTGGGTCAAAATACTTATTGTGAACTGCTGAAAATGGCATGGCAGCAGACACGAGGAAGAAGATTGTGGATGCTTGGTGGATAGCTACTTCTCTGGGGATGCTTGAGACAGCTTCTGATGACAACACTCGACCTGAAACTGTTAAAGCCCTTGCCTCCCTCTTGCCTTACAGTATGTGACTTCCAGCAACCAGGCAGATTGTGGACCAAGGTTTTTCTCTGTTAGTTAATGCATTTGCCTCAGAGCTGTGGATGTGCATCTTATGCATTGAATTTTGTTGAATTTTGCAGGTGGTGCAATAGAGACAATGCATAGAGGCAGGAGGACACTTTGTGCAGGAAGACATATGCAACTTTAGTGTCAGATACTGAGATGCAAGAACACAGCACTTTTGCTTGAGAAGCTAGAGTAATGGAAGGCCAACAATTCAAAATAAACTGCAGCAAATATTAATTGCTTTTACAGGGTACCAAAGTTAAGTTCTGGGATGATGCAAGGCCAGTTTCTTTGAAGAGTAAAAACCAGCACACGAGTCAATGATTTAAGGCTCAATCTCTTCTCAAAGCATTATGGGTCCAATTTGCCAGAATACTAGCTCGAACAGAAAGCATTTGACAAGTCTCTGTTGCAGTTTTGCAAATGATTCATGTTTTGGTGTACAATTCCTTGCCTGCTTTCAACTGCTAGTTGAATTCTGTTGCAGGTGCAGATTTGTCCCAGATTGCCAATGAACTTCTGATTTGCAACACAAGATAGAATTGAAAACATCACTCTGTTTCACAATTTTCTTGGATTCAAGACATCTATTCTTGGATTCACAAGGTTTGTATTACTGGAGTCAAGGACTCACAAGATCTGGCTTCTTGGTGTAGTAATCTGTTCTTGGATTCACAAGATCTGTCTTCTTGGAGTCTATTGGATCTATTGGATCCGTTCTTGGATTCAAGAGATCTCTTTTTTTCGATAACAGGCTACAGCATTGCAGAGAATTTTCAATTGCAACTCTTGTTATCTCATCTTGGGCTCTGACGATCTTTAATGATGGTATCATCAATCTTCTTTCTTGTGACAGGGAAGATGCATTTATCCTCCTTCGACACCTCTTCTGACCCAATGTCTGAATTGGATTTCTTCTCTTTGGAATTTTCAGCGCTTGCAATAAGTGTTGTTCAATATTGACAAATGCTAATAATCACAAATACTATTCAATATTATCAATGTTGGCAAATGCTAATCAAACAACAGTTTTAGATTTCAAAAGAGTTGCAATGCCTTGATCCTGGCCTGTCATTGTCCATTCTGCTGCTTATGAATACCGGACTGTGATGCCAAAGCTATGCACACTAGCTTGTGGAAAAAACTTGCATCTTTACCATCCAACACCAGGTAAGGGACCATCCTTATATATTCTCCTCGATGATTGCCTTTTCATCTATTGTATGACTGTCCTGTGCCAAGCTCAAGCAGCTCTACCACATTAGATTTCACTCACCGAAAATGGGAAACTTTGACGATGCCATCTTGCAAAGCTATTTTGGTATTTTGATGTGAGTCATGCGTTTTACTTATTGATTGTAGTGCATGGTGTGGTGATGTATCCTAAATGCATCTAGGCTTGGTTGATTGCTTTGCTTGTGTAACATTTCTTGCAATGTTCTTTCATTTGGAAATGTGACATTTATGCACAAATGCCTCCCATCTTTTCTGCATATGGGCAAACATCACTCCTGCCGCTGGTGTTCATTTGTTTTGGAACCTCATAGACTACTACTACTACATTGATCCAAAGTAGGATAATAAACATCAATTCGTAACTTGAACAAACTGCCTTTCTTGCCTGCAGGATGTACCTGGGTCATGATTATGGAGGCTGGCCTTTCACAACTATTGCCCAAGAGAAAAAGCAAGGCTTTTTTAAAAGCCCATACAGAAAAGGTTTCATGGCTAAACACGCATAGGCTTTTAGACAAATTATTCTTCCATTGCATCAAAAGAGTTGGAAATCAGGAAATAATGCTGCAAATTTTCTAAGTCCCTATCTCTTCTTGCCTATGAAATGCTGACGTATTTTGGTGGGGTTGTGTTGAATCATACCTCGCAAGTCATGCAACATTTCTGGTGCTCTTCCTTTTTAGCAGGACAGGATACAAAATGTTGTCACTGTCTTTCGTGTTTACCTATGGCTGAGATTGGATAACATTCCAACAGGGAAACAAGTGTTGTAAATATTCATCTATCTTGTTCGTCCAAAGAATTGGAAATTCTTTTACAATTGCCTACCATCTTCTCTTTCTTGATTGCAGTCAAGATCTACTACTATACATGGTGAAACAATTCTCAGCAAGGGACCAAGCATACAGTAACATCTGGTTGTGCCTGCAGACAATTAGTCAAGTAGAGGAGATCTCTTGGCAGCCATTGGTTGTTGCTCCTTCATTGGTGGTGTCAAGGCTTTTTGCTGACGGGAGTCTGATGGGATTCAGATCTGCTTCTGCTCTGTTTCATGAGGTACTTACTGCTATTTTCAGCAAAACTCTGGGGCCGAATATAGAACAGGTGTGGGATTACAGAACATGTTTGGCTGATAAGACTTTCTTGGAGAGAGGATTCCCATGTGGCTAGAACGAACATATTACAGACTACTTGCTTTCCACCTTTGGATAATGCATTCCTACTGTGTGTGACATCATTGTATGGTAGGTATATGCAGATGATAATACGAATTATGTGCTCCATGTCTTGGATCCCAATTGGCTGCTTGAATCTGTCTTAGAAGCAGACTTAGACAATCCTTGAAGCTGTTTTAGAAGCAAACTGATTGCAGCGACATCATTGTAAAATCCCATGTATCTTTCAATGCTTATTTTGTGAATGTTTTCCCATCTGTCAACATTTTCCCTTGCAAACTGTTAAATGCAGAATTGAAAAATCTTGACAAAAATTGCATATGCAAGATATGAAAATCAAACTTTGTGCATTAAAAAAATGAAGAGAAATGTGACATTCATCATGAGACATTTGAGTAGTTTAATAAACATGGATCGAACAAGTCAGGTAATCAATTTGCATCGTGAACTTGTGTGTTTTCTTTAGGTGTAGTCATCACATTGAATTAAGATTATGTACATTCCAACTTGAGTAGTGAGCAATCCACGCGATGATCATGTAAACCACAATCATGAGACATCTGGTATATTTATGCACAAATCCTCGAAAACATCCAGAATCCACACAACAATTTGACAATAACTCATTGTACTAGACCTTTAACTGAGCAAAACCTAGGTGCCAGACAACATCAAAAATCAAGCCAAGTTTTAATTTTTTGCACCTGTTCAAAGTTTGCCCTAATCATACTAATATAAAACAATGTTTGACAACCCATTTCACACCCAATGCAAATATGAATCAAACCTAGTATACATGTGAAAGATCTGTACAGTGTACAATCTTGTATCTTGTATGTACAAGATTTTCCGCAATGACTTCCCAATAGATGACAACAATGTCCTGGGTGATGAAATTAGGTGACTGATTATCAGGTTCAAGCTGTGGAAGATCCAAACTCCCCTCCATAAGACTTATCAAACCTTCACAATGATTGTCAATCCAAAGGGGTCCCTGTCTTGGTCTCTTTGTCCATTTCACCCAAGGCCTCTCTGCCAAAACTAAGATTGAATTGCAAAATGATCTCAGGCTTAAAAAAAGCTTATGAGACCTGCCAACTGGAACATGAGGCCCAGTACTATTCCTCCACCAGTTGCCAGAAATTTCAACTCTCAGTGGTCCTATTTTACTTCTCCCCGAACAATCCTGCAATTTTCCTCCAATATCCAACAGTGGTGCACAAGTTGAGTTCTCACAACCTGCATGATTGCTCAAAGTGACTTCAGTTGCTGCATGAACTTCGAAAGTACTTCAAGCTTCTAAAGCCGGTGGTAAGTCTAGGCTCCCATCTCTTCCATTGCCAAATGTAACCTGAAATGCATAGAAGCTCTCATAATATAATTACCTAAAATCAGAGTTTGAAACTGTTCTAGTTGCCCCATGTGACTCAGGAGGTGCTTCGTGCTTTATAAACACCCCAACAAATCAACAGAACCAGTTGCTTTGACTTGCTGAATGATGTGTCAGATAGTCTTCACAAGGCTTGTGTGAAACTCAAATCCAGTTCCAAAATGTGTGTGGAAGTTCCCACCCATACCACATGGTAGTCTCTCCAGTTGAGCACATCTCCTTAAGTCAATCACTTGCAAATGGACATTATAAGCCCATACAGAGACAGTAATACTGCCAAGTTTGATTGTTGCAAAGTGGGGCCATCTCAAATCACATTCCGCCAATTTTTCAGGACATCTCAACTCACATTAGATGTTCCAAGACAGTTAATATTCACAAGGACAATGCCACAAGCTCTAGAAGGACAAATGCATAGATGCTGCATACAAAAGCACCCACCACCCACCAACCTACTCTGAATCCTTGCAGGTGACCATGGCATTTGTGTGCCAGTGGCCTCTCCACATACAATCCAGGCACAATTCACAAATACAAGTTTGCCAGACAAGGCCTTGAAGGCATGCAAAATCCTTCACAGCATGGAGAATTCGTCCCATAAGCTTGTGCTACATCAATGTGTAACAACATATTTACCTCCCAGGGAGTAGGCCATTTGCAGCAGCATCCAAGAGTCAGTTCCCTCTGCACCTTCTCCCGTACCAACCCAGCTTATTGGCAGTAAATAGTGCGATCTATCTGTGGTGGAATCGGCTTGATCTCAGTGCCCAGCTCTTGCTCAATTCGGTACCTATGCACCACACCAACATGCTTCATTAAGTACTGAAGATAGGAGAGCTATGCACAGGAGCTCAAAACCTGAAGAAAGAAACAACAAAGCCTGGAAAGTGATAGGAACATCTCAAAATTCATCAATCCCCACATAGAAAGGCATTCATTGACAACTCTTGATTGGACAGATTCCAGCAATTTATGAGTGGTCAAGTATTGCACAGAAAAACCTGTCACATAGGCTGCCAACACTTCCCAAGCAATAACAGGCACCCAGAGCAATTTAAGGACGTAAAGCTGATCAAGATAGTTTAGAGCAATTACAGGTTGAAACGGTCTTCATAAGTGATCAGACTCACTGCCAATCCAAGATGGCCAAACCTTCCGGAACGGCCTGCCTGTGACCCTTATCAGAAAGAATCACATAAGAAGCAAGACAAGATTTCTGCCTGGTCTTTGAAATCCCTCAGAAACTTCCCAGGACAGCTCAAGCACATTCAACAATATTCATCCATAAAGTTTCCACATGCTCTATATTCTACTTTGAGACAGTAGTGCAATTCCAGAGCACTTGAGGAACATACTCTGTGAAGATAAGTCTCTGAGTTTTTCGGGAAGTCAAAATTGATGACCACATTCACAGCTTGAATGTCAATTCCCCTTGTAAACAGATCTGCACTCCATATGATGAATCTTCTATCATTAGAGGGGCTTGCCTAATGGTGACATGATAGAAATGGATAATCTAACACTGCAATAGATTCTATGGAGTTCAACATATAGTTTGCTGTGTCTCCATCGACTTGAGACATGACCCTACCTTACTGATAGCTCTGAATGCAAAATGAAAAGCCAGCAGAATCATTCTAGACCTAACTTAGAGAAAAAGGAGACCAAAATAAAAACAGGACTATTCCAGGTTCTGATCAAGAAAGGTAAAACCATTATGCATAATGTGTCAACCTTGGGTATTCAAGTTTGAGGTCTTCCAGAAAACACATGACTTTGACAAATCATGTGAACATTGTGCACATCTGAGTCCATAAACTGAATGGAATATAGCAGTTCTCAATACAAAGTGAAATAAAGACTGGTCCTCACTCATTGTTGATGCAACACTTCTTAGGATAATACACATCTGCACTCACCTCTTGATCAAGACAATTTTTGGAATCATATGTGCTCACACAATTGCCTGAAAAAGCTGGGAGGATACACAACAGGGAAATAGACAAATCCAGTGGATACCTGAGGAGACCAGGTTTCGACAGGCTCCATTTCTGAAGTCATGAAATACTCGATTCCGATGTGACTGCAGCATCTTTGCATGGATGTAGAAACATGAGTACCCAAGTTCAGTGATCTTCTTTGCTAGCAGCTCAACACGGTTGACTGAGTTGCAGAAAATAATGGACTGATTGATTTGGAGCTGCATACACAACCATCTTTGTCTGTGAAGCTTGAACTTCTCTTCTAAAATCATAGCATAGATATGGACCCATGGAAAAAAAAAGGAGATATTACCCTAACAGCTTAAAAAGGATGTCAATTGCACCAAATACATCCTTTAAAGCCCACAACCATCATCATACCTTCGAAAACAGGGTATTGAGGCAATGGACCTTCTGTCTCTCTTCCACAAATGCATAATATTGGGTGATTCCCTTCAGTGTCAACTCATCCATGAGGTTTATAACATACGGTTTCCTCAAAAATCTGTCCTTAAACGACTTCACTGTAACTGGAAATGTAGCTGAGTAGAGCAGTATTTGCCGATTCTTGGGCAAGTAACTAATGAGTTGCTCCACAAGTGGCTGGAACTCTGGTGACAAAAGCTTGTCAGCCTGCAGCCAGGAAGAGACCAGTCAGTCCAGCAAGTAGACAAGTATCTTGGGCATTTGCACTTGACATGCAGAATGCACCATGAGCAACATCCACAGAGCACCATTAATTTTGATAGCTTTAAGAGTGAAACTTTGACCCAGAGCTTGAGTAAGCAGAAATAACATCAATCCAGAGTTTGAGTAGATAAAGGAACCAGCTCTGACCTCATCCATCACCAGCATGGTGCACTCGTGAAGAGTGCAGACCCCCTTGTTCACTAGGTCAAGGATACGACCGGGAGTTCCAACAAGCATGTGTACTGGTTGATATAACCGCATGATGTCATCACGCAGGCTGGTGCCACCAGTGCTGACCATGATCTGAATATTTAAATGCTTCGCTAACTCTTTGCATACCTGCGATGTTTGTAGTGCAAGCTCCCTTGTTGGCACCAGCAGAAGGACTGTACACCACCAGAGTATGAATAAAATCAGTAGCATTCACTGAGTTATGGATGTAGTGTTGACTCACAAAAACACATACTCTTCAAGGCCAGTGAACTGAACCCAAAGATGCAATGGCCATTCATAAAGAGCTTGTAGAGAAAATATCAAATGTCTGGCAACATGCTACACACCTTGTATGAAATTCTTATTTGAGTCAATCTTCTCAATTGCCGGTATACTGAATGCTGCAGTCTTCCCAGTGCCATTCTTTGCACGTGCAATTATATCACTGCCTGTCAAAGCAATTGGTATACTCTCCTCTTGTATTGGGGATGGTCTTTCAAAGCCCTTCTCATAGATACCCATTAAGAGCTCACGCTTCAAGAAGTAGTCCTCAAACTCATTCCCCTTTGTAGCTGTGACATCCTGTGCAATGTGGACAGTGGACTCTCAATTAAATGCAAAACTTTCTACCAAAGAGAACATGATAGAGCTTGTCGTTGCAACAAGACAAAATATCCTAAAAATGTGTATTACCTTTGAGGAACTGCCTCTCACATATCAGTGGCCATCAAACAGCAAATGGTATTGATGAACTAGAAAACTTCCCACACAGACTTCACTAGGTCCCAACGACAGGGTAGGTGAATCTCAATGTAGACCTACATACTGAGTTTGTATCAAGAATCTGGATGTGACTTGAAAACTCAGTCATGGTGCTGGATAGTACACAAACATGAAGGCAATAGAAATCCCAAATGGGAGAGAAGAGAAAGCATTGCAAAGAAGAGGAGGGAAAATGAAAAAACTCAGAGGGCAGAAAAGAAAGGAACCAGAAGAAAAGAACAGACCAAAATTGAAAACTCTCTAGGATCAGACAGTTTTGAGAACAAAATGGGCTTCAGAGGCTGCTTAGATCACGAAGCCTCTAAGATCAGGTTCTGAAGATTCCAAAGGTTGAAACTCCAAACACAAATCATTTTTTGTCAAGAAGTCTTGAAAAGAAACCTTTGTACTTCAGAAGAATGATAAAAAATCACCACTTGAACCATAATCAACTCTTTGGACCTACAAACACCTTATGAACCTACAAAACTGACAGTCGACACCTCAAATCTAGCAGTGTTTGGAGCATGGGAATTCTGTTCACACATGCATATTCTATTTGAGACCCTTCATTAAAAACATTAATGTTTAGATCTGCAGAGTCTTACAACAAGAGCAAATCATGAAGCTCATCTACTCAGTATGAGGTCCTCTGCAGAACAAAAGTGTCCCTGTAGCAGCCTTATGAGATCTATGTCAGGAAAATAGATCTTTTTTCCAGCAGGTTTTCACATGAACTCTTTTAAATTCTCTCACACACCTCAGTCTTGAACCGGGTATCTGCAGCTGGCAATTTCAGTTGTGCTTTCCAATCCTGAGAGCTGCATCATACAAGCATAATTCAGAAATCAGTGTCCATTCCCTTGGATTACAGACTCTCTCATACTACATGATCAGTAGAAGATAGGAATCGATCGGAGCCTGAAAAAGTTCTCAATAAGTGCCAGTATCATCTCTCACACATGAGCACATGTAGGTCATTTGCAAATTCTGCAACCCTAGTTTACAGGGATGGAAATCAGATTTGCTGACCAAATTTTCCCACCAAAGAAGCATTCTCTCTCTTTCTCACGACAGATACATGAGGCATTTATGCATATACATAAAGTATCAAAGACTAGATACAGCTCAAAAAACAATAAAGCTTCATTCTCCCATCATACAGACACATGGCTCTGAAATCTACTTCCAAGAAATGAAGCGAAGAAACGAAAAAAGTAGTTCCAGACCTACCATAGCAAGCGCAATAGGTAGATCCAACCTACAAACTGCGATAACTAGAAAGAGAGCAAGGATACCCTAAGTGAACATAAACCTAGGAATACCAAGGCATCCAGAATCACGTTCTGTAGAAAATCACAACCTGAGGGTAAAAGACAAGCAGACAACGGCCAGCCTGAGAGCGATGCCGTAATGAGAACAGGGAGCAAAGATACCCTAAGGAGCGTGCCTTTTTCCGTAACCCCTCAGAACTGTAGACGAAGAGTGGAAGAAGAAGAAGAAGAATAAGAAAGAGAGATGTACTTGCTACGATTGAAATTGGCGAGCCCACTCTTTGCTTGCTGAGGAGCTGGACCAGATCCAGATCCTCCTCCTCCTCCTCCTCCTCCTCTAGACGTAGCCATTTATGTTTACTCTTCTTCTCTCTCAAAACCTCTGCCGCTCCAGCCTTCCTCGATCCTTCACAACACAGCACGGGCGTCAATCCCTCGTTCTCGCCATCGCTGCTGCAAATGAATCCTCGCCTCTGCCTCCCAAAACGGTCCAAACACAAAACACAAAACAAACGCTCGTTTCGTGGAGCGCTCGCTCCCGCTGTGCCCTGCCCTCCCCTCCCACGACCGCGCGGTGACCGCAGAATAGGAACCGCGCAGCCTTGTTGTGGATGGATGTATGGATGGATGTGTTTTCGGGTCCTTGGACGATCTATTCTGAGCCCCGCCGGTTATTCGTTTGATCTCGCCGTTTTTCGTTATTTGTTGACTTCGTTTTGGGTGCATTTGGCAACTCTCACCTTTGACGAGTGTGGATGGATGTTTTTGTGAATGTTGCTGGGAATGTGTTTTTCATCATTTTATTTTATTTTTGTCACTTACTTATTTGGTGTTAGGTACATTTGGCAACATTCAAAGCATGGAAACAAAACACAAGTGTGAAGTTACGATTTTAATAAAAACAAAACTTACATGTATTAATGCAAATATTATATTTATCAAAACTCAATAAAATGTCCAAAAATGCATTAAAATTTGAAAAAACATCAAGTCCATGCCATTGTTTATGCCAAGGAAACCCAAGTAAAAAATATATATGCTACTTCTTAACTTAAAGAGGTCATTTCAAGGACTATCGTTATGATCCATTGTAGTGACGTGTAGTGTCGTGACGTATGATATCATAAGGGTGTAAATCCATAGTAAATTCTACTAAACAAAAAGTCTAAAGCCAGTCAAAGGTATAAATTAATCAACCAAAAAGAGATGCACGCACACACATATATATACAATGCACAAGAGGAGGCTGAGATGAAATTCTCATGTATCCCCCCCCCCCCAAGACCTGAGCTGGGAAAAGCGTGGCATGGTCT
>Ga0116227_10008230_pt1 | contig 19813 bp, 13 predicted proteins | sample S1TSphgellanicum_FD_89693 | JGI IMG/M metagenome (GOLD analysis project Ga0116227, IMG submission 89693) | Host-associated microbial communities from peat moss isolated from Minnesota, USA - S1T2_Fb - Sphagnum magellanicum MG | ecosystem: Host-associated > Plants > Peat moss > Unclassified... | reverse complement strand
TGGTTTTTTTTTTGGTTGTAAATATAATGGGCAAAATATTTGCCTTTTCTTTTCCCCCCCTATGGGATAAAACCACAAACCCCCTCCCCCCCCCCCCCCCCCAAAAAAAATTCCCTTTAAACCCATTCACATCTCCACCTATTTTGTTGACAACACACAATAAATCGCCAAAAATTAAAACACTCAATGCTACCTCAAAATTGGTGTTGAAATTTTGAGGTAGCATTGAGTGTTTTAATTTTACTACATATAATTGGAAGGGGACTACCTATATTTATAAATGTTTAAGAAGATAATTAAAAAGAAAAAAAAAATGCTTACATATGGTCTTTTGATTGGAATAACCATTTTGAGCATCTTATTAAATATGTAGCATGGATGAAAAATGAATGTTGATGGATCAATTCTACCAATGAACATTGAATTATGTTAATTACAATGACTATCTTATTTCTATTAATTTGTTAACATAGTTAAATAAATGAACATATATGCTTAATTAACAAATGTTGGGGTTTGATTGTTGGGTGGATGTCATCTCTCACAATGGGCATGGGACATGATTCAACTCATCCCTTTTTTCTTAACACTTTTTATGCATTCAACTTTTCATTAAAAATACAATCATTGTAATTGTGATGGTGATGTCATTGTCATTCTATCGATTGTGTGTGCTCCTCAAAGTGTTTCATTTGATGGGCTAATACTTGGCTTAACTCATCATCTTTGGACACTTTGCATTACAAGTATCCTCTATTCTAAGTCAAATAATAGTGATATTTGATTGCCTACCTTTTGATGTCCACCCCATAGGAACAAGAGAAAAATGCTTTTTCTTTGGGGCAAATTTCGCATTGTGACAACAAACAAAATCTAGTGCAAAGGGAACAAAAAACTCTTTTGGGAAAAAAATACCAAAATCATCATATTTTGCGAAAAAATAATTTGAAGTTGCCAAAACAAAATAGGATTCTAATTTTTAAAAACTTTCATGTTTGACCTTTAGCCAACTTTGGTCTATTCCTCTTCTTGATAATTTTTACTCCACTTACCTCACAAAATGGAAGAAAAATCGCCTATTTAGAGTAGCTCATTCATATTACCTTTCAACAATATTTTTCACATTTAATATTACTTGTTTACAATTTCTCATGCTTCACCCATAAACATGAAACTAGTATTGCAAAGTGTCAAAAATCAAAACTTACACCACTTAGACCAATCAATGTATGTGACCAATCAAGAATAGGTGTTAGATTGTGCAATAACTTTTTGCTAGCCTCATCTCAAGTAAAGATGTTGAAATGTTGAACCAAAACCATTTGATTGTTAGACAATTATTTTGTTGATTTTCAACCAAAGTTGATGGTAGAGACATTCTAAGGAACTCACATTTCATTTTTCACTTTTAATTCTTTTTTTTCTTTTTTGTTGTTGGAACAATTGGAAAATTGACAATTGTGAGAAGGAAAAATCAAACAACTCATCACCTCCAAGAACCTCGAACCAAGTCTAAAGTCTAGACAAGGGAAGTGAAAACCAAGTTAACTAAAAAGCCTCATGAAGCCTTTTGACCACTCCACATGACTAAATGCAAAGAATAGACTTAGAGCCCCTCATGGAATCAAATTCTTCTAACACCCCTTTTCACTTGCAAGGAGATGCAATATGTTACCAAGTGTTTTTGGCCAACCAATCCTACCATGGTTAATGAAATCATTCCAAATCATTGATTTAACTTATCTTCATACCATCTATTATGAATAAACACCCATTGACCATTGCATTCAATGCAAATGGTCCACACCACCATCCATTTACAAGATGCAAAATGAAGTTGAACTTCTTTAACTTGGACTTGATCTCTTCACCAAAATGGCGCTACTTCCATGTAAATGGAGTTGGTGGGCCTTCATTTGAAGGTTTCACATTGAGTTTGTAAATAATCATACAAACCCACTTCCATCCATGTGTTGAGATTTTGGGCATTCTTAGAATCTATGATATTTTGATCCATTAGTAGAATGTCCACAAAATGGACGATCCTTTTCTACATTAGAATTGACTTCTATTGTCCAAAGACTAATGGCAATTGATTTGTGCCACATTGACAATCAAATAAAATGAAATCCCTTCTTATCCCTACCCTTGCGCCACAACTTGTGCCACTCCAATTTGTATTGTATCCACACTAAAGCCCCTTTTGAAAAAGAGACGTGGCTTTGTGCATTGATAAACCAAAATTAATCCCTATGTAATTAATATCTCACCACTAGTAGCACATAAGAGCCTTTGACGATTTAGATGGCTAGAATCCTTTTAGGTTCCACTAATCCTTTCCCATATTTTGGATCCAATAACCACATGATGCTTATTATTGAAAATGTATGCCATATTGAATCCTCACTTCCATTTTATTTCAAATGTTATTGTAATTTATTGAAAAAAATAAATTATAAATAAATAAATAAATAAATATGGTGCACATAATTCATTATGAAAATACATTTAGAATATATTACATATATATTACATATATATCTAAAATATTTCATTATTTCATAACATACAAAAAAAAATTTCAAGTGCCTACTAAAACATACAAAGAATGGTCTTCCCAAAAATGCCATGATAATTTCATCTGAATCAATCAACTTAGCTTAACCTTCTAGTTTTCTTTTTGACACAACAATCTTTCCAATTTACTTGGGAATATGTATTTGATCTTTTCCAAATCATAAGTAATTTCAAAATACAACTCTAATCATTTGAATCATTTGTTTAAATAGTGCACAAACTAATGTAAAGAACCATAGCAATAGAAGCAAAACCTAGTTCACAATATTAAGTTTTTTGACCTTTCAAGTGCGAGCCTAGTTTTACATCAATGTGTGAGCTTCTTCTTAACTTTCCCAAGCTTTGCAAAAGCTTGTTGGTATCATGTGTTTCCCAAGCTTTGCAAAAAGCTTGTTGGTACCATGTGTTTTCATGTTGGGATCAAACCGATGTTTCAAGGTTTGTTGTAAGTTTTTGATCTTTTTAGCCCACGATAGTAGCTATGGGACCAACCAAGCAAGTCTTTTCTTGATCTCGCAAAGTATGCCATGGTTTTATCCCAATTAATAATGGTGCAAGCAAGCAACCTTGTTGTACCTCTACAAGCGTGGTGTGGTAGGAACCATTTAGGTTAATACCAAAAGATGAGTAATTTGATGTTTTGAGAACCATAGTTATGGACTAGGTAACCAACGAGGAGGGTTGTTGGTGCGATATTTACAAGACATAGTTGCTAACGATCCCTTGTGAGAATTGAGATGCCTTCTTTTCATCCCTCGCGAGAATTGAGATGCCTTCTTTTCATTCCTCATGAGAATTGAGATGCCTTCTTTTCATTACTTGCGAGAATTGAGATGTCTTCTTTTCATCCCTCGTGAAAATTGAGATGCCCTTTTTTCATCCAAAAAGAGAGATTATGAGATCTTCATCCAAGCATTGAAGGGTTGTGGAATCATTGGGCCAATGAAAGGGTTTAGGGTTTAGGGTTAGGTGGTAGGTTACCTTGTGTTAACAAATAGCTCACTAATGAAATGGAGGTCAAAGGTTTTGAGTTATGACTTTGTAGTAACTCATGACTTGACATGATAGCCAAAATTATGACTTGACATGATAGCCAAAATTAGAGTGTCGAGATTTTCATGATGGATGGTTATTATGAACATTAAAAAACCAACCGCCTTTGCACTTGGTGTCGGGGGTTTGGGTGAAGGTTTTTAATACCCTAGTAGGGTTTACCATTCCTTCATTTTCTTGCTGAATATTTATCTATTTATTCTTTTCTTTTTTTTCACTATTGCAATAATGATAAAAAAAATTCCCCGAAAATAATTTTGGCACTTTCAAAAAAGATGTGACCATTTTAAAAATAGACTTGGAATAAACAAAATAACCATGTACAAATAATAAACCAATTATAATTTTCTTAAAATTTCCAGCATTATGGACAGCTAATTTTGGAAAAAAAATAAAATAATAAAATCAGTATTTACTGAAAATAATTGAATTATTGCCAGAATTAATAGTAAAAGTGTTAGGGTACTCCCCCCCCTGAAGCTGGTATTACTAGAAGTGGCCAGGCCGATTCTGGATTGTGAAATGTACCTACGGACGAGAGGGGTAGGATGGCCAGGCCGATTCTGGATTGTGGAATGTACCTACGGACAAGAGGGGTAGGACGGGACGGGACGGGACGGGACGGGAGCGTTGCAGCGAGCAACTGGTGAAAGGTGGCGGATGAGCGTCAGAGGCGTGCTTTGCGGCGCTCTTGGGAAGAAGAGAAAGGAGAGGAGAGAAGCTCCCTCTCGCGTGCATGCAACAAACGCAACACAAGCGCCATCGCCACATCTCGTCCCCTTCCTTTCCTTTCCTTTCTTTTCTCTCGTGGTGATGTACTTCCTTTCCTTCTTCTCTCCTTCTAATTGTCGTTTGTCTTCTAATTTTCTCCCAGGTGATTCCTTTGCTCCAAAAAACAAAAAAAGAGCCAAAATCTGCCGTCTGAGTCTTGTCTCATGTTGTGAATTGCATCCCGTTCTTTTTGCCACCTACCTCTTAGATGCTTAGATGCTTCGATCCTTTGCTTTTCGTGCATTTATATCAGAAAGTGTCTTTTGTCCTCCTGCATGTAGCTTCATCTGTCTCTTGCATCAAAACACGTGAAAATGCTTTTCTGAAACTAGGATGTTAGTAAGTCTTCTATGCTTTTTAAAATTTTGGATCATTGTGCGCTGAATTTGCTGCATGGCTCCTTCAAGAGATCTTCCGGTTTTCGTGCAATATCAGAAGTCACGTCTTTTGGCACGCTGTTGCTTTCTGTCTCTTGCGTCATAAAACACGTGAAAGAAATTTCTGCTTTACTATTGATGTTCTGTATGTTCTAATTTCGCATCCTTGTGGCGCTGAATTTGCATGGCTCCTTTGTGAAATGGAGTTGAACAAAGGCGCCGGCCGGCAGTTTTCGGAACTTCGAGGTCAGGACGCGGAGTCTGCCTCTGTTATTGTAGTTTCGGGCCTTTACCTGTTTTCTGTCTCGTCTCACGATGCTCAATTGTGAAAGATTCTCCTTGTGTTGCAATTGATCGAGGTTCGAACCGCGTTTCCGAAGTGTTTAGAGATGCATACATGTCTTCTCCGTTTTCCTTATGCACGTTGCAGTGATGAAACGGGGATTCTTGAAACCATAGGCTCCTTGTTCCTTGTATGTACTTCTGGCCTCATTGTGCTGTCGAGAACTCTAGTCTCTTTTGTGACGTTGTTAGTTTCTTTTCTTGCTTGCTTTTGCATGTCAAAAGTGCAGGAGACATGTACAGGACAGTCCTGCACAAGTCTCCTGCACTTGATCTGACCTCCAACAACTTTTTCTGTGGCTGTGTTGAATCCAAGAAAGTTTTGAAGTGTTCACACAGGTCTGTTTTCTAATGCTTCTAGGGCCCAGGCCGTTCCATACTCTGCATATAAAGTCTCTAGAAAATCTGTCCATGGCTAGCATTTACTGCTTCACAAGTTTGTACTCTCTCTGTATGCCTGAATTGTACTAAAGTTTGCATTGTGGCTAGATCTTCTGTCATGCAGATTGAAAATTTGCACAATGTGCTAGGTTTGCATACACGACTGCAGTTCGTATCACATGAACACTCTCTACACTGTGTCATGTTGGAGCTGCAGAAGCCATCACTTGAAGGCTCTCTTTTCCTGTTTTACTCACAAAATTGTATTGTGGGACTCAAGGGACTTACTAGACACATGCATGTCTTCTACAGCCCGCATCACCAGCTGGTTACAGTCTGTGGCTATTGTCATTTGCACCCAAACTCTTATTGCTCTTGATCTTGTTGTGGGTGGCATGTACAGATGTCTTTTGTAAGGTCTTTTGTAAGTACATGCCTGATGGCCTGATGGTGACCTGTTGGATTTCTGCTCTCATGCTGCAGAACATAAACTTTGGGACATGGAAAAGTTTCAGGCTGACACTAAGGTGCAAAGGATGCCACAGTACTCATATTTGTACTCAAAGCTGGCACCGAATTGGCATGTGTATTCTACCCATCGACATCAGATTACATATGAATCTCCTTTTGTGACAAGCAGGCTCATAAGGGACATGTGGCCACATGTCACTGTTGTCAGAGCTGCTGGGTTGAGCAGCCTCTGCCCCATTGGCTTGACAGGAGGCCAGAACTTGGTACCCTCAAGTTTATGCATGCTAGAACTTCCAGTCTTTGTCCCAGCATCAAAGGAAAAGGATCACGTCCAGGATTTTATGACTGATTTCTTCATGGGAGGAATTGCTGCTGCTGTCTCAAAAACTGTTGCAGCACCCATTGAGAGAGTCAAGCTCCTCCTCCAGAACCAGGATGAGCTGCTGAGACAGGGTCGTATTAAAGAACCCTACAGGGGCATTCTTGATTGCTTCAGACGAACTGTCAAGGAAGAGGGTGTCCTTGCCTTGTGGCGTGGAAATCTTGCAAATGTCCTCCGTTACTTTCCTACACAGGTACGAGAACCTGGATATGTTTCTTTAGGTCAGGTACTAGATGCCATTCTGAGAGCCTGCATCAAGTCACATCCACCATGGCATCTGACAATTGTTAGTAGGTGCAAGATGCAAAATCACCATGTCACAAATGCACCTGCTGAAGGTATTGAAACAGTACAAAATGCATCACAAGTGTGATAGCCAGACAACACCAATTTATCAGTTGCTTAAGCTGCTCCAGACTTTTCAGTCAAATAGTCTGTAGAATGACTTTCAACTCTGCACAATGCAGGCACTGAATTTTGCATTCAAGGACTACTTCAAGAGCCTCTTTGGATATAGGAAGGATAGGGATGGCTACTGGAAGTGGTTTCTTGGAAACCTTGCATCAGGAGGCTTAGCTGGTGCTACTTCCCTGCTCTTTGTGTATCATTTGGACTATGCCCGTACTCGACTAGCTGCTGATGCCAAGTCTCCTACTGGTGAGCGTCAGTACAATGGTCTGTTGGATGTGTATAAGAAGACACTGCAAACTGATGGCCTTAAAGGGCTTTACAGAGGTTTTGGTATCTCTTGCGCTGGTATCATTGTGTACCGAGGCCTCTACTTTGGACTTTATGACTCCTTGAAGCCTATTGTGTTAAAGGGAGAACTTCAGGTGCATTTTCCAAAACCACTCTCCAAGTATAGCCATGTTGTCCAACAAACTTTTCTATCAACACAGTCTAGAGATAGCAGTACAGTAGGATTCAATAATTTCTGATATTGTAACTTGTCTTGGTTAGATGCTGAGGCTGAGAAAGGATACTCTTAGGGTAAATCAGTGTTCATGAAACAAGTTTTTTGCAACTAACACAGACTACATTCCAGTCACACACAATTGAAGAATGCCATGATGATCTATGATGTAAACTTCAAAGGGCCTTTTACCTGAAAGCTGATGGTTTGCATGTCTGTTTTCCACAGCAAAACTTCCTAGCCAATTTCACGCTAGGATGGGTGGTCACCATAACTGCTGGGTTTGCATCATACCCATTTGACACAGTCAGGCGCCGGATGATGATGACCTCTGGAGAGGCTGTGAAATACAGGAACTCATGGGACTGCTTCAAGCAGATTGTTGAGCGGGAGGGTTTCAGGTCATTATTCAAGGGTGCTGGTGCAAATGTTTTGCGAGCAGTTGCAGGTGCTGGAGCATTGGCTGGATACGATTATCTCCAGGTTCAATTCCTTGGCAAATCATATTCAAGTGGTGGTGGTTGAGGAAGGAGTGCATTTTGTGATCTGAAGCAGTCTTGCTCTTCTTTCATCTTGCAAATCCGAGCTTGCAAGGAGCGCAAATGTCATTTTTTGCCTCATGTGGATAACCTTGGTGAACTGCTGCCAATGATAACAGAGCAGAATGGATCATAGAATGTCCAGACTCTACAGTGAGTGCTAAACTCATTGGCAAGCTGAAAGAGTCAACATAAAACTACACTTTTTCACCATAGTTTCTGCTATGGAAACAGCAGGATTATGTCAGGATCACTACAGTTGTAGACCTTGCTCCTTAAGGACCTTCAAATACCAACATGGACACAAGTGTGAGCTTATGCTACATCACCAGCTGCAGCAGTACCATCAAAATCCAGGGATCTCCCACTATCTTCACACCTGCTTTTGTGTGCTGACAAAGGTACATGTTCCTATCGATAGAAACACAATGGCTAAGCTTGCAAGTGGCATTGCTGTGATTTATCCATGTCTAAGAGATCACTGCAGAGAAAACTCTAGAGTGTGTGCTCAAGAAGGCTAATACGATGCCAAGGTAACTGAATGGAATCTCAAGCTCTTAAAAACAGCTGCTTCTCCCACAATCATATAAACATGGATAATCAAGCTGTCACGCACTTGGGAGAGAAGAGATAACAGAGGTACCCACTAGGGCAAACAAACAAGAGAGCTTCTTCTTTCCCATGGAAAATCTGATGTGGTTCAGACACTAGTGCATCCTTCACAAAAGCTTCCTCTGTAATGCACAGCTGATAATGACAAACATTCATTCATCTCTGACATCGATTCTTGTAGAAAAAATTCATGTGATTGCAGAGAAAAATTACACCTGAAAAACATTTTGAAATGTAATCTGTTAGTGTCAGTTCCAACCAAACAAAACAAACACGTGAATTGAGTGCAGTCATAACCTTAAGATTGTCACCTGCAAAGTATCAGACAATCAGCTTGTTTGATTTGTGGAAGGAGCAGGGATTAGCTGCCATTACTCCCCCACTGACTTCATCAGCTCCTGACAGAAGGTGTAGATTAGTGTGTGACCATCTGCTCAGAATTTAGGGCAAACAATTCTACTGCTTTCTGTTGCAGAATCCGGGAAGCAACAGGGAAGATTTAGTCATTATATTGGTTTGCACTCAAGCGGCATCATCACTCATAAAAAAAAAGCTAAATAGTATCCTAATTCAAGCGGCAACAAGCTTATGAGGTTAAGCTTCATTTCGCTGTTACTCATTTCCTCAAACTGCCTGAGCAAACAAGCACTTGAAATAGCACAAGCTGTAAGAATTTGAGTGAAATTGGTAATGGATATGGTGGTATTGAAATGTGTCTCCTCCTTATGCAAGCAGCAATATTGGCACCAAACACTCCAATATAGTCCACACACAGTCTTTCCCTCTGCTTATCTTATATATATATTGAGAGCTGAGCCAATTCAGGAAACCTTGTAGATCTGCAAACTGCTCAGCATCAGCATCTGATTTCTAAGGCTTGGAAGTATCAATTCTGTATCCCTCACTTGGATTCAAGAATAGTCAAACAAGCATCACCATGCACCTGCTGCACCAATTCCACAAGAATGTGGCAATAAAGATCTCATCTGCAATTGTCTGAGTTTTGCTCTTCAAGGTAGAAATCCTGCTGAAAAGAATCAGCAAAGTTGTCAATCTTGTATGGGGTTCTCATCTTGATGATAAGTGTGCAGAAAACTGAATGAAGTACAACTCAGCAGATGACATCTCTTGATCTTGCAAAATATCAAGAGCAGGAAGCTACAAGAAGAGTTTTACAAGAAGAGCTTTCTGCAGGAGAAGGACACCATGAAAGTGATTTTAGAGAGAGGATGATGGCCTATGATCCTGCCACAGTACTGTTTCTTCTCTGCTCCCACCAAATATAGCAATTTGTCTTTGGAAACAAAGCCAAGGATAAGAGATTCCATCCCTGGAGCTCTCTCAGAGAACATGACCAAGTGTTTTTTTGCAGCAATGCTTTCAAAAGACAAGGCTCCCAAATCTTGCTTGCTTGTTTTTCTGCAACAGAAGAATCCTGCACCACAACCTCCCAAAGCTTGCTTGCTTTTGTAGAGACTTCAACAGAAGAACCCTGCACCACAAGCTCCCAAAGCTTGCTTGTGTTCCTGAAGACTGCAACAGAAGAATCCTGCACCACTAACCGGCAAATATTGCAGGAAAATACAGCAAACAAACCTAATGCAGAGTTTCAGACGTTCACATCATCATCCTTGATCCATGAGGAAGCTGGAAGAGAGAACTTCTGTGTGCAACAACCTCTTGCTGAAAGATAAGGATTGAACAGATCATCACATACGGAAGATTCACACGCCCATCAAATGCACACACATTACATCTTCACAATCTGCACAAGTTGCGAGAGAAAAATGCGAGAGCTGTATGCAGCAACTTGAGCTGCTTGCTTGCACAGCATCCACAGCATCAAAGCTTGAATGGGTGAAGGAGAAAGAGTAGCACTACTTTCGCTGCAAAACATGGTTAGGACCTACGTGCGAAGAAGGAATGAAAAGGTCGTAGGGGAAGAAAGAAGAAGACGTACGTGATCTGTCGAAGTTTTCGGAAGCAGCTTTGGGTTTGAGTCGCGAGGGATTCATCTCTTGCGTCGCAGCAAACTCACTACTGTTTCGCTATTGTTGGCCATGGCAGTAGTAGTGTTGTTACAGCAGTTTGCTGGTGGTGGTTCCTGCGCGCCGCCATCGTTTTCTCTTTGTTGTTCCTCCTCCTCCGTGGTTCCTGCACCGCTCCTACATCTCCGACCCATCTCCTCTTCCTATCTTTCTTCTGTCTCTTGTCGAGTCTCCAGTAGTGGGTCTGGTTCCTTGGGAAGAAGAATTGGCGGGTTTTGGCAACGACCCATTCCTTGTTTCCGGAGATTTAGGTGCACGAAAGCTTTGGGTTCCAGGGTGGGTGTTGGTGGTTGTCGAGCGGCAGGATTAGGGATGGGTGCAGGAGGAGGAGCGGAAGGGGCTGCTGCTGCTGCTGTTGCTGCTGGTGAAGGGTATGATGGTAGAGGTGGAGATCTGAGGGAAGTTTTCGAGAATCTGAAAGTGAAGCTGAAGGAGATTAGTGCGCTTCAGGGTGTGCAGAGTCTGCTCACATGGGACCAGCAAGTGTACATGCCAGTGAATGGAGTAACGGCCAGAGGAGAGCAGCAAGCGGTGATTGCGCGGGTGGTACATGCGCATCAGACGGGTGAGGAGCTGGGAGCATACCTGCAAACGCTGATGGCGGAATTTGAGAAGCTGAGGGAATTGGGATTCTCGCAGCTGGAGATTGCGTCCGTGCGAGAAGCAGCTCGGGATTACAACAGGACGCGGAAGAAACCAGTAGAGCTGGCTGCACGAGCAGCAAAGCTAGAAGCCACTGGAGTGAATACCTGGCAGAAAGCAAGGAAAGAAAAGGATTTCAGTCTCTTTGCTCCTGTGCTTCAGGAATGGATTGACATCATCAAACAAGAAGCAGCAGCAGTGGAACCCATAAGTGATGTCTATGATTTCTGTCTGGACAAATTTGAGAGAGGAGCTTCAACCAAGCGATTGGATCCCTTCTTTGCTTCCATCAAAACCCCACTCATCAGCCTGGTAAGACAGATTCACAAGACAAGACAAGGACCCAATCGCCAATTCCTACAATCCAAGGACCTCTTCAGTGGCACCTTCTCTTTAGAAACACAGAAGCGACTGGCCAGAAGATTCTCAGAGGAGCTCGGATTCGAGTTCAACAGTGGCAGATTTGATGAGTCTGTACACCCCATGACTATCAACATCATGTCTCCTTCTGATGTCAGAATCACTTCCAGATTCAGTGAGACAGAGCTCTCTTCTGGCATCCTCGCCACACTACATGAAACAGGACATGGATTGTATGAGCAAGGACGCAATGCACAAGCTTGCAAGGAAGGATTACCAGTTTCAAGGCCACCAGGAATGGGTATGCATGAAAGCCAGTCACTCTTGTGGGAGAAACAAGTAGGGATGAGTGCAGAGTACTGGGAGCATTATTGGCCGATCATACTCAGGAGTTTCTCGTCCTTGCCACACAGTGAGTTCACAGAATTCCACAAAGTTATCAATGAAATCAAGCCTTCTTTCATCAGAGTTTCAGCAGATGAAGTCTCTTACCCCCTACACATTCTTCTGCGATATGAAATTGAGAAAGGATTGCTCCATGGATCGCTCCAAGTCGCAGATGTACCTGCAGTTTGGAACCAGAAGATGGAAGAGTACCTGGGAATTGTACCTCAAAATGACGCCGAAGGATGCTTGCAAGACATTCACTGGGGGATTGGACTGTTCGGCTACTTCCCGACTTACACATTGGGAGCTGTTTATGCAGCCATGCTCTTCCAGGCAGCTGAGAAGGAGATTCCTGAGCTTCGCAAATGTATCAAGGAAGGCAAATTCAAACCACTGCGAGAATGGTTACGTGAGAAGATTCATACTGTTGGTTCATTGTATGAGACTGCAGATGAGCTTGTTGAGAAAGTCACAGGCAGCAAGCTCGATGCTTCATGCTTCCTCAACTATCTGTCAAATAAGTATGGAGCTCTGTACAATCTGTCAAGTGCAGAAGTGGACGCTGTCGCCATTGGAAGTTGAAGCTGTTGGCATTTCTTAGAAACATAGGTACAAGAATTTCTTGATCCAATCTCAATAATTTTGAGCTTTTCTGAATGTCAATCTCTCTCAAGCAAAGCTTGAGATTTTCTCAATCCAACAACAATGTGCAACCAACAATGATGCACTTGTTCAATATCTGCAAATTGTGAAAGCTCTCTGTTGAATTTGTGCAAATGAAACAAGTAAAAAGCTCTCATTCTGTTCCCAATCTGGAATTCATTTGATAACATTTTTACACCCTGAGCTTATTACAGCCTGGATTGGAATCCAATCCCTCTTGTAGAAGACTGGAGAGAGCTTGTCTCCATGAGTGCATCATGGAGACAAAGGAAAAAGTATGCTGAGGTGAGGAGGGCAAAGGAAAAAAGAGATTGACCTGTGGAAAGACGACAGGTCAAGATAGATGTAATTCCACAAAGGAGATTGTTTTCCTCTCCAAATCTCATATCACCAAATTGGTGGAGGTTAAATAACTGCTCCCAAAATGCAAGACAGCAATCACCAGGAATTTCACATCAGAACTTTGTCAGCTGTGTCATATGCCCTATCCCTCATCTCCCTCCTCATGAATTAACCACAATGCCTGCCTGAGTCTAAACTTTTTTCATAGTTGGGCATCCATTCAGAGCAAAATACAAAAAGAACTAAACTACTGCATTGCTTCTAGGCAGTGTCATGCCATCAATGGTCCGCCACCACTGAGTAAAGATTTTGTTTCGTTGCTAAAGCACTCTTGAAGAACTACACTGGGACTCTTGAAGACCTTCCCCAAGCATGGTAGATCTAGACTTACAATGCTGACAAACCATGTAAGGGGGGAGAAGTTATCTGCTTTCTGATTTGCTTCTACTTCTTTGCATATGAAACCAGCATGGTATGGCTAGGTGTGATCTTGAAGTTTTGGAGAGCTGAAAGGGCAACTGTTGCTTGCATTTCATCTCCAAACTCCACGAATGCAATCCCGGGTTTTGCCTCAATCATGCGGACCTCCTTGAAGCCTGGGAATTGCTGGAACAACATCTGGATTTCCAAGCTCGTAGCTTCACGTGGCAAGTTTTGCACAAACAGCAGACTGTTGGGTGGGGCTGGCACCTCTGGTACCATAGGCCTAGGTACCTGGTATTGTTGCTGAGCCTGTATGGTCATTACAACCTTTAAGTTCATCATCCATGCTCTACATTTCTTGACATAACATGTGTAGATCATAGAAGATATGGGAGTGCTCTGTGTCAAACCTTGCAGAAGCAAAAATCATCAGTCCACACATAGGTAGAACAAATGATGAATCTTTGATGATACTTGCAGTCAACAGTTCTGGCTGCAATACTACAACTTACATCCCAGCTATGTTGCCATGTCATATCTTCATAACTATTGAGGACTCTTCATACATACATTTTGAGTCAAGCCCAATAGAAAAAAGCATGAGCTTACCTCACAACAAGGTTAGAGATTTCTCAGACCAAGTGTCAGGAGACCATTAGAACAGACTATGGAAGGAAGAGACAAGAAAAAATAAGAAAAGAGAACTGAAAAGTAATGTGAAGAATAGTTTCTCACATGACTATCTACAGCAACATGTATGGTACTGACTAAATACCGTAACATGCCCCACTGACTTTGTCAGTCCTTCATTATACAAAACAGGAACACAGTCAAAAATCACTCACCACACCAAACCTGTGTCACGAGTGCAGAATGATCAGAAGACTCAGCCATAATGCCAGCTAGGACAATTGAAACACAAATAGAGAAACCAAGAAGTAACGGGAACACTACAGGGAAGAAAAGAAGCTAGGTGATGGAGACAAGAGAGTAAACACTGAAAGATTTGTGAAATGTATGAATTTGAGAGCAAAGCAACCTACCCACCTGGAATAAAGTCCGACAGATTATTTGAAGATTTGAAATGCTAAAACTCACAAGATAAATCTTTCTTTGTTAAGTAATCCTCTGGTTTGGTTTATGGGTGAGCTCTGGTTTTTGGAATAATAATTAAAGTCACCATTTGAGCTCCTTGGAGCCAAAAGCCTGAAGACCCTACAAAACTTTCTGCATAAAACTATAAATTTGACATAGTCTGAAATACTGGACTCAACATTAGGCACATGGATCATGTTGACATCTCCAGTCTCTGGCTGAGAGTGTCCATAAACATTAGTAATGCAATGACATGGAAGAGACAAAAGTAAGAACTATCTCTGTGGAAAGGAAGCTATTCACAACCTGGTTTTGGCATATGTGCATGTTGAAGAAAGGAGAAGCCTGGAACTAAATGTTAGGGTCAATTAGGTGGTACCATTATCAGTGGCTGCAACTAAGTATGATAGCAGGTGGTCCCAAAGCACTTTGTCACTCACTGCTGACAGAACATCCAGTTGGATGAAGAATACAAGCACAAAGCACAAAGAAAACATCCATCCCAAAGGAACCAAGGAGTAGTACTCACAGGAGGAGGTACACCATATGGTGGTGGATAGGCTGTGGCCATAGGTGCTGCAGCCAGATCTGCTTGTTGCTCCCTCCGCTTCCTCTCAGCTGGAAAAAACACACATTCCATTGCCACCAGCCTTCAAATGTGTCAACAAATATCATACAGCACAAAGCTCTGAAGCCAGAAAGACAAGAATAAAAGTGAGGCTGATAATGCAGCTTGGCAACAAAGAGGAGGGCAACATTTGTAAGTTTTGTGGGTCTATGAAGTTTCTTACCCTTCTCCTCTTGCTTTTTCCTCTTCTCTTTAGGAACATAAGTCCCATCTGCCTTGGTTATTGCATCTGATATTGTCTTGGCATATTGAATTCTCTGCAATAAATCTCAAACAATTTACAGTGTCAATTTTACATCTGATTAAACCCCAGTGTCCAATAGAGACATCTTATTCAAGAAATAACTGGTTAAACAGGAACTGCAGAGAGAAAAACAAGGCATCAAGAACACAGAGTGGATTCAAAGAAAAATGGACAAAAGCACTAACCATAGGCTTGTCATAAAAAGGAAAACCCTGCATCTGACGAAGCGCATTTGTTGCTGCAGTGACATCATCAAACACCACCCAAGCCTGCCCCCGAAGCTTCAAAGTCTTGCAGGCAACAATATCCAAAATTTTCCCAAACTGAGAAAACACTGCATAGAGTGATTTCTTGAGCTCTGCTGACAACAAAGCAAAATCCCATTAATATAGTATCAGCAACAAAGGATGTCTACTATGGTCTTCATGGCATTTGTATTTCCAAGGTCAAAGTGAAACCCAATATCTATGAGATTGCAGAGAAAACTCAACAATAACACTGTGAAGGTCACCTGTCACATCAGTTCTAGCAAAACCAAATGAACATGATAAAAATGAGTCTGGTCGTAACATTGTGAGCATCACTCACAATGTATATCAGACCATCACCTTCATCATGAATCGGACTGCCTTGCTGCCATTACTCCCCACTGGCTTCATCAGCACCTGACACTCAGTGTAGATAAGGAACACAATCTGCCCAAAATTTTCAGCAAACAAGTATACAAAAATCTGTGTCCAGAGTTTCTGTTGCATCTGCAGAAGCAACAGAAAAGCTCCGTAATGATGTGATATCCCCATTCAAGCTCCCAAAAGTGTCTGGAGGTAAGATTCATTTCATTCTAGCTCATCCCTGCAAAACTAACATTTAAGCCAAAGCCATAGAGAGGTCTATGTACAGGGAAGTGGTTCACACCTCCTGCATGATTGATATACCCTTAAAAAAAAAAGCTTGCAACACAAAGAAGAAGAGTAGAATGTGTAAACTCCTGTCAAGTAGTTCCCAAAACAAAATCAATTGATCAAAATCATCTGAACTAGAATAAACTTTGTAGATTTACAAAGCACACATCAAACTTGCTTTTTGATAACTTAAAACTACAACAGAAAGTGTTACTAGGGAATTTTAAGTGTGCCAGAAGGCAGCTCCAATGTGCAGGTAGTGGAGCTTTGAGCTGATTTCAGATAAACCCTAAAACCCTCCAGTTTTCTGACCATGCTTGCAAAGTCTTTTACCAGGTTCCTTATGCCTATTTCCCTAAACAGAAGATTGCAAATGCAGATCAAGTCAGCCCCCTGACCACCATGCATCATAATCATTTAAGCCAGTCTTAGTTCCATGCATGTCTAAGCTGCTGGTACAACAGGACAGCCAACATTTGCAGCATTCCTGCTGCAATTTCATCCCACATAAAACTCTCCTTCTGCCCCTGGTTCCCAGACGATAAAGGACTAAACATCTTGTAGAAAACAACAGACTCCTTAAAGAATCAAAGTCCTCTCGCACATTGCAAGCATGACGTTAGTGACAATACACAAACATCAAAACTAGGTGCCGTAATTTCTATACCCTGATGATGAAATTAGAAGAAAACTGCAGCAATTTTGGAACTGCAGTCCACAGCCTAAACCTAGGAATAATAAGGGCAAACAATCAGGCAATGCAGTCCACATCCTAAGCCTAGGAATAATAAGGGCAAACAATCAGGCAATGCAGTCCACATCCTAAGCCTAGGAATAATAAGGGCAAAAAATCAGGCAATGCAGTCCACATTCTAAACCTAGTAATAAGGGCAAACGATCAGGCAATGCACACATGCAGAAGAAGAAGAAGAAGAAGAAGAAGAAGAAAAAGAACAGATACAGAGAAAGGTCCAGGCCAAGCAGCAATCCGAGAAAACAAGATGCACAAGCAGAAATTCACACGGAGAACAACTAGGTCAGACAGGAAGGTTGATGGCGAAAGGAAGCGGAAAGAAGAAGAAGAAGAAGAAAGTGTGGAGGGATGAGGAGAGCACCTTCTTTCTTGACTTTTTCATTGAGATTGTTGATGTAGATGGTCTGGTTCGGTGGCGTATCTGCTTGCATCATCTTTGCATCTACTGAGCGCTCCTTTCCAGCTTCTTGAAGAGAAAATTTGGGAGAGGAGGAAAGGATCGCGCGCGCGAGGCCCCTCGCCGTTGGCTTTCCTCTTCTTCTTCGGAAGGCTGCCGGAGGAGCTCTGCGTTGCTCGGAACATCCGGGGGCACTGGGGACCGAAACCACTCCCGTTTCACACTACGGATCCCTCGACGACGCTGCTTGCACAGCTGAAGGCTATGAAGCTGCTGACGTGGGACTACCCCATTCACACGAGTTCACTATGCTCACTTTCAAATATATATTTTTTTTATTATTTTTTTTTTAAAAAAAATTTCCCCTTTTTTTTCCCCTTTTCTTTCTTTCATGCTTGAAATAATAAAGTAAATTGGGTTATTTTTTGGGTTGTCACAATGATTTTTAATTTTTTTATGAAAAAAAAAATTGTCATTTTTATGACCAAAACAATTTGGAAACTTTTGGATAAATGTGTTTTTTAATCTAGTGTAAATTTGCCTAATTTTTCCTTTTTTTTGGGCGGAAACATTTTCCAAGTTTTTAATATCAAAAAATTGAAAAAGAAAACCCTAGAATTTGTCAATGTGCCTTTTTCATTGGAACATGTAAAAGAAACATTAAATTTGGAAAATAGGGAATGAACTTAGTTCTTTGTAAATGATATTTTACTCATGATATTTTGGCTTGTTTGTTGAAACTTGAGATTAGTTACTATAGAGTTATAATATCTTGAAGGATTTTGGTTTCTTTTAAGGCATTTTTTTTTGAAGATTATATATTTTTGCATGGTGAAATATTTGAGTTTCCATAAGTCTTCTTCTTTCTAAAATCATGTCCTTTTTGAGATTTTCAATGGCATAATTCAATCCAAAAATTAAGAACAAATCGCCATCTTCATATACATGGTTTTAAATAGGTAGCCAAAAATATAAAAGGATGTTTTAATTTTTTATTACTTTTGTATTTATTTAGCATGTAGCCATTTTTGGCTAAATCTTGTTGTGATCATCACCACTTTGGCTACATCACAAAATTGAAATAAATAATAAATAATAAATAATAAATAATAAATAATAATAAAAATCACTGGTGTGTGCATGCATATACCTATGAGTCAAATCTTGAGAAGGTCTACCAACTAGGTCAATGCTTTGATCAAATCAAGTTAGTTCACCTAAGTGGAGAGTTCACAAGTTAGGTTACCAAGGTTGGATGCGGTTCATCCAAACACAACTGAATGATAATGGGTTTTGAGTGGATGGGTTTAATACTTACCCTTTTTTACCCCAAAAAGGGTATATGATACAAGGGTACCCAAAGCCTTATTTACCTAATGGAAACTTTTGAATATTATTATACCTTTGCTCAATGGGTAAATAAATTTGAATAATAAATAAATAAATAAAATAAAATTACTCAAAGATATATAAAAACAACATACCTGCACAACATTGAAACATACCTTATATTTTTACATTTTGATTTTACCCATTTATTTTGATAATAACTATATAATATGTGGAATTTTTTTAAATGTTTGGGATGACCTTAGAATAAAATTATGCCAAACATATATATTTAAATTTTTTTAGTTTTAACAAATTTAATGTAAAGACAATTGCACCCTTCAAAAATTTAGACCTCGACCTAAAACCTAGGAAAGGTATAGCCTTATTATTTAACTTCCTAAAATTAAAGTAAAGCAAAAGTAAATTTGATTTTTAATATTAGGATCTATTATATGTTATATATGACATATCCTTGTTTAATTTTACCCTCAAGGTATATAATTGAAAACATGTACCCTCCCAATATTGAAATGAACCTACCAATTGTTGGGCAAGTATCAAAAATGAAATGAGAACCAAGCAAGAATTGAAATCAATTTTTACCCAAAAAACATGTCAAATATCATCTACAATGATATTTGAGTTGATATTCAATTCACAAGGTTTCACTTGTGTGAGAATGGACCTTTGAGACCTTGCCCTTTTATTTAAATTTCAAAAGAAGGATATTACAACAAGGCATTTAAAACAAATACAATTTTCAATTCTTAGTCGAAGTATCTTGGAAAGTGAAAAGTAGTGGAAAAAAAAATAACAAGTTATAATGTAAGAATTTTTTCTTATTTATAGTGGAACAGTTTTATTTTTGGTTTGTTTAACTCGTCTTGTGTTGTTGTTCAACTCTTATTGTTATATTGTTATTCAAATTTTTTTTTCGGGTTTTTATTTAATGTTGTTGCTTGTTTCCCTTGTGTTGTTGCTAGTTTTTTTTCTTGTGTTGTTGTTTAGTTGTTGGTTAGCTTTTCTTTTTGTTATCGGTTGATTATTATTGTTGTGTTGTTGTTCAATTTCTCTTGTTGTTGGTTTTTTTTTTTTTTTTTTTTGTTTGGTTTTTTTTTTTTTTTTTTTTTTTTTTTTTTTTGTTTTGTTTTTTTTTTTTTTTTTTTTTTTTTTTTTTT
>Ga0116227_10008229_pt1 | contig 19815 bp, 18 predicted proteins | sample S1TSphgellanicum_FD_89693 | JGI IMG/M metagenome (GOLD analysis project Ga0116227, IMG submission 89693) | Host-associated microbial communities from peat moss isolated from Minnesota, USA - S1T2_Fb - Sphagnum magellanicum MG | ecosystem: Host-associated > Plants > Peat moss > Unclassified... | reverse complement strand
GAACCACTTTAATTATAATGCAGGTTGCCACTCAGGTGAGTTGTTACAGGTGCATCATAGTTTTCCAGTTCTGAAGCTGGCAGGGAGCACTGAAGTTAGCAGGACAAGGAAGTTGAGTAATGGGATGTGTTGATTGACTTTTGGGTTGTGGAGCAGACAGTTTAGTTTCCAGTAGTCTTTGTAAAACTGCACACAGAAATCATGTAGTCTCTTAACAGTAAATAGTATTTGAGTTGATATGCTCCTAAACACCAAGTTGCTCTGGAGACTAGACTATAGTTAACTTGATTGCACAAATTAAGGAGCCCAGATGAGCAGTGTAGTTGTATAGTGCTGGCTCACATCTCAAGGTTGTCCAAACTGACATTGTAATGCAGACCAATATCAGACTGGATTAAAAGGATCCACACTGCACAGCAGATGATCTGCACAAGGATATGGTAGTACAGAAATTCATCAAGGTTCTACCACAAATTTCTGATCTCTGTTCTTGGGGAGCACAAATGCAAGAACTACTAGATATTATGATATTATGGGAGACGGGGTGACATTGCCTGTCACCGTGCCTGGTGACACTCATTTTGCTCATTTCAATTGCAAGAGTTTGAAAATAAATTAAGAAATATTACCAAATTTCAGTTACCAAATTGCCAAAAACAAGCCTGGTAAACATTCCTCAAATTGTTGGAATAAATAAAAACTACGAACAGTTTCATAATCTATACATTGTCTCTACTTCAAATTCAGAGCCAATAAATGGTAATTGATCTCCATTATCTCTAATTGGAAAATGAAATCTCCAATTTTTAACTTACAATGCATTCAGCTGATGGCTTCCCTCAGATATGATCATGCCTAAATTCCCATAGATACTATAAGCAATAGTGGTTGTCATCATCACATTCAACGAATTTAGCCCAACACACGGTATGCATGCTGATCATTCACGAATTTTACACAAATCAATTTCCAAAGGCAATCTTTGATACCAATTGTGGCTCACAAGAAGAATGTGTAGTTAAGGGGTTGGGGGTCGTAACTCATAACAAACAAATGACCAGAAGAAGTGGAAACCCAATTCCTAAAAAAGAGAGAAAACAAACAAACTGAGAAGCAATTTGAAGAACAGCGCACACGCATGTCATTCAGAGAGCTTCAACCGGCAACATGTATAGTAGTGACCAGCTAATACCATAAAACCCTGACAAGTGGAGAAGATCCACTATGGGTCATCCCATTATTGCATAGAATAAGTCTGCAAAATTAGTACAGAATTCACAACCCTTTTTGCTTGCTAGGACACAACTGACCAAGAGACTCAACTCAAAACTATTCTCAAAATCCAGTCAATGTAGCAAGGAGGTTTTGGGTACAGGATCAAACTACTGAATTAGCAGCTGTGGTTTCTCACTCCACACTATGGCCTGTGGGGGTATCTGGATCTAATAAAGATTCTTACCTATTTAGCTTGTGCCAAAGATTGATCCTCTACTGGAGGATCTTCTGGTGCAGTTGGAGGGGACTCAACAGTTTTGGATGAGGTTTGAGAACCTGTCAATCGTGCAAGTGCCACAAAGGTGGTCCCGCCAAGCACATTGTTGAGGCCTCGAAGAGCAAAGACAGCTGATTTGAATGCTGTGGGATGCAACTGGGCTGCTAAAGAGAATTCGAGCCCATTTAGGGTCTGGTATCTTAAGTTGCTGCTGAATCCCATGTGCAGTGCCCAAGTAGCAGCATTCAGGACTGTGGGAGGTGATTTGTTTTGTATCACAAAATCAGGATCCATTTTCTTCCTCAAAGACAGCAACACATTTGAGAGCACCGTTCCCACAAGACCTGCAGCAAAACCAACAACTGCAAACTGCATTCCCTTGTAAACAAAAGTGCCTGTTCGGTCGAAAAAAGAGAATTTCCCCCCCTCAAACATGTGTCCAGCAGGACAGCTTGCAAAGATTCCAGGAAGAAGATGGGGGGCAGCACCAATACTAGTTAATCCTGCTGCTGTTGTCGGAGCCAGCATGTACATAAGAGTGAAGTTCAAGATTGATCCAACAACTATGGTTGAGAAGACAAAGTCAAGTTCATTCAGGCCGAAATTAGGTCTCGAGGCCATGTCTCCCAACACATTAGCTCCAACACCGATGACCTCTTCCATCAACACCTTAAAAGCAAACTGCGGATCAGCTTGCACCCTTGCTTGCCAACCTCTTAAGAATGCACCCAACAGACCTCCAGCTGGTGATACACCACCACCTCCTCCATTCTCTGATCTTCCCCAAGAATTGTCCCCATGAGATCCACTGCTGCCACTACCACCACCGTCACCATCACCACCATCTCCTGCCCCACCTTTGGTGCCTGCTCCATTACCACCACCTTCTAGCACTAGGGCTTTCTCATAACCCATCTCAGCAGCTGAAGCTTGCAACCGTGTGGTGTGCAGAGGTCTTGAAGAAGTAGCAATTAACTTGGGTGCATCATCAGATCTCCAAGGCTTGATGGAGGAGAGTGAGATAAGTTGAGACTTGGAAACAGATTCTGATTCAAACCTGGGTGCGGGCATAGGGAGAAATGTTGCCATAGATGATGATGATGATGATGATGATGACATTTGCATCATTGCTGATTGCTTTAACATGGCTAATGCTGCCATGACTCTTCACCCAAAGAAATCCTGAAGAAAAAACTTGAGATCGCCCCAAAAAACCTACAAAACCATGGACAATCAAAGATTGATGCTGAAGTACAAACTCATCAGATCTGCATCATCACAGTTCATGACAAGTACCTGGAGAACAACTCCTCAAAGAAAAAAAAAACTTACACCCATGACAGACAACCAACGATCCAAATCACAGCAGAACTTGTCATCTGCTTCACCACAGAGGAAATTAGGATTTTCTCTTTGGGTACCTGAAAGAGCCCAAAGAGTAAACCTTGCCCCACAGGACAACCCAAGATTCAAATCAGAGAAAACTCATCATCTGCTTCATCAATCACATTGTGAAATACCTGGAGGGGGAAAAAAACCTTGGAGAGGATCTTGCTCCCCAGAACAACAACCCAAGATTCAAATCACAGTACAACAAGTTGCTTCCTAGCAGTGGAAAAAAAAACACCTAGAAGAAGAGATGGGTTGGTCAGAAACAAAACTCATAGTCAGATCATCTACTTTCTTCATCACTAAGGAAATCAATAATCTTTGTGCATAAAATAATCTTGACATCTTTTTAGTATTATTACTCACCAAAATAATTTTTGTAAGTCAACAATCTGAATAGAAATGAATCATCATCATCATCATCATCATCACCATCATTATTTGATGACCTGATCAAAATCTTGTTGACCTGATCAATATCTTTTTATGCAACAGAGATTTTCAGATCAAGCAAGCAACTCAGCAATGAGAAAGGGAAAAAAGAAAAAAGAAGAAGGGATCCAACACTTAAAACACACACACACACACACACATTTTCAAAGGAAAATGAAGAATGGGTTTTGATCAAATATAGCTACAGTCATGAACATTGCATTCCAAACTACCAGAACATCTTCCCCATTGACTCTAGTAAATGTGAGACTTGGAGTCAATAGATACCCCCATGCTCTTGGTAGGTATAGGGGAAGGGTCTATCTTTAGACCCTTTGAAGAGAGTCCACCTCTTTTTTTCCTTTCCTTTCCTTTCCAGAACAAGAGGGGGTGGAGTGAGGTTCAATTTTTTTTGGATTTTGATGTTCTCATTATGTTCTCGGTTTGTTCCCCCAACATGTTCTCAATGATATTCTCAACATGTTTCTCAAGATGTTCCCAACCCTTTATCCCCATAATTATTCGGAGACCTAGGTGAGACTAGAAACGGGCTCGACCAAGGCTATTTTACCATTGGCAAATGGGATAGTCCCATTACCACGGGTTTGAGAATATTTTATACCATGGTTTATGGCTACTGGTAATAGCCTTTTTTCTATTTGATACACACCCTTGGTAGGTTCTACCAAGTAAGCTTCAGAGGGCAACTCATGGTTTGCCTTGGCTCATCCAACACCCACACTGGTACCATGGTAAAAATCTTAAATTTTTTTAAAGTTGTTTTTAACCATGGTAGATATCATGTCATGCTCGTATGCATGGTGTCATGCATGATGATCGGTTATGGGCATGCGAATCATGCATTTAGGGTTAATGTACGTTCTTAGGTTATTGTACATTATTAGGTGTTTTAGGGTTATGGTTTGTTTAGGGTTTCAACTTTGTTGACGGTTGTATAAAAGGTCAAGCTCTTTCTTTCTCTTGTTATTTTTTTTAGAATTCCTTTGTTAAGGAGAGTTTCTTCCATAGTCAGACTAGATTTCTAGATGCTCACAACGATTATTATACAATTACAGTTTACATACACTATGTTTTTTTTTCTTTTTTTCAATTCAATTTAATATACATGAGAATTTCATTTCAGCGTCCTCTTATGCATTATATGTGTGTGTGTGTGTGCATCTTTTTTTTGGTTGATAAGTTTCTACCTTTAACTGGTTTTAATCTTTTTGTTTAGTAGAGTTTACTATGGATTTACACCCTTATGATGTCGAACATCACGACACTACACATCATGACAATCCCATCTTGAAAACTTTCATAATACCTTGGCCATTTTGACACATGTTTGTTGAATAATTAATTAATTTTGAGAAATCATTTTGAGAAATGATATATCCTAAAATTTTCCTTCAAAATATATATATATATTTCCAAAATATATATTTTTTGATATTTCCAAAATTTCTAAAAATAATATAATTAGTGTGTTACACACCATTTCATACCAAGGCTAATATTGGTAGGGTATAAATCTGGTATCCATACTGGAACACTTCATGTATGTATGTGGTATTGCTTACGAGTCATGTACCCAATTGGCATTGGTATGAAAGGCTGATATTGCTTTAGATCATACCTAGCTAGTATGTTCTTCAATATCACAGTGTTCATGTTTATTGTATACTCAAATTGTAGTCTATATACCCATCCAACACTAGTACAATGTATAAACTACATACCTAGACCAATGTGGGGTGAGTATATTTCTTTTAGTATATCAATTAGGTAAGGGTAAATGTAAAAAAAGTGAAAGTATATTAAGTGGATAAAGATATATAAGGCTTGATTTTTTCCCCAAATTAGATAAGGGTAAGGATATATAGGTTGTGCAAAATTATCAATTCAACAAGGGTAAAAGTAAGTGAAAAACATTTACCATGTACTTAGGGTAAAGGTAGCTCATAATTATTTCATCATTTACCTTACACATATCATGCCAATATAAGTGGGTAAACTTAGGGTAATAGAAAGATTTAGACAATATTATGGCTCATTTTGAAGTAAAGAAAGACAATTTACTTATGCAATTGGCATTGCAAACATGAACATGTAAAAAATCCAATATCCAAAAAATCCAAGAAAAAGAAAAAAGAACTATAATAAAATCAATCAACAATGTTAAAAATATATTTGAACCAATTTTATAATGCCAAATGATAATAAAATCTAAAGAGGCTTTGTATGGCATATGGTAAGAGTTTTAGGGTTTAGGTTTTATTAATATATTGAATAAAAGTTAAACACCAAAGTAACAATATATTCAATAGTTGCTCACATTGATTTAGACAAATCCATCATAACCACACGCATTGCAAAATATGGGAATGCATACATATTATATGATTATTTTGGCATATACTTTTTATTTACCCTCTTTAAAACAATTACACTCCTCTAAAAAGGATAAACCTCACTTGAATATTAAAGGTGTCCTTCAAATGTTGGTTATTTTCAAAAGAAAGCAAACTCAAAACAAAAAGGAGCAATCACTTATAGGGGTGGTGAAGGCAATTTAGCCAATCTTAGGTCACGGAGCGATGAGGGTCTCTAGAGGGCAACATTGGTTGAGAGACAATTCTCATGGTGATTAATCGAGTAATTTTAGGCTTGCATTGCTTTTGAAATCTTGAGTTGTAGCTTTTTGTCTCGAGTTTGCAACTATCAATATGGGCTTTTGGCCTTTCTTATCTAGCAAAGGAGTCCTCATGTTGAGAGTAACATCAAAACTAGGGGTAGGGGTTTCTTTTCTTTTGGGGTGGTTCATGCTCTAGGTTTAAAGATTTTGCTTGTTAATTCTTCAACAGCCCAAGGGTCATGGCATCGTTCAAGTAGGTATTCCAAGCTTTTGCTCCTATAAACTTATGGCCAAGTGGCGCAAGGAAGGAAGCTTCAATTGCCCATGAAATTACCAAGCTCTTGGTCTTATAAACTTATGGCCAAGTGGTGCAAGGAAGGAAGCTTCAACTGCCCATGAGATTAGAGACGTGAACATGAAGGAGGCATATGGATTTGTGGACAAAATAGAAACAAAAGCATAATAGGCTAAAAAAGCCTCAATCCTTTTCGAGTCAAGCCAAGGGAGGTGCTCTTTCCAAGTATGTTTTGGAACCATCGAAATTTGTTGATTCGGGAATTAGAACAAATGACAACAGAAGACATTCCAATGGAAATTCTCCAACATGAAAGTGAATACCATTCATAGCATACAATCATTGCTAGTTTTGTTGGGGCCAAAATTCCTGTGAATCACATTGTTGATTGGATGGTATGCATGAATGCAGCTATGCAAATAGGCACAATCAATTTTAGGATAGAGGCAGGTAGAGGATACATGTACCTAAGTTCTACATTTCCTGTAGAGGGTACAAAGAAGCTTTTCACTCTCACCCTGCACAAGACTCCATGGGGGATTACCATATACCAAGAATGGGTCCCCTTTTTAATCCAAAAATGCTAGTGAAGTTGAGAATCCTAGTATGGTGCATCCTCAAGATGTTGCCTCTGGAAAATCGTTTAGTTGAAGGCATAATAGCAGGAAGAGTGGGAAAGGAGTTGGGTGAGGATCCGAAAATAATCATAAGTAGCAAGACCTTCAATTCTATATTGCCTTAGTTTTCATATCACAAGCAATCATTTTTTTTTGAACAAATTTTGTTGTTTTTTGACCAAAAAAAGGGGAAAATTTTGCAAGATTTTGTTTTCCTAGTGTAAAATCCACTTAATTATCTTGCTAAAAAGTTTGGAATAATTTGCCAAGATTTGGATATCATGATTTCACAAAGTTGAAAAGAAAAACCCTAATAATGACCATAGAAATTTGAAGGGATTGCTTTAATTTATACAAAGAAAATTATGTTATTTAAGAAATTAAAAAAATTGTTGTCCAAATTATTTATTGGTTTTACCCATAGGGAAAAGACTACATATATGTGCAGGATTTGTACTTGGGGATAAAAATTTTGCTCACTCATTGGCCAATGTGGAAATGACATGTGTTCATAGAATGAAAATTTTCACATGAATGTAATTTGTCATGTTTGGGTGCATGTGACCCTTAGTACATTAGGTTTTCAGGTAGTTGAATGTTGTAGGTTTTGATAACCATTGTAGAAGCTGAAAGGATTTTTTTTTCGACCAAGTTTTTTTGCTATTGGAATTACAACTCTAGCTGGAATGGTGATTATCAATAACCATGTTAACGACCTTCACAATTTATAAGATCTCAATGATGAAACTGTGGATTTGGTAATATATGTTTTTCTATGTTCTTTTATTTATGTTTTTTGCTACAATGATTGATTTGGATAAGACAAAGAGATAAATGTTTCAACAAGAATATAACTTTACTTTTAGTGTTTCTTCAAGACCAATAGTTGTGAAAGCTAACTAGTGTAGAAGGAAAAGAGAGAGGTCTGGAGGGGATAAAAATGTGAACTCATAGTTGTAGAAGCAAGAGAAAAATTTTACAATTGAATTTTGCATGTGTTTGCCATGGCATCCTAGCAAACACCATTGATGTTCTGTTGCATCATGAAGAATCGAAACTACTTGTCAAGTTGTTGAGAAGCAGATTGAAGTACCCATTAAAGACCTTTTGCAAACTAAGTACTCTTGATACAATTAACTCTTTCTATAGTCTACTTATGGGCAACTCAACAAAACAATGCCTGAGTTTCAAGCATGAAAAAGAAAGATCATGCAAATATACTATGATAAAAGCTTTATAACATCAATAAATAAGGAAAAAAAAAGAACCCAATGGGAGCCTAGAGGATAATCCTAATAAAAAAAAGGCAGTGCTTGCATACAACTAATGAACCATCAATAATGTACAACCTCATCAATTCACCTTTGAAATAAACAACACCTTGGCAAGGTGGGAAGCTTTTCATACACCAAGTTGAACCTATTTGCACATCAAGACAAGGATACGTAAGATTTACAAATGAACCAATTAGCAAATCAAAGATATGGAACTATGTGTTTTGTAGAACATTCATAATGAAGTGATTGACATGCTTTAGCATTGACAATAATGATGCAAAAATTTAAGTGGCATAGATGGTGGGAAAGGCACATATAGCAAGAAGTTTTACCTTTGCTTTGGTATGTGCTCAATAGATTCAACCATCTTGAATTGTGTGGAAGATGTTATTGTTTATAAGTAACATGTCAAAAACATATTTTAAAACTACAAGCTTGAATTCATCTCAGAACCCTGAACTTGAGTTTGAGCTCCGTGCAAACTAGGAAGCCCTACAATTATGAGCTTTGAAGTACTTACAAAAAGTGGGATCCCTAAAATAACATCGATTCATTTGTCAAGAAGCCTTGAACCTACTTTTATAAGTTGCAAAATGGGGTTGCATTGATTTACTATGCTTGAATTGGGAACTTTTTGAATAGTGACTTTGACTTTAGGCTTGCATGAATTGGAAACTTTCTTGGCCCATCTATGTGTTGCTTCACTAAAACACTAGTTTTTCAAAACAGGGCATTCACTTTTGTAATTCATGTGTTCCTCTTTTGCCTTTTTTCAATATATGGCATGAGCATATTGGGCTTCTCCACCACATTTGCTTCACTTATTCATTCAATTTTCTAAAACAGTGCAACATCTTTTCTCTTTGCTCATTTGGTCCCATGCTCTACCAACTTTTATAGAGGCCTTATGATGCCTACATCTAAAGCTTACATTTGAACTGCGAGTTTTAATGGGAAAGCTACAATAGTACCGGTGTTACATGTTCTTAAATTGAGGCCTAGTCATTCGGCCTTTTGACAATAACATCATCATCCACTAAACAAAAACACCAACATTGTAAACTCTTAAGGGCAATTCTTTCTTTCCATATTGCTTCACAAGTATTGCATTTAAATCTTTCTCCATAACAACTTTCATTTTACGTTGAAAATTGTTCATTATGACATTCAATTGTTGTAGACCCTGAGCATGAAATACTCATGCTTTCAATCAAAATATGCTAACGCTTTTAGGGAAAAAAATAAACCCATAAACACAAGGTTGAAGTTTAAGGTACTACCGCATGCTTGGGCCTAAAGGTGGAGGTAAGGACTTTAGCGTAAACATGTTGACCAATTCCTTTACACCATTAGCTTCACATATGGCATCATGACCTTTAATAATAACAACCAACTTGGACAAGGTGAGGAGTGGTATTATTGCTAAGATCAAAGAATCTCCTTCAACAACACCCAATAAAATGGCTATTCCACTTGCTTGAATTAGCTTCATCCTACTTATCTGCAAAGAAGACAAGTGGTGCAATGCCATGGTAACATCATGTTGTGCCTCCAAAGGTTTAGACTTCAACAAATCAATGAGAGGTGGAATGGCATGCAAAAACCTATATGTTTGTCTACTTTCATCATTTATCACCAAGTTGAACAACACCTTTGTTGCATGTACATGCATGATGGTCACTTTCATGAAAATGGTGAAACACATCCCATGTCCTTTGTCATTTCTTTATGTTTTTTGTTTAAGCGCTTATGCCCACTTTATCACGGAGAACTATTGTTTCTCAATTTTAAGGTGTTTCTTCATTACATGTAGGTGATCTAATCCCCTTGTGAGTCTTTGTGGACATCTCCCCAAGTACTTGTACCAATTCACATTCATTGTACATGGTTGAAGAGAATATATCCATATAGGTTGTTCTTAGATATGTGGATAGGGATATATGAATGGAACCCCTTTATTCCTACAATTGGAAGAGGATGTTGCATTAGAAGGTTTTAATTTGTTTTGGTTCTCCTTCGTTTCTTTTTCAACTAGGATGCAAGGTAGGTATTTGAAGGAATTTATTTGATTTCAATTATTAGGAGGCTCCACTTGTTGTTTGGGCATTCTAGTTATGAAATAAGTTCAAAGAAGACTCAAATCAATGCATGATTTTGTATTTCTTATGCTTGTGGGCAAATCTAAATGGCTTGTGAGATTGACAAGGGCATTCTTATAGACCAAGGCCATTCGTAGTGGGTGGACTTTTAATTGGGTTGCATTAAAGTTTTTTTTTTGTTATTGATGTAAAATTTAATTTAAAATTCTGGGCATTTCATATAGAAAATTTCAAATTTTAGTTTTCAGTATTGAAACATTTCAATTTTTAGTTTTCAATATTTAGACATTTCAGTTTTCAGTATTTAGACATTTCAATTTTTAAACATTTTAGTTTTTAATTTTTAATATTCAGACATTTCAGTTTTCGGTTTTCAATATTTATACATTTTAGTATTTAGACATTTCAGTTTTCAAAATTTTCAAATTCCTTCTAGACATTTCACAAAAAAAATTTCAAATTTTAATTTGTAGTTTTCAACTCTCAGTATTCACACATCCAAATTTAGACATTTTAATTTTCAAAATTTCAAATTCCAGATGCTTCACATAAAGATTTCAAATTTTAATTTTTAGTTTTCAACTTTAAGTATTCACAAATCCCATTTTGAACATTTTAGTTTTCAAATTTTTAAATTCCAAACATTCCATATACAGAAGTACCTTGGCAGGTTTGGCACATGCCTCCCAAATAAATAATTAATTTTGAATATTCAATTTTGAAAAAAAATTAAAATTCTTAAAGATTTTTTATTTTCCTTCCTAAGGAGTTGGTCTTTGGAATAAAATGAAGAATAAGAAAGTAAGAAGGCAACAATAATAATAATAATAATAATAAAATCGATTTTTTTGGTTTTCAAATTAAAGTAAATAAATAAAGAAAAAAAATAGCAGCCGCCCACTTCTGGGCCCGGGCAGCACGCGATGGGCAGGCGCTGGGCCTGCCCATCGCGTGCGCCCTTTTGTCCGTGCGCTTGCTTCCTTATCCGTCTTCTTCGTGATCGCTTCTTGCGCGTCTCTTTTTTCATGTCTTGTGAGCTGCTGATAATTGTAGTTTTTGCGGAGCTTATATGCGCACAAGGGATTGACCTATACAGGCGCTTTCTTTCAAGCCATTGCGAGCTGAAATTGGCTCGGAATTGCTCACAAAACAAATAAGCAAGCCATGCAAAACCCAAACCCTAATCTGCAGTCATGTACGTTCAACACCGACGACCTAGTCAGTTGTTGCTCTTCTCTCCTGTTTTGTAGCAGCAACGCACGAAAATGGCTACTGTAGTAGCGGAGCTTTATGCGCACAAGACATTGGGCTTTTTCCTAAGCCATTTGGAGCTTCAACTGGCTCGGAATTGCTCACAAAACAAAAGCCATGCAAAACCCAAACCCTAATAATCTGGTAGTCTTGTTCTTCCAGGCCCACGACTGCGATCTTTTTCGTCAGTGATGATGTTAGGGAAGCATGAGCAGCGGCGAAGGAATTCGGGGGTTGAGATGAAGAAGGTTGCACGGAGACGGAGTTGAGAGCGAATTTCAGAGAGATTGGGAGAGACTTTTGGGAGAGAAGAAACTCGTGGGTGGGTGGGAAGAAGAAGAGATGGAATCCAGGAAGCGATTTTCTAGCCCTGATGGGAATATGTTCGATCTCTTGGATCGACGATCTCTTCATGTGCTTGAGGTGTGTGTGTGTTTTGTATTCGTGGTTTGCAATTAGGGTTTCGAAGCAACTCACTCTTTTTGTGCTTTTTTTCTTTTGGCCTGTATGTATTTTTGAGCAGCTCATCGTCGATTTGATAGCAGAAATTGTTCTTTTGGTTTTTTTGGGGTTTTTTTTTCCCATCCTCTTCCTGTAGTGTTTTTTCTGCTGATTTTTCTATGGCCCATTTTAATCCAGAGTATTCTGACCCGATGAAAGGAAGGATTCTCCGATGTCTGTCTGATGAGGGAGGGATTCACAGATGTAGGTTAGTGGGTACAGAGGTGTAATCAAGCTTGCAAAAGACTTCTTAGGGCTCTGACCACTACTGATTAGGGTTTTCAAGAACCCCAAACAGAGAGGAGATGTTGGTGAAGAATTTGTGGATTTGAATAAGAAAATTAGAGTAGAAGGGGTTGGCATCTTGCTGCTTCTCACTCAATGAGTCAATACAAAGTGGATGAGCAATCCTTCACTTCTTTCTGTCTTACACATTTCTTTTACAGAAGGCATAGCTGCAACTAAGAGAACATAATTCTAGTAACAAGAAGAGATGCTTTTTTCTTGTTGTTGAGGAGAAGCCTGGTTACATGACCATGGAATGGGTTTACTGGGGCAGGTTCCATTCCCAGTCCTGGAACCGTATGCAAGGCGTGCATTGCAGATGCATTCATCTTTGGTGCAGAGACTGGTTTGCCAAAGAGTAATGGAGGTAAGTGCATCATGTGTGGCATGTGTGTGTGAATGCACTCTGCATCTCACTGTATGATTTCTCAAATTACTAGGTTGACTGTGAAACATTTTTGGTACTTGCCGTCTTTGTCCAAAAATTGCTGATCCAATTCTGCAGAGTTTGCGAAGACCCAACTGCAGTAACTAACTCCAGTTTGAGTGTTGTGTGTGGCTTCTGAATTTCCCAGCATGAGCTCTCTCTGAGTTGGTCTTAGTAATAATGTGCAGGGTCATCAAGGCTGTGTAAATTCACTTGCATGGAATGCTCAGGGAACCTTGCTTATTTCTGGCTCTGATGACACCAGGGTATGTCCAATACAAAATCATGTCCACTTGTTTGTTCTCTTCTTTTGTTGTTTAATGATTATGTGTACCATCCATATTACATACCTGCAAAGTTAACAGTTTTGGGGGCTCCATGTTGGTGTTCTTTCTAGTTGTATTTTATCCTTATTGGAGATTTGCTCATGTTCATGTCAGGTCAACCTTTGGGACTATGGAAATTTGAAGCTGTCAAATAGCATTGATACAGGTCATTCTGCCAATATTTTCTGTACCAAGTTCCTGCCAGAGACTGGAGATGATGTTGTGGTTTCAGGCGCAGCTGACGCAGAGGTAGTGCAACCCTAAACCGACCCTCTAGTCAATCACCTGTTAATATGACTGGGCTTGTGTAGCAGTTTTGGTGCTGAAGTGCATTGCTGTTTTAAGTCCTGAGGAATGTCTTTAGATTAACTGCTGTTATGGTAATTTACAGGTCCGGGTACATCGGGTGACAAGGTCAACAGTGTCATCAGCTAGGGCATCATTCTCAGAGCAATGTGCTGTCTTTCGTTGCCACACACGGAGGGTGAAGAAGTTGGCGGTGAGAAGCCTCTTCAGTGGGTTTTGGTATTCTTGCTTGATTGGTTTGTTTCTCATTGGCATCACATTATGAAGCAGGTTTGTGAAACTGGGACATGCTGTAATATTTCAACAAACTTTCGTCTTCTTGTTGTCAGGTTGAAGCTGGGAATCCACATGTTATATGGAGTGCAAGCGAAGATGGCACATTGCGACAGCATGACTTGAGAGATCGCGTGTCATGTCCTGCAAATGGTGCCACAGATGATGACTGTCGAAATATTCTTGTGCGTAAAGTCTTACAGCAAATCTTTTACATGGAGGTTGAAGAAATGAAGTTGATGGGCATCCTTTACATTGCTGAGGATTTTTGGCTGTGCATGCAAATCTCTCTACAAGTTCTTATGTGACAGTGATAGCTACAATTGCCCTATCTTTGGGAGTTCTTTAATGAGCTTCTTATATGTTTTGTCATTGCTTCAGTTGGACCTTCGGAATGGTGCAAAGAAATCGCTGCAAGCTTCTCCTAGACACTCTCTTCATTTGAAGACGTGTGCTATCAGCCCAACACAACCTCATTTGCTCCTTATTGGAGGCAGGTAAACTGCTAAATCTACTCTTCTCCTTTGGTTTTGGCTTTGGGGTTGTTAGTTCATTTTACTTTATTTTTCCCTTTTCTTCTCTTTCTCTGCACTTTGGCACGGCCATAATACTCGTGTTATTATCACTGATTACCCAATGTAGAAGGATTGGTCTGAAGTTGACCTCTGGTTGCATGTTCTCACTGCAAACACCTAATTTTGGGATGTCATGGAGACTGGTTGAGACATTGTCTATGTCACCCAATGCCCATTTGCACAGAAGAGGTGTAAATAGGTAGTGAAGGTTGATTTGAACTATTGAGAACAGGTGATTGCAGCAAGAAACTACAGAGTGCATCTCAGAAGTGGGTTTTTCATGAGTGGGACACTTCTTATCATGCAACAACTGGGATGTTGTGAAGCAAAAGCTTGTCAGTTTGTATTTACTCTGCTTTCCCACATTGCAGTGACGCTTTTGCTCGACTTTATGATAGGCGCATGCTGTCTCCCCCAACAGCATCACGACAGCAACCAAAGGCCCCTCCTTGCGTCTGCTACTTCTGTCCAGCTCATTTGTCTGACCATGTACATTTCCTTTACTGTGAGATCACAGCTCGTGATTTCAGCTGACACCAGTACTGAAGAAGTGGTGTTAAAATTTCTTGTTCCAACTCTGGGGCACATGTGTTAATAATCCCTTTCCAATTGTGCTTGTGCTGCAGACCCGATCTGGACTCCATCTCACCCATGTTGTGTTCAGCCCGAATGGGCAGGAAGTTTTATTGAGCTATAGTGGTGAACATGTCTACCTTATGGATGCCATCTGTGGTGGGTTAGGTCTCTTTTTGTGTGTTTTCTTCCTTACCTTTCTTTCTTTTCTGGTGATAAGTTTGTCAGACCTAAATTCTCTACAACCTCATCATTGGGTCATCTCTCAATTCCATCACCTTGACTTAAAATCTTAAGTTTACTTCTCAATACTTATGAAGGGAAGTCGGTACAGCATAGAGAACCCCTTGAGTTGTAATTGTATTGTATTGGATCCCGAGGCTCTTATTCTTGGGCATCTATCTCATGGCTTGAGTTGGGAAAATGGAGGTGCAGGCCAGGAGGATCCTGTTGTCTACCGAGCTAGAGATTTGCCCAAGCGGATGATGCTTACACCAACTGCCAATGGTGCAGAAAGCACGACTTTACCCTTGTCTTCTGGCACTGTGGGTTACAGCCACAGGCATAATTTTGCTTGGGTAATGCCTTCTTCAAAAGGATTTTGCATGATATTTTTTTTCTATAAAACTTTGACTTTGAAGTTCAAACTAGGGGCAGCTCATGTGTAAAGGTTAGGCATGTAAGAACTGGTCCTCAATTTTGGGATGGGCAAAGGCAGGGGCAGCTTCCTTACATTTGAGAAGTTCTTTCTGCAGTTACTAGAGTGCAATGAGCTTCTCCAGGAAGCAAAGGGTGCCTTGGAAGAAGGGAAGAACTATACATATGCCATTGAAGCAGTTGGAGAAGTGATTGATGCTGGAGGCCCAGTTGTGGGTGCAGCACTTCGTCATGACTGTCTCTGTGTTCGTGCAACTGCCCTCCTTAAGGTTGGGTTGCTTCTGCTTTGTCCTCCCTACAGATAATCAACTATGAAGGCAGAATCAGTTTTGTTATCCAAGAGAAATCCCTCCTGTTGTCTTTTGGTCAAGTTAGAAGTCTTCAGATCTGGCAATTGAGTTCTCTGGCAATTGAGTTGTATAAGATACTTTGAAGAAATTGGAGGTTTTTCTTGCACAATTTCATTGAGCATTTTTTGAGGAATGAAGCTGGGTGAAGAAATCTCAGTGTTTCAAGTTTCTGTTGCTGTCTTGGCAGCGGGGATGGAAAAATGATGTGCACATGGCCATTCGAGACTGCAATGAGGCCCGAGCAATCAACCCAATGTCAACTTTGGCCCACCACAACATAGCAGAGGCACTTTCGCAGGTCTGCAAATTTTGTGCCTGCAAAATCCTTCTTATATTTTTACAGTGGCAACTGCCCCTACATTCATTTTTCCACAGAGTTCACAAACAAAGAAAAGTCTGCATTTTGGTAGCCAACAATATCTCATCTGAGTCCACAAGTTTGCTTCTGAATATGGGATAGGAACTCAGGACCCCCAGATTTCTGTATACCCTAGATTGTTAGCCCTAAATTCTGAGCAGTTTTCTTATGTACAAATCTATACCCACTCTCTCAATGATATGACTGCAACCATTCTTGTTGTGTGGTTTCACTGACACTGATACTATGGGTTACCCTTCAAAGTGTTTTTATGGGAGCTTTCTTGCCAATCTCATGGAGAGCAGTAGAACTTCATAGTTCCTGCTCATAGGGAGTTTGGTTTTTGGTAATGTATGGTTGATGGGTGAGATTGTGGGATGTTCCATTTCCTATCAAGGTCTGTGTACTCTCTCTCTCTCTCTCTCTCTCTCTCTCTCTGACACACACACACACACCCACACACCCACACACACCCACACACATTCCTCCCATGAAAGCAACAGCTGAAATAGCAGAGATGTGAACTTGGGCGTTGCAGCTTGGGAGATATGCAGCAGGGCTGGAGTTTGCAATGAGGGCTCACCACTTAAATCCACTTGACAAGAAGTTATCCGAGCATGTTACTCAGCTCCGAGCCAAGATAAATAAAGGTGCTTTATCATTATTCTTCACTAAACTGCAAATACAAGGTGGATTGTTGATGTGTGGTGAGCATCCTTGGGATTTTTCCTCTTCAGTTGTGTTGCTGAATTTGCGATGTTTGCATGACAAATGTACTACTGGATCTGTATTGTATTGGCATCCATCCAGCAGAGGAAACAGGGGTGAAACAGAGCAAGGAAAATGAAACCAAATCCGAGAGGTGGACATCACGTAGACGCTTGACTGATCTGCTATTCAGATCAGAACGAGATCACAATGATGTTTCATCACTTGACATGCCACTGCCTGGTGGCTCAGACAGGGATGATCTTGATTACTTTGATGATGACATGGAGATGGAGATGGAAGTTGAGATGTCTGTTGGGGAACATGGAGAGAGGGATAGGGGAGACTGGGGCTGGTCTGGGTCTGTCAGGCTACGATCATGGGGTGAGACTGGTGAACAGGAGAGTGTCAGAGGTGGTTCTTCTGGCATGTCTACAGATGAAATTTCTGACATTCAGGTAAACTCTTCTGCAGCAGGTTCTCCAGACTAGTTTTCTTCTTGTGTCTCAGTAGCAGCACTTCTCTCTTTTTTGTCTTCTACATGAGTCTTCTTGCTTCAATTTCACAGTAAATGATCTGCTAAAATAAAATTTGGCATAATTGATGGGTGCTCACTCTGAAAGTTGCCTGCAGACTGAAGTTGCCATTGACATGCGACAACGGTATGTGGGTCACTGTAATACTGGAACAGACATCAAACAGGCGAGCTTCCTTGGTGAACGTGGTCTCTCTCTCTCTCTCTCTCTCTCTCTCTCTCTCTCTCTCCCCTTTTCACTGTTGTGGACTGATCTGACTGATCATAGAAGACAATCCACTTAGTTTGTGCTTGTTTTCATCTCTTGGTGATCACGTCCCCCCTTTTCTAAGTGGTTTCGATACAGTTTTTGTCAGCTTTACAGTCTGCAGGGCTATTTTCAGTTAAGGTAATCCATGTTTGTTTTCATTGCAGGAGAGTATGTGGCTAGTGGGAGTGATGATGGACGTTGGTTCATATGGGAAAAGAAGACAGGGAGGTTGATCAAAATTTTAGTTGGAGATGAAAATGGTACCATTGTGCTTGTTTCCATGTACTCTGGGGTGTGAGCTTCATTCAGTTTTCTTGCATCAGTTGACAGCAATATGTGTCTTGACTGATACTTAGCTTTTGCTGTTGAAAGACATAATATATCTATTGACAAAGCATGTGTGGAAGTGAATGACTTGTTTGTTACTTGGTTCAGTAACAGATTTTTCTCTCATATAAATCTTTCTGAAAGATCTGCCAAATTCATGTTAGCAGCAGGGCTTGATAAGGCAGTTGGGTTGGTGCAGTTGTAAATTGTGTGCAGAGCCATCCATTTGACTGTGCGATTGCTACAAGCGGAATTGATAATACCATCAAGGTAGCTCCCTCCTGCAATCAAATATGTTGCCACTGAAAAATGAAATTCTCCATGATTTTTCTCATTGCTTTTAAGTGCTAGCAATTTTGGCTTAAGAAAACTCATCAAGGTATCCTCTTCCACATGCAGCACAAGAGCTGCTTGTGAAAGTACAAACACAGCACTGTCAACTGATCAGATCGAGTTGTGCACTCCTTGGAGCCTGCTGTTTTGAGGGTGTAGTAGCATAAACAACTAGTTTTATCGTTATGCAGAATGCAGTGCAATGACACAAACTGGGCTGTGCAGAATCTAGGACTGTTTTTTGAGAAGCTCGGATGCTGATGAATCTGTTTGTTCAGCTGTGGACACCACGTGCAGGTGAGCCCTCAATTGTTGCTGGGGGTGAAGCAGGTCCTGAACCTGTGGATGCCGCTCGAGTCATGGCTGAGAATCAGCTCCGGATGCGACGGCACCAAGAAATTGGTTTGTAAGTTTCTATCAACTCGATTTTTGTTGGGTGGCCATTGGTCAAACAGCAGAAGCAAAGCCCTTTTCCAAAGAGATGAATTTTCATGGGGGCCTTTGATCAGGGAGGATGGGTAGTACGTACTGTTTTGTGTTTGGTACTGTGGATCCAAATTGGAATACTGGTTATTATGGAGAAACCCTTTTACTTTGGTGGTTGAGATGTTGAAATTCGAGGCACCATTGTGTTATGATGTCAGGTTCTCTGAATTGAAGGATGTTGGGCTCATTCTAAGTTGTAGGTTTTTGCACAGGCCAATGGAACTGCTGCAACGCTTCAGAGTGCAAGAGGGAGGGGAGCACCCCTTCCAGTGTACACAGAGTTGATAACTCTTGCATGCATGCTGGAGTAACCCTTCTAGCCTGAGATATTGGGTTCACACTAAATTGCCCAACTCACCTGGTTGGTGGCATTCTCAATATAGGCTATGAAGATTTGGTTTTAGGAGTACTGGCTGCTTCCACACTTGATAAACAAAGTGTATATATTATATGAGTCATCTTGCCCTTTCCAATGAGATTGTGCACAATGTCTGTACAGATGCATGTGTGAAGCTCCTTAATCCCTGTCCTGATTGTGCACCTGAACAAATACGCTGCATAGCTATATTTGGGTAACAGCATCAGAACACTAGATCTGCAGGGAATATGGACAGGGCTTGAGATTGTTGTCCATGTGCCAGGAGTGTTGCAATACAGCATGTGGTCCAACATGCCCAGAGTGTGCAGTATTGTCTACAGAATGCAGTCCACATGCCAGGGAGTCTGCAAGATTGTGCACAGAATCTGGACATAGACTGTGTGTGTACAGAGAAGAGAGAGTTTTCAACCCTAATACCCCCAAGCTCCTCAACTCTGTTTCATAGAAACAAGAGAAAATACACGAAGCTGCTTGGTTAGTTAATTATAATGAGTGGAATAGTCGTTCTTATGTCTGTGTGCCTCAATTATGTAAGAATGAAAATTGACAGTGGTATATACCCGATATGTTGTCCAATTAATCACTATCAACTTGTTTCTTTTGCAGACTCATCTGTACAAGGAAGATTGGATTAGATTGCAAAGCTTGGACAAGGCAGGGAAGATTTGGTTCATTG
>Ga0116227_10008226_pt1 | contig 19823 bp, 10 predicted proteins | sample S1TSphgellanicum_FD_89693 | JGI IMG/M metagenome (GOLD analysis project Ga0116227, IMG submission 89693) | Host-associated microbial communities from peat moss isolated from Minnesota, USA - S1T2_Fb - Sphagnum magellanicum MG | ecosystem: Host-associated > Plants > Peat moss > Unclassified... | reverse complement strand
TAGACATGCAAGCAGTGGAGAAAGAAGCAAAGCTGTTTTCAGAGTTGCGACACCCAAATGTGGTCCAGTTCATAGGGTATGGCGTCAAGGGATGTGAGTCTGTCATTGTTTCGGAGCTCATGAGCAAGGACTTACGGACATACTTAGATGAGAAGAAGAATGCTGGCCAAGGACCTCCTCTTCCTCTGCTGGTAGCCATCAACATAATGCTACAGGTTGCCGAGGCCATGAAGTACCTGCATGAAATGGGGGTGATACACCGTGATTTGAAGGCGACTAATGTTCTTGTAAATGTTTTGGAGGATCAAGATGGACGCCTTTCCTCAACGTCTGTGCAAGCTAAACTCGCAGACTTTGGTGAGTCAAAGTCAAAGTTGCATGACTCCAGGTTCACCACACGGCCGGTGGGTACAGCCCGGTGGAGAGCACCGGAAGTATTTCAAGATCAGGCGAACAGAGAGAAATACACAAAATCAGCAGATGTGTATAGTTTCGCAATGGTTTTCTTTGAGGTCCTCACTGGGGACATACCATTCGCAGACATAGAAACAACAACAATGGTTCTTCGAAGCATTCGAGACGGAATGAGGCCTCGTTTACCCCATGTGGACTATTGTCCTGGTTACCTATCTGCACTCATTCAGAAATGTTGGGCTACAAATCCTGCAGAGCGTCCTCAGTTTCCTAAAATCTCCCAACTGTTGGTGTGCTGTAAGAATTTGATTCTGATGCATGCACGTCCCTCCCCTCAAATATTTTTCATGCACTCTGATGTGACTGGAAAAGGCCATTCCCACCCTGAGTTAGGCCATTCCCAGCCTGAGTTCTTTTTGTATAGAGTTAATGATTATGGCAGCATCCATGGTAAAGGTTCTGTTAGTCAGGGGGGCATGAGTGAAGATTGGAAGCTCAGCTATGGGGTTTCAACCCTTAATGTGAGAGAGGTCTCTATTAAGGATTTTGATGGCAATATGATTACATCCATCAATGGTCAAGTGATTAGATACTTTGGTCTGTTGGATCAACACATTAATGCTTCAAACCTTTCAAAACAGTTGCGAACACAGCTCTGTGCAGACTTGTTGAAGTATCCTCAAAGCTTTTATGATCCAAAGGTACCCATAGTTGAGGTCTACAACAAGATTGACCAAGATTACTGCAGAAAAGAGAACTGTCAGCACCATGCTGCCAGGTCAAAGGCCAGTATATGTATCTTGGTGGGAAATCGTTTGGTAGTTGCAAATGTTGGTGATTCTAGGGCTGTGATTTGTGCACATGGGGAGGCAATTGCTCTGTCAACCGATCAGGCATCATATCAAGCACTGACTAACATTGAGGGAGGTGTTGTTAGATGCAACCATTGGACAGTAAGAGGTGGTTCTGGAGCATCTGATGCATTTGGTGTCCAGCAGTTATGGCAATATGTTGTGACTAAGCCTGAGATTCAGAGGTATACAATTGAGGAGGGAGTGGATTTTCTAGTTCTAGCCACAGCTGGGCTGTGGAGTGTGGTGTCAAACCAGGATGCAGTGTCAATGGTAGAGTCCATTCCAGATGCTGAGAACGCTGCCAATAGGTTAGTGGAGGAAGCATGTCGCAGGGGAAGTCTTGATGATGTCACTTGTGTGGTTGTCCATGATTGCTGGTCCATCTGGCTGTTTACAAGGGCAGCAGAAATCTGGCATTGTTAGTGATTGGCATCTGAGTATTGGTGCTACTCATCTTTTCTGAATTTCTTTGGCTTAGAGACACAGTTTAGAGTTTCTTCTTTGGCAAGATATTGTCCTTCTATCTCTTTAAGTGCTTGAAAGGTTTTCTTTGCTGGGGTTGGTGGCACATGGCAACACTATGCATTACCTGCTGAATGTTATAAATACTTTTGTGACAGGGATCAAAGAAGAATCTGAGATGCTGTTGTGCAAAACTTGTGGGAGGTATATTCAATTTGATTTTGTTCCTGTACCAGCAATATGCATAAGGTCACAAGTAATCTCCTTCTCTGGTTTCTCTTTCTACATGTGAAATCTAGGAACTGTAGTGGGCAAGGTGGCTTTTACCAACAGCTTGATTTGAATGATCTTCTTTTCCCCATGATTAGCTGGTGGCCATAGCTCCTATTGTTGCAGAGATGGATTCAGCTGCTTATCTTCTATCATAGCTATTGGTTTTCAGAAGCAAATTTTACTTCAGGTCCACAATATCCACAAAATATAAAACCTTCAACCTCTTCTCCTTTGATGAGCATAAAGTTTGTGCATGAGATGGAGGCTCCACAAAGAGGGGGAGGGGGACAAGATAACAAATCCATAATTTTGCAGGACTTGATGGCTGACAATGGCTCAGATGCAATCATACAGATCAACAATATGAGTACTTTAGTGTTCAGATTCTTCAACAACAGAAGAGTGCACAACAACTAATCACACCAATGAAATTTACCCTTCCTTCCAGCCACAACATGTTTAGGTTTGGAGGGCTTCACAACAATAAGAGCTTCTTATTGCTTACAAAGGAATTTTTTAATTCTAAATTATAGGATTTGATTGTGCATTCTTCTTGGATTAAGAAGAGAATCATATGGGTTTCTTCATCAAAACACTCATCTCTGAATTCTAGATTTTTTCATGCTAGGCTGCACCTGTGTTACCTAGATATACCCGCCAAGTATGGCTAGGGTATATTGTATATCCTAACTTAATTTTTTACAACAAATATATCTTAATGAGGTACATATCCTAGGATATGTGAATCTGAAAGTTTATAACCTGTTCAAAACCTTAGATATATTTTTTAATTGCCCTTACCCGGAACCAGATATGTTTTGGCATCCGGGTAAAAGAATTAAGATAAAAATGATTAAAACTCTAAACCCTAACTACGCCCCCATATGGATTGTGGTGTTTGTGTGTTGCTAATTGCATCACTATTGTCTGACAACGGCATTTTTTTTTTCCCAATTTCTATTGTTGATGTTGCTTTGAAGCTTGCATAGATTAACAAAGAGCTTCACTTGACAATGCAGATATTCCTAAGCACCAGATCAAAAAAGTCTCCCATTGCTATCCAAAACCAATAAAAGGGCTAGAAAAGCGCTTGAATAATCGTCTCATGCTAAAGGTTAAATTTTTATTTATTTGGAGCTATTAGGTTTTAACCACACTAAACAATCACCTTTTCTTGTGGAAAGTTTTATTGTCTTCTTTTTCTTTGTGGTTATCTAATGATTTCTTCTTATGATTTGTTTATTGAATTTATTTTGTTGCTAGTGGCATTTGTTGCACATTATGTTTACTAGAGCCCAAAAGAGGAAACTTGTGCAAAAAAAGCTTCGTCCACCTCAAAAAAAAAACAAGTTTGTGCAACAAAAGAAAAGGAACAAGCTTTTTGTTTTCTTTCGTTTTTTGGCCTCTTTGTGAACCATTGCTTTATTCGCCAATGGAGTACATATGATACAGTGCAAAAGTTCTTTTCCTTTCTTGTTCTTTTGGACTCTTTGTGGACCCACAGTTTTCTTCACCATTTTTATCAAATCAACTACATGTTTTTCTTTCATTTGTGAGCCCACATGACTTTTGCCCCTTTGTTGTACATCTATTCTCTTGCCTCTTTGTGGACTCACAGTATTTTTCAACATTTTTATCAAATCAACTACATATTTTTCTTACTTTTGTGAGCCCACATGACTTTTGTCCCTTTGTTGTACATCTATTTTTTTATCTCTTTGTGGACCCACAGTTTTTTTCCCCATTTTTACCAAATCAACTACATGTTTTTCTGTCCTTTGTGGGCTCACATGACTTTTGTCCCTTTGTTTTACATCTATTTTCTTCCACCCAAATGGCAAAAAAATCTCATCATTTATTTATTTTTGAATGGTTTTATGTAGCATGAAAACAAGAATATAATTTTGTGTTGTGTTTACATTATTTTGAAAAAAAAAATTATTGTCCTTACAAGTCAAAAATAAAAACTGTGGTAAGAATTTTTATTGGATCCTTTACAATAGTGATATCCCATACAAAGGAGGTAACATAACATCAAATCATACTTCATATGTCAATTGAATCATATTCTTATTGATGTTAGTCTTGTTATTTTCTATGGCTTTTTCTAGCATGTTTATGGACCCATAGTTCTTTTCACCAGTTTTGTCAAATCAACTACATGTCATTTGATAATTGGATTTTATATGCACATGTTTTTTTCCCTTGTGGGCCCACTTGACTTTTGTGCTTTTGTTCTACATCAATTTGTTTTCCATCAAGTGCTAATGGGGGAAAAACATATCATCATTTATTTGTTTTTTGAATGGTTCTATATAGCATGGAAACAAGAATATACTTTTGTATTGTGTTTATTGCCCACATGGGCTTCCAATATGTGATCAAACCACATTATTTGAAAGGAATTTTATTTGTTGTCCTTGTAGGTTAGAAATAAAAATTATGACTTAGAGTTTTTTTCAAATCCCTCACAATGATGAGATCCCATACATTGGAAGTAACGTAACATAAACCTATTAAAATTCAGATGTTAATTACATTATATTTGAGTCTTGGCATGGTTGGGTGGACCAAAATCTGGCAAAACAAAACTTGGCCCAAAGTCCATTTTGCAAATTTTGCAATGTGCACAATGTTGACACATGATGATGAAAAAATGATATCTATCCATTATTAGCAAAAAATTTCCATATATGAATTGTGCATTGTAGGAGCTAGTGATTTATATAGGTTTTAAAAATAAAACTCAAAACACTTTTGTTTTTTAATGTTATGGACTTTTTAAAATAGGGTGTGTTTTTTCAGCAATCAAAAGTCCATAGTGTAATACCTCCAATTCATATGATGCAAAACTCTTTACATTGTTTTTATTAATACATTTGCACCTTGAAACCAATTCCCTAATCAAGTTTTAGATCCATCATTGAACCAAATTAAAATCCATTACCTTAATTACAGGTGGTCTTACACCCTAGTTTTTAATTTTCAAAAGTCCATAGCTCTTGAAATTTCATGTTTTTTGCATTAAAAAAATTTAATATTATCTTTCACTATTTTTTTTAAAATAGTAATATTTTATTTCATAATGGTGATGATGATGATGATATTAAAATGATAGGAAAAATAATTAGATAATTACTGAAATAATTACTAAAATATTAAATGTAAATATTAGATTCTATTATTTGAAAATGAATCCCTATTAACCAAACCTAACATATGTAATATAATATAACACTTGCAATCACACCCACTATAAAAAAAATACTTTTATGATGCCAAAATTGATCCACCCTACCATGCCAACACCCATTCATATTGATGTCAATCTTGTTGTTCTTTCTTAACTATTATCTTGTTGTGGCTTAAACAATATACATATGCAAGCCATGGTTTTCTATGCAATAACAATTAACTTCACATTATTTAAGAATAGGTGGATGGAAGAGGTAAGTGTAACTTTCTTATTCTTATAATAAGTTTTATGCATGGGATGTGCAAAATGCATGGCTAATGTAACAATTCATTGTTCGTTGTACCAAATGAAAATAATAATAGGTTAAATTATTAGCAACATGTCAAGGCAAGATCTCAGGTCAACAATAACTTAGGTTAACAGCTACAACAATAAATCAACAATTACAACAACTAATAGTAGTTCAGTGCAATTAGTTTTATAACAATAATAATAATTAGTTTTATAATAATAATAATTGGTTCTATAAAAATAGTAATTAATCTATAATAATAGCAAATTAATTTTCTTTTTTATAAAAAATTATGGCAATTTTTTTTCTAGCATTTGATCTTATGTTGTCCATGGTGGATTGACAAGTGTAAAAAAATTTGGATTAAAATTGTGAGAGCTTCAATGGCAAACATTTGTACCACTATAAACAATATTGAAGCTTCAAGCTATGGGGAATTAAAGGCTAAAGAAGCTTAGTTTGTTGTTGAAGCCCAACCTCAAAAAAATGATGCACCTTCACCAAAAAATGTTGTTGCTTCTTCATCAACTGGTAGATCTTGTACAATAAGAAACATTCATGAGTTCGGTCACGTGTAAGCATAACAACTAGTTGCATTGTGATAGTAAACAAATTTTGAGATCCATGAGATTGAAGATCTACTCCTTGGGCTTTCTACAAACCAAATGTTGATGAACCTATGTCATTTGAAATAGAACATGTTCTTTACATATTATGTGTCATTCAATTCTTTGGGTGCCCATGTGTTTGGGTCAAAAACTAGAGGTAGTAAGGGATTGATCTTTTGTAAAATTGAAAATGGGACTTCAACCATGAAGAAACATTATGAAAGTGAACATTCTAATATTTGGAAAGTTTATGTTAATGAGATTTCACTTCAACGTTTTGTTGAAACAAATCCTTCTAAAAAATAGAATTCCAAAGTTTGAAAAGTGGTAACTCCTAGTTCCATTTTTACATTTTTTGGTAGCACTACATCACAAGAGGAATAAAAAGCTTTCATTGATGATCTTGTGTTATTTATTGTGAAGGGGTTATTCCTTTTAAGCATAGTTGAAAGCATATGGGTTTATGAAGGGACTAATGAATGGTGTTTCCATCACATAGATTCTTAACTGAAAAGGTATTACCTTCTATGATGAAGTGCACACTTCAAGAGTTTGTTTTCCCTTCTATCAATGTTGCAATTTCTATAATTGCAACATTTGACTTATGGATGAGCCAAGGTGCACTTGATACCTTTGCCCTTGTCATTAATTTCTTGACTTTGGATTGGGAACCAAAACATGTCACAACTGGTTTGTTTGAGGCAAAAGGACTTCTAGGGTTAGTCTTGCCAGTCAATTGCAAGCTTTGTTTGAGTATAAACTTACTAACAAGATCATTTGCCATGTGAAATATGAAAGCATAAATTGATCTACAATGATCGATGCTCTTAAACAAATTATTACTTGTGAAAAATTGGGAATGCAAGCACCATTTGAAGGTGTTTGTTTTGGTCATGCCCTTTTAAAGGTTTGCCAATATGCCACTTTTGATAAAAATAAATAAATTTTGGTTTGCAACCAATGAGCATCAAAACTACATAATCTTCAATTCAATCTTGTATAACATGGCCAAAAAAATCTAACAAAGGAAGGGTAGAATGGACAAAAGCTTGTTTGGTTGCAAGTTTGCGACCATGGAAATCAAGCACATTGATGAAAACAAGGTTTGCTTCCAAAGTGACAATGTTCCAACAGGCCTTTGAATTTAAGGTTGTTATTCATGTTCGTTACAACCAACAAACATTAGTTTTGAAGGGTAGAATTCCAACAACACAAGTTTGGGCAATTGTTGAATTTACATGAACCTTGGCCCTGGTTGTATCAAGTTGTGTGTTTAATCAACATCATGGTTACTAACTATTTAGTGATGCACTTAGGAATGCAATCAATCTTTGTGTCAAATTGACCCAAGAGAGGCTTCAACTAGAAATCCAAATGAACTTTATCCTTGCATCTCAATTTGATGCAAAATTACTCTTGTTAGTGAATAAGATGCAATTAGAAATCAATCACATGCTTGCTCCATTTTTGGATTGTTTACATGAATTTGATCCAAAAAGGCACACATGATGTCAATTCTAATGTTTGGCCCTAGATTCAAGGATTTATATATTATGAACAATTATGTGGGAAGAGATATGGCCACAATTGTAGCAACAAGGTATGATTCAAAAACCTTCATTCCCCTTCTATGTTCAACTTATTGGAAAATGAATGCTTTTGCAAAGCCAATAGAAATGTTTGTTGCCCAAGAATGACCATTGGTTGTGTTTAATGCAGGACGATCTCCAAATGATATTGCCATTGAACATGTAAATTTCTACATTCACAATTGTTGGTTTATGCATTCAAAATGAAAAATGTCTGCTTCTTGGATTTCAATTTATAGTTTTTTCATTCATAATCAAGTTTCTAGTTTTTGGAATTTGGTTTTGCATTCACAATTTCAAGTTTTATTTTTTAAATCTAGTTTTTTTCACTTACAATTCATAATTTGTAGTTTTTGCATCATGATTCACTTCATATTTATAACATATATTATATAATTCATATGTGTGATGCACATAACAATAAATGAATAATGATCTAACTTTTATGTCTTTGATTATAGGTGAAATGAAAACTCTCTTGTTTTCGGAATTTGCAATTGGAAGCAAAGTCTTGTGAAGATCCACTAAATTGTTGGAAGGTTCATGAGGCACAATTTCATGTTGTTGGATACTTGGCTTGTTAAATTTTGGGTATTGTGAGAAGTCAGATTGAAGTGAAATGTATTTTCTCCATTCTTGGGATTCTGACAGGATTCTTGGAACCCAATACTTAAATCAACTTGTGTTGATTTCTAAGAATTGGCCAAATGATCCACGTTTTGGGTGTGAATCATTTGCAACTGAATCCCTTGATGACTTTGGGGATCTTGAAATTGATTTGTTGGAGCAAATGGAGGAGGAATTTGAAGACCAACTAGGTGACTATGTTGAGCTTGAATGATTCAATTGATTTTGATTTTTAAATTTGCAAATTTGATAAGGCAGATTTGGTATGTGAAGTAGATGGTAGATTACATGATGTAAGTTGCAAATTTGGTAAGGCAAATTATGTTGTTTAATTTGTCTTATTAAAATTTGTTACAGTTAGTTGTCATTTTATAAACCATAATCCAATGTAAGCCTTAAGACATGATGGTATTGTGGGGAAGCTAATTAAAAATATTGTTCATGTTTACTAAGGGGGATTTGAATTTGTTCATGAAAAAGTTATTGGGATTGAAATTCAAATGGTGTTTCTTGAATTGGGTTCCTTGGGCATTATGTATATCCATATAGGGATTAAGGGTGGCTAGTTGGACATTTTGAATATATGCATGCAAGAAGGGAGGGGTGCATTGTGTTGTTAGAATTTCAAAATGGAAGATGTGGAATCAACATATTATGAACATGGTGATTATATCTTGAACATAAAATCTATATCTTATCTAGGAAGACTTCATAGTATTCTCACTTTGCATATATGTTTAACATTAGATAGTTGAATTCATTCTTTTAATTAATTCTTACATTTGGACATAAGGATTTAGGCATTACATCCCATTGAATTTGGGTCTTTGAAAATGATTTTAGCATGGATTTTTAAAATTTTTTATTAATTAAAAATAAAAATACCCATTTTTTACCCCAACCATGGGTATATGATAGAGGTATCCATACCTTACCCATCTACCAAAAACCATAAATTTTATATACATGGACCTTAACGTAATGGAGGAAAAAAAATGTTAATATATCCTTACCCTCTAAATTAATTAATTAAAATTTTCTATATATCCTTACCCTTTGATAGATCAGAAACAATGTATCCACACAATACTGGTCACAACCTACAAACAATGATACAGAAATCATAAACATATATACATAATGCAAAATATCCAAAATTTTCAAATCTATTTCATTCTGAGAAAAATAATTACTTATTTATATATTTTGGTCTATTTACCATCAAGGCACAAATTTTAGATACTCACAAAAAAAAACTCAGTACAATCATTCCATTTAAAGAAGGATTTGCTCACCTTGTTTCATTCAATACCCATACTTAAGACATTTTCCATCACCTTCTGGATCTTTATTCATTTTTTTTTCTTGAATTTTTGAATTTTTCTCATACCATTTCAATAATTCAATTTGGAAATGTCTCATAGACTTACTCAATTTGGATCATTCAATGCATGTGATTCAAATAACTTCACCATCATATTTTGATTTCAAGATCAAATTTCATATTTTTGTTCCATGCAAATATCAATGTACAATGCAAGGTTTGTGATTATCAAGAGCATGTTTACATGATCCAACATGTTTCTACCAGAGCAAACATGTTCATCATATAACTACTTATTATGAACACAAACCACCTTCAATCAAATTGATGCAATTAATGATATGCATGTGTGGATGGGTGCCAATAGAGCTGCCCATTGTTCAATTTTGTTTTCGGAGTGGGAGTGCACCTACTACACAAGTTGGAACGAACCTATCAAAATATTCAGGTGTTCCCAAATGCATTTTATAGTCATTCAAAATACTCACCACCATTCTGTAATAAGTATATGAGGTGGTCTACTGTGTACTTCTGCATGATCAAGGCACCCAAAATATGCAGTATGCACCATAAATCAAACCAATGGTATGAACAGTTGTACTGAAGGGGCTGGAGTGGCCAATTTGGAGCAATAGTGAATTGGTCAAAATATGTATACAGGAAGGCCAGCTCCCTTGGGCCTCTTCTAATTTGAGGGTTCTGGCCTTGGGTGGTAGTCCAAGGGCACAGGCCTGAAAATTAGGGAAGTCCTATGGGAGCAGGCCTTTCCCATTGTAAAGTATAAAAGATATTTTCACTTGGATGGTAGAAGGCTTGCATTTGAGTGGTAGAAGCAGCCTCTTTTTTACTGGGGGAACTCGCAACAACAAAAAGAGCCTCGGACTTCTCCAAAGGATTTTCTAGAAAAAAATTCCCCAAAATTCACCACATCTTGAGGAAAAAAGGGTCGAAACCGCCATTGTTAGACTATAGGTTCTTGCAACTCGCCATTCATTACATAAGCAGGGTTTCCATAAATTTCTACTTTTCTCTCTGACATATAACCAAATTTTGGCTAAGTCTTGTGAGGATAGCCAGTCCACCTACCTTATGATATTGCAAAAAAAAAAACCCTTCAGTTGATGAAGACCTCTTCAGCATGCACGGAGGTGCTTCAAATTCAAAGGAAAAAACCAATTGCATTGAAATCAATTCAATTCAGATTTAATTAATTGAATTCAAATTCCTAAATTGAATGGAATTCAAATTCAATTGAAATGAAATGAGATGCAAAATGATGGAGAAGGCATTGAAAATCTACTCATGAATATTGTGTTGATTTCTTTTTGTAAAAGACATAAATTTCAAAAGACACCTTTTCACGCCTATTTCCTAAGGAATGGCTAAAAATTATTCTAGTTTGGAATTATCCAAATGATGACAACCGACTACGACCTCTCACTTGTGAAACCTAAAGTTGTCCTATTTAAACTAGCTTTGATGAATCATCATCACTAGAATGAGCTTCCAAACACAAAATCATTCTACATTCAATTTTGCTTGGTTCAAAAATTGCAAAACACAAATGTGCACATTGCAGTGTTGAAAGCTTTTCAATAACATTAAAAGCAAAGGGGCGCCCATCGTCAAATTGAAACAAACAAACGCTTATATTATGTATAAGTCAAGTAAGTAAATAACAAAACACCTTTCATTGTTCATAATAGCATTTGAGAATGGCAGTTTCAGTTTTATTTCTTAAAAGTTATTTGCAGTGAGGATTAAGTGGACGTTTCTCTATTTTTCCATAGTAATTGCAAAGCTAGTGCAATCCAGAATTCCATGAAAAGCTTTCAAGAACATGCTGATTTGAAAAAAGCATTTTCCTTCATGTTTGCCCATTTATGCACATGGCCCAACACAAATAAGATTGCCTTTGAGGGTCTAGGCTCTAGCATTGGCAATGTTGGTAGCTATTTCTTTTTTTTAATAACTATAGGGTAAGTTAATTTTTTTGGATTTTTTTTTGGATCACATAGGTTATCATTGATCAATATGAATATTAAAATTAATTTGATTTCGAAATAATGTGTAAAAGAATTGGGTAATAACCATTGGTTATGCATAAGGGTAGGTTATCAAATAATCAACTGACAACCACTTGTTAGCCTATTGATTGTTAATCAATTATGTGGTTTTTTAATTTCTGTAAATTTCTTTTGGTTTAATATTTTGTATTATTTTTTAAAGATTGATAGCCTATCTCTTGGATGATAATCAAGTCATCTTGGTAGCTTGTTAAATATTTGAGAATTCAATTCCAAATAATTATAAATTTAATTAGTTATTAAGTAAATCAAGAATTGATTAGTAAATTATTAATATATAGCTTGATAATCTAATCAAAACTTAGAAACTAGCTAACTTGGGGTTTGCATGCTACAGTGTAAAAAAATTGTCACAATCTGATAGTTTTTAGTATCCATCTGAATTTCATGCATCATGTTGAAAATTTGAAAAATAATTTTCATTGAAATTTTGTAATAAATGATAGTTTATGTTCCAATCTAGCATTATGTTATGAAATCAATGCACATGTGAGTGATATAATAGTTTAATAAAATATTATTTTAATTTGCAAAGTTTTTAAGCACCTCTGCAATTCCAACAAAAGGACTAAGAAATATTACATTTAATAATAAATTTTCCATGAAAATTTTACACATAAAAATAATAATAAAAAACTTGAGTCTTTTTTATCAAAATTTTCAATTTTTTTTCATGTCATAAAATTTAGATAAAATGATTTTTAAATGTTCATTATTACATTGTGGTATAATAATGTTGATGATTATAACTTTTTTAACTTGAAAAATGTTCTTCTATTGAAGATTTAATTGGGTTAAATATATTTTTAATCATTTGATCAAAATAAAATAAAAAATAAATTTTTTGAAATAAATTTTTTTTATCAAATAAGGGTTTTTAAAACATCTTTAATAAATTATTGATTTGCATTTACACTTGTAAATGCACAATTATGATTCAATTTCATATTCATAACTTTTATGAGTTTTTTAAATTTTTAAATCCAAATTAATCATTTATATGTGATTTTTAAATAATTTAAAATGAATGATATCTAACTTGTTACTCTCAATACTATATGTATTTCCAATTCTCAAAAAATTAAAGTGTGCACACCATAACATGCAAACACCCTTAATTTTGAAACTTGAATTATTCAAGGTGTAAAAACTAGTCAAATTATATCTAATTGACAATTACTTTAACAGCATAGGTTAGCACATTTTGAGGAGTTGGCTGCACATTTTGTATGATGGCATGTTCACATTTAAGGCCAAGCATCATTAGTTTTGAAAGAGCCAGATGTTGGATTCAATTGTGTGCTTCTATTGTGTTCAAGAGAAGTATTGTTGATTTAAGAGACTAAGTATGAGTCAGTAGGGGAGGGCCCAAATTATAAGTAGTAACTCATGTCATTATGTATGGGCCCCCAAAGGTGTCTTCATGTTTAAACATTGAAAATGTGTAGTTAATTCTAGGATGTAATAAAAATGTACTCCACTTTGATTTTGGGGCACTTTCATTTTCTAATTTAATGAATTTTTTTCATCCAATACCCATCACAATTTTTGTGTAGCACATTCAAAGTGTCCATTTAAGGTTCGGTTTCTTTAATTGACTAAAATTTCATAGGATGGTAGAAAGAGGTTCCAGTGTCCCTTCATTTGTAATTGCTTTTGCCTGAACGAAGGATTATGCATTCAATTGATTTTGAAATATTTATCATAAGTACCTTATAAAGTTGGGCTTTATTGTATTGTGTAATATTAATGACAATGAAATGGTGAAAAAAATGAATTGACCTTTGCTAATTGGCCATAAGTTTGTAGCAACTTGTATCATCCCTACCATTGGCAGCATTTTTTGTGGATTTTATAAAGAGTGGACAGGGTGGCTCCTAATTTTTGTGTATAAAAATTTACTAGAGGAAAAAAAGGTTATATGGGTCAAGTTAGCTGGCCAAAGAAGGAAATGAAATAACTTAGATTTATCTACTTGTAGAACATGAACATCAAAATTTGAAGCTGTTGATAGCGAAAAAACAAATTTCCTAGATTATGTGCAATTTCTTAGTAGATTTGGTTAGAGAGAAGACATCACTACAATAAAAGGTGTTCTTGTGTTCTTGTAAGTCAAATGATTTCATTAAATTTTGAGGGAATTCATTATCTGTAGTAAACAAGGACTAGTTGAAAATTAATGAATTCATTAGTTTAGTGAACAAGGACTAATGAACTACACCCATATTTGTAATAGTGCATGGTAATCTAAGTTTATTGAGCCATGCCTTTAGGTAAGGGTTACACATTCATTTGGGTCTACCATATATTAATGAACTGTAGATAACTTTGCTCTTATGGACAAAAATGTTTCAAGATTGTGATATGTCCAAAAGGTTGTAATGTGAAAAAGATCTTTGACATAACCAAAATTTGATGCATTATTATGATGAAAATTTTGGCAAAGATTTATGTTTTTGGATTTATTATTATGGCAACAATTTTTGTGAAGTTTGATGATTTTTTGATTAAATTTATTTCAATATATTTCATTCTTGAAATAGTTCACTCCTGAAAATAGGGAAGTTTTAAAAGGTACACTCTTTGGAAATTAATGTGAATGAAATAAAATGTATCAATATGTTCAAGAATTTTATAATTTTATATTTGGAATGATATTTTATGATAAATTTACAAACAAATATCATTAATTTTGTAATACGTTTCATGATCTTTGGTTTTTAAATGATAGTTTTTAAATAAACACTTGCTACTAGACAATATATACATTGACTAATCGAATTGAAAGTGACTATCAAAATATACATAAAATCATATGGACAAACCTGTATGCATTATATTAAAATTAAGGAATCATCTTTGCTTTTTCATTTCAATTACCTTAATCCAATTCTTGGATTGTGATGTGTGTTTGCACTTTTAGTTGAAATACTTGCATGTAAAGACAATGGCATGACCCTGGTATGATTTAGGCTTTATTTTAATTTCTTGTGAGGAAACTAGTGCCCAAACCTTCTATTCAAGAGAAACCAAACTTGGTGCCCACCTCCAATTAATTTCAGTGTTAGTAAACTTGGCAACAGGGCCAAGGTTGCAAGTTTCTTTCACTTTCTAGTTTTGCTACTTTCATACTATGTATACATGATATGAAAGCAAAAGAAAGATAATGTTCCTTCTATATTCTTGGCTACCTACTCAAACTTATCACAAAACTCTGGCAATTTGGAATCTTTTTTTTTGGTGAAAACTGAGGAATTTGGACCATCTTTTCTGTGAAAAATCTTCTATACAGGTCGAGATCATTTGGGTGAAGGCATCTGATTCTATGGATCTTGAGGAAATTGGAGTAAATGCTTACGAAAATCAATAGTTACGATAGAAGATTAGCCACTACATCCCATCTCCATAACGTAAAGCACTGCCTGGATTTTTCCTTTGTATTTTCAGCTCCCTTACCTGCCTGAAGAAACCTGTTTTCAGCCAGCGGGATCTTCTACAGTGGAAGGTACCAGCCAGTCAGTCACTATTCCTAAAAAGTGAAAAAATCCCAGCTTTGCTTTACAGAGGTAAAGGACCTGAGTACAGGCCCTTCTGTGATTTTCAACCTGTTCCTTCAGCCTACTGGCCTCCGCCACAGATCTCAAATCACAAAGGCCCTTCTCCTATACCAAAGGAGCTGTCAGAAAATCTAATAAAGGGCAAAAGGAGACTGATATTCAAAGCCTTAGAGCTAGTTTTGTCAAAGCCACCTTGCCCTTCCTGTTTGTACAACTTCACATGAAACAAGAACAAGGGAAGGAAATCAATTGTGACATTGTGCATATTGTTGGTGCAGTATAGATGCAAATCCCATTGAATAAAGTTCTGTACTATTCTGTAATCCATTCAACTAACTGAATGATATCCAGAATAATTCACAGCCCTGCCATATTCCATCATCTCCCAACGAGGAAAAGCTTTGAAAGGCCCAAATTTTGTCAATGAAAGCAATTGTGTTGTGTCTCTAATCTAAAGATTTTTTCAGAGTTGACACATAGCACCAATATTCAACTGTCAATCACTAACACTGCCTGATTTCTGCTGCCCTCCTAAACAGCTAGATGGACCAACGCTCAAGCATTGTGATGGAAACGGACAACTATGCAAGTGATATTGTCATTACTTCCTCTGCGAAAGGCTTCCTCTTTGAGGAAACGAGCAGCCTCCTTTGCATCTGGAATGGATTGTACCATTGACACTGCCTCTTGGTTTGACACCACATTCCATAGTCCAGCAGTGGCTAGAACCAGAAAATCAACTCCCTCCTCAATTGTATCCTCCTCAATCTCAGGGTCAGCGATGACTTTGTGTGGCTTAAACTTTGAGTCCCCAAACGCACGTGATAGTTGAGCAGGACATGTTGCCGAAATGTTGGTTTCTGGTAACTTGACAAGATCTCCTACTATCGAAGTGTGGTCACACATGAGAACACCTCCTGCCTCCTCAATTCGTTGTCGTTCATCAGCTCGGTTTGGTTTGTGATCAGTTGACAGAGCCACTGCATTGCCACCTTTGCAAATCACAGCCCTAGAATCACCAACATTGGCAATTATCAGTCGTTCTCGCAACAAAACAGCTGTACAAGCTGTTGACCCAGAACTCCAGTTGTTGTTGACCTGTAGCGTCCGAAGATTTCTGTCAGTCTGCTGATAGGCCCTAGTTATGGCTAACTGGATGTTACCAAAATCTAGATTCATCAACAAGTTGTGGAAGAGGTGTGTCTGCACATATTTCGCTGCTTGTGAACCATTGTGTCCATCAAACACGCCAAATAGCCCAATTGGCTGACCACAAGCCTCTGAGATCATAATCTGATGAAAATCCTCCATACAAGGCATTCTCATTATCGATCTGGAAAATCCATAGGTGCCAAGTTTGTAAGGCAAGGGATGGACATTGGAAGAGAGAGGGCTGTGAAAGGGATATGCATGCTTCAGCATATGTGGACATAAGTGCTTTAGCATATACTTGCAAGCCACCAACTCTTGACAAATCTGAGGAAAATCAGGACGGGCTTTGGGCTCTGTGTCCCAACACTTGCGAATCAATGCAGATAGGTAGGCAGGACAATACTCCTCATCAGGTAAAGAAGGCCTCACACCATTGCAAACGCTCTTAAAAATCTCCGCATTAAATTTTATGTGAGGATACGGTGTCTCCCCAGTCAGGACCTCAGAGAATATCACTGCAAAACTATACACATCTGCTGAGTATGTGTATTTCTCTAGGTTCCGCTCATCTTGGAACACCTCAGGTGCTCTCCACCGAGTGTTACCCACCATCTTTGTGGTGAACACAGGGTCATGCAGCTTCAATTTTGACAGGCCAAAGTCTGTGAGCTTAACTTGCACAGATGAGGAAATACCCTCATCAACATCCTCCACAACATTTATAAGAACATTATTTGACTTCAGATCACGGTGCATAACCCCTCTCCCATGCAGGTATTTCATGGCCTCTGCAACCTGTAACATCATGTCGATAGCTACCGGCAGTGGAAGAGGAGGTCCTTGGCCAGCATTTTTCTTCTCATCATCCAAGTATCTCCGTAAGTCCCTGCTCATGAGCTCCAAAACAATGACATGTTGAGGTCCCTGGGATGTGTACCCTATGAACTGAACCACATTCGGGTGTAGCAAACTTGAAAAAAGAATTGCTTCCTTCTCCATTGCCACTGCCTTGTGTATTTGGGTGGTATTGATTACCTTGGCAGCCGCCTCCAGTCCAAGGAATTCACACTTGTACACGGCTCCAAAGGCTCCTTCTCCAAGGGCACTTTCAGTCAAAATACGCACATCAGCATAGTCTATCAAGTGTGAAGGTTCATCCTTGGAATTCTTGAATTTTCTTAGCATGTGTTGTGCAAGCTTAACATTGTTACGGTTGAAATAATTCAGCCATGTGTACCACCTTGTGAAACGTACCAAGCTTAGAATGTCATGCTGGTAGGCTTCCTCGACATCTGTCAACAAACTTGAGTCCTCCAGTGGTGGTACATCAAATGTGCCTTGAAGTGCTTCCGAGCTTGCAATCACTCCCAACAATTTGACGCAATAGAAAAACTCTCTGAGGTGTAGGAGTACCCGTTCTTTGACAGACGCGGAATCAGATGAGGTGATAGTCGACGTCCACCAATCCTTGTCGCTCCACTGTTTCAACAGCATCTGGCCACAGAAAAGAAGACGCGATAACTCGGCCAAGACTGTTTCGTCAGGATCTATTAAAAGAACCCCCTCACTCAAGAGACACTTGTCCAGGTCGTCGAGGCAAGCCAAGTATTTGTTTGCAAGGACTCTGCTCAAGCATTTGTTAAACTTTACATCTTCACATTGCAAACTTATGGTCCTCGCCAACTCTTGACATTCCTTGTATCGATCTCTTAGAGCCAACATATTGGAACAAAACCTCTCTGAGAAGGAACGTTGTCAAGAGAACGTCGACTTCAACTGGGATTAAGAAAACACCAGAGAGCGAAGACAATCGATAGCCACTGAATTAAGAAAAAACATGAGACAGTTCTACTTCACGATGCTAAACCCTAAACCCTAAATCCCGACCATCCCACCCCGTCCGGCCCGAAACACGGGACCCGTTCACCTCTCGACAAGAAACACCTCGACGCGAACATGGCAAGTTCTTCCTCGTCTTCTTCCACTGCTTTACCGTTTGTTTCTCGTTTGGCCGAATTCCGAGGGTATAATAATGACTGACAGAAATTAACTACACCGGATGAGGTTCGTTGACTTCCTCTCTACGTTCATCGAATTGTTTGCTTTGTCTCCACTATTGTCATTGTACTTTGATGCACTTTCATCCTGCATCTTCCACCTATAATAACACCTCTCGGGCTGGCTGCTGCTGATGTTCTCTGCTGACTTCTCACTTTTTTCAGTCCACACGCTTTCAGACACTCCTCGACTGTAGAAGTTTGAATGTTGATAAATGCGTTTCCGACACATGTTGTCTGTCTTGAATTTCACACGATCCCCGAACTACCGCCATCATTTATCACATAATCCTCAGGCAAAAGTTTCAAGTCCCCTCTTTTCCGTTGGGGGGTATTTAGGGTCACTTTATATGAGGGTCCACGGTTTAGGGTCCAATAAAATAGAGAAATCCTAGTGTCTAAGAGCCATAAATTGGACCCACAGCCTTTAGATGAGGGCCCCAGATCAAAAAGTGGCAAATCGAGGTTAAACTTACAGGGCACCATTTGGACGGAGAATGAATTGGTTTGGATTAAATTTTTTAAAAAGATCTCAAAGGAGAACACATGTTTTGTAGAACAAGATGCAAGCTAGGGTTCAACTTATGAGTCCAAATTGGTTCCTAGGAACTTGGACCCTAGACCCATCTAAAAGTGGGCCTTACTATTTAGTTGCTCCACTGCCCTAAGAGGAAAGACTAGGGTGAACCAGAACCTGCACCGGTCCAAATTTATATATTTCCTGTTTCATATATAAGAGACCTCGCTCAAGAAGGTGAAGGCACCAATGGCCAGGGCCATGGTAAACCAGCACCTACACTGGTACCTTCACCTTCTTGAATGAGGCCTCTATATGGCTATATTTGACCCATGAAATTTTTAATCTGGACTTGGAGGCCTTGATTTATTCTTAGGATGGGAGATTTATAATGTTTAGAACCAACCATAATTTTTTCGGTGGGTTTTAATCTTTAGTATTTATCATGGTACCAATTTAAGTAGTGGTTCACCCAAGGCCTACCAAAGAAAAAATGGGTAACGTATTGTCCATCCATGGGTGGTATAGATGGGCCAATGCTCGTTCACCTTGCCAACACTAAACTGACTCACACTTCAGGCAGCCAGAGTGAACTAGCACCCGCTTGATGCCCCTTATGACTCGGTTGTGGATGAATGTTAGTTGAGTTAATATTTGGTTTCACCTTGGTAACCCACTTTGTAAGAAGTATGTCTTATATATGTTTCAATGATGAGGATTCATTGGAATTGGTATAGGTAGGACAACTTTAGGTTAATTTATTGTGTGACTAGTTTCAAACTAGTATCTATTTAGCCAATTCCCAAATAAAGAG
>Ga0116227_10008225_pt1 | contig 19823 bp, 24 predicted proteins | sample S1TSphgellanicum_FD_89693 | JGI IMG/M metagenome (GOLD analysis project Ga0116227, IMG submission 89693) | Host-associated microbial communities from peat moss isolated from Minnesota, USA - S1T2_Fb - Sphagnum magellanicum MG | ecosystem: Host-associated > Plants > Peat moss > Unclassified... | reverse complement strand
GTGTTGGGTTTTTTGGAAGCTTGATTGCACAGCTGTAGAAGGAAGGAGGTTGCGGGTTTTGTGGCCGCAATTCTTTGTGTCTGTTTCTTTTGTTCTTTGCGGATCGAGATTTTGATGAGCAATTTGCCGTGGTAGCGAGGGTGGTGGTTTGTGAAGGAAGCGGGGGAGACTGCGGGGGAAACTTGGATCTGGTGATGGATTGAAGGTGTGCTAGGGTTTGACCAAGAAGAAGAGAGAAAGAGACGGTGTGATTGATTGATTGGTTGGTTGGAGCTTGGTTTTGTTTGTTGTTGACGGTAAGGAAGAAATTTTCTTCTCGAGCAATTGTGTGAATATCAGGTTTCTTTTGGTCGCGAGAGAGAGAGAGAGAGAGAGAGAGAGAGAACAGTTCAAAGTGATGAAGGATCACGAAGAAGCCGAGGAAGCGACAGCTGCTGAAGTCCATGAATCTTCGCGGGAATCACCGACGGCGGCAGCAGATGGCAGCGAGCAGCAGGGAGGAAGCTTCGATTGCAACATCTGCTTGGAGCTCGCTCAGGATCCCGTGGTGACGCTCTGCGGGCATCTCTTCTGCTGGCCATGTCTCTATCGCTGGCTGCAGATGCACAGCATCTGTCAGGAATGTCCCGTATGCAAGGCGAGCGTGGAAGAGGAGAAAGTGATTCCTCTTTATGGCAGAGGCAAAATCGGGAGCGTGGATCCTCGTCGCAAAACCGTGCCAGGAGTGAACAACATCCCGCACCGGCCTGCTGGGCAACGGCCCGAGACTGCGAGGCCCACGGAGCAGCAGCAGTATCAGTACTACCAGCAGCACCATCATGGCTTTAACTTCATGCCCGCTGCGGGTCCTGCAGCCACTGCACGCTTTGGCAACATCACGCTTTCAGCTGGCTTTGGTTTGTTCCCTTCCCTGTTTGGCTTCCAGTTGCATGGATTTCCAGATGCCAGTCTCCTTGGTGGAGCCCATGGCTTCCATGCTGCTGCTAATCCAGCCAGCATGACCAGCAGCTATAGCCGTCCAACAACACAATCCATGATGCCAGACCAGCAGCAGCAGCAGGAAGCCCTCCTTTCAAGGCTACTTCTTCTCTTAGGTTGCTTTGTTCTCCTCTGTCTCCTCCTCTTTTAGTAGTCTCCTAGCAGCCACAATGGCTTTTAGCAGTCAAAGAATTCAGCCTGGCTCTTGTACAATGGGTCCCCCACATCTGTTGGGAATGATGGGAGTTTCATTCTTGGAGATTAATTAGCCTTCAAAGTCAGGTGAAGGTGCAATTTGATATGGTTACACTAAATGCAGCTTTGCAGTCTTGTTCACTCTCTCTAGGTTGTTGATGGTACAAATTTACTATGTCAGTCTTTCTATCTCTGATCAAGGCTTGCTCAAATCCAAGCCTTGAACTGTACAAAAAGGGGTGCAGGAGGACAGGGATACAAACAACATCAGTGCAGGCAGTAGGCCGACTTGTTGGTTGGTTGGTTGTTCCTTCAGAAATCATGGACTGTTCCTGGACTCCCTCTCTTGTAGATCCAGTTTGGAATCAACAATTTCTGCAGAAATCTGCTATGTAGAGGAATTGGGTGCCAAGGCAGGCAGTGAACCTTGGTAATCTGTTAGTTCACTGGAGATTTGAAGTCTTGCAAACTTATCATCAAAGACAATTTACTTGTCAACAAAGAACAGGTCTGGACTACTTTTAAACTTGGTCAGGCAATAAACAGCACTGTGCAGGTTTATCATGATTACCATGATTGTTCTTGTTCTTAGTCTTTCACTGTTCTCTTCCCTTTTTGTCTGTCTTTGTTTCTTTGTCTGGTCTTTGTTGTGGGGTCTGTTGCTAGCCAGTGGTATGGCTGAGTCTTCCCGTTGCTTCCGGAATTGCAGCAGAAACTCAGTTCGTAGGATGGTGCTTGTCACCGGCCTTAACCCACTGTAGGGAGCTGATGAAGTCAGTGGGGAAGTTGAGATAGTTAAGTCACTATCATACATACTACTGTTGATGGTCCCTGAACAGATGTGAGACTGGCACTTTTGTTCATACCGGTGTGTGTTTTCATTTTTTGTTTGTTTTTTGTCTCCCCTTGTTTGGTTCTTTCTGTGGCTTCCTGAGGAAGTGTTAGCCTTGCTGTTTCTTCTTCATCGTGAGAATGGAGATTTCTCGATTCTTATGAAAGATACAGTTTATCATGATTACCACCATTGAGTACCCATTTAGGGCGTATCGATGCTGTAACGCTATTGTCTGCTTGGGAACCATGACCTAAGTAGAGTTGCTTTACCAGAGTAGCTGTGTGAAGTTACAGATTTTGGGAGGGTTTATGGGTACACCTGCTTGTGGGAGCTGGTGAAGTTCACTTGGGAGTCAACACAGCTCATCACTACTGTTCCTGATGAAGGTGATGGTCTGGCACTTTGTGAGCAACTTTCATAAGGTTATAACTGCACTCATTGTTGTGTTAACCTTCAAATTGTTGTTGTGGAGATTTTCCTCTGCAATTTCATAGATATAATTGAAGTTAATAGAATTGTACAGACTATGACCCTCTTCTGACTCATTGTTGTGTTACCTTCAAATTGTTGTTGTGGAGATTTTCCTCTGCAATTTCATAGATATATTTGAAGTTTGCAGAATTGTACAGATTAGGATCTTCTTTGGACTCGTGTGATTGAACATCCACATTCATGGCACCAATTTGGTGTGTGTAGTATGCATGTCTTTGCCAAAATTCTTACAGGTGACAAGTGAGAGATCACAATCAGCAAATGATGTAGAAGCTCTCAATTATTCTGCATGGTTTACAAAAGCTATATCAGAGACCAATATGGAGAGGTGGTGTTTTCTGTTTTAACTCCATTTCTATGCATGATCTGATGATAGCTGTGTGAAGCCATTTTCCCAGAACCGTGTTTATAGCAGCTCTACAAAGACATGTTCTTCTTGTTATGGTGGAACACTACTACTTAAGTTTTCTACACAGATTTAAACACAGGGAGATGTGCAATATAGTAAAACCCTTCAGCTCATTCTTGAACAGACTTATGTTAATAGGTGCACAGCAATTATGGAATGCACAAGTGCAGTGCTGAAGTTTAAGTAATAAACATCACTGGAAATATTGCTTGCTGAAAACTTGTGCCTTGAAAGAATGAAGATGTTTTATTCTTTTTCACGGTACAGAAGACTTCAGGCAACACCTGCATCTGCCTGAAGTCCAACAAAATAAAACTCAGAACCATCTGCAAAAAATGGGCTGTTACACCTTACAAAAGTATTGGTGCTTTCTATCAAAGAAATTGGGTGGGTAGTCCATGTGAAGATAGCCACAGATCTAAATTGCTCCTCCTACTCAAGAAACATGTTATTGCTCAAACAAGCCTTTAACATAAACCATGCCCTTCTCCATCAGGGAAAGCTCCCTTCGAAGGCGGTCAATTTGTTCATCGTCTCCTTGCACAATGACATCAGTCGAGGATTCATCATCTGCAACAATAATCTTCACCTGAATCTGCTCTTTTCTTGAAGCCCTTGTCCAGTAGTACACTCCTCTGCATCCAGAAACATTGCCCTCTTCACTCTCGTCCTTGCTTAAGAAAGCCACAGAGAGAGAGAGAGAGAGCTTGCTCTAGTTAAAACAGCATATACATCCACTGAAGAAGAGCAAGAGAGATGATGGGAAAGGAACTCATACGCAAGAGGGCTGAATATTGTCAACAGGTACCACTTCTCGCCAATGTCTGGCACAGCAATTGAGAGCACAAGACCCAGACAAGCCAAGCTCACCAAACTGCAAAATGTCAGAAAAGCTGCTTGTCCACGGCTTGGCAACATCGTCCCTTCAAACCTGCATGCATCAAGTAAAAGTTTCCTCAATAAGCTTGCTTTGAGCTAGTTATTCACATCTTGCAGGGACTGATGATGTCAATTGCAAAGTGCAAAAGAGCAACAGACTGTGTGACCAATCAATCTCCACTTCACATTTTTGGATAGCTCCTATAACCATCACAATTAGGCATTTTACTCCTGCATCAGATTTGCATCCTTGGTCCTGCATCACAAACCCTAGAGAGAGAGAGAGAGAGAGAGAGAGAGAGAGAGAGAGATCTTGCAAGGACATGTCAATTGCAAAGTGCAAAAGAGCAACAGACTGTGTGACCAATCAATCTCCACTTCAAATTTTCAGATAGCTCCTATAACCATTGCAATTAGGGTTTTTACTACTGCACAGATTTGCATCCATGGTCCTTCCTGCATCACAAACCACAGAGAGAGAGACAGAGAAAGAGTGTGTGTGTGTGTCCTCACGTGATTGTGTCACCCCTGCCTGTCACAAGAAAATTGTTGCGTGTGAAGAAGGAAGAAATTTCGGCTGCAATTTGCCTTGGAGATTTGCCTTGTTCCATCGTTGAGCCTTGCACGAGAAAGGTCTTCTTCACAACCTGTGCCACCAAGTTCTTCGACATGTTAGGAACTGGATTGCATGCCATACCTATTCTCGGAGAGGGCGACACACACATCCGATTTATGATGTCCTTTGAGCTCAAAATCACTAAAGCAAAAGCTTCACAGCACAATCGATGCTTCTTCAATTGCACAGACAAAATCCTCGCACCTTCTTCTCTTTGAAAAAAAGCCAAAAAAAAAGGAAAAGGATGCGACAGACAGACAGACCTTAGATTTCGTCGACCGCTTGACGAGGGACCATACCCCTGGTAACGACAACAAAAAGAGGCCGAGCGAAGTGTAGTAGCTCGCTTGCGAGTAACCTCCACTGCCGGCCTCAGCTATGGCAGAATAAACTAGCACCAAAGGCGCCACACCGTATAACTGGAACAACTCCTCTCCATCGCTTGTGTCTCTCTCTCCTTCAAAGCCACGTTCTCCTTCTCCATCTTCTTTCCAATTGTCGAGATCCTGCAATCCAGATGATGATGCTGATGATGATGATGATGATGATGTTTGCGGGAGTTCAGGACCACCGATCGTTGTCGTTGTCCTCCTCCTCGTCGGAGACGGGAGCTCCTGACCACGGCAACATATCCTGAGGGGAAATTTTTTGTTGCATCTGAGGTGCAGAATTGACGAAGAAGCCCACGCAGGACGAGGAGGAAGAAGACAAAGAAGAAGACGAGGAGGAACAGAACAAGGAGGAGGAGGAGGAGGAGATGATTGTCGAAAAGAAGCAGCAACAGGCGGAGAGGAGAAAACAGAGGTAACGCCGCCTCCGCCTACAACCTGCATTGCAACAACACACACGGTAAGCTCCAAAGGGAAGTAGAAGCGAAAGCCAAAACGCTCCACAAAAAGAAAAAAAAAAGAAAGAAAATCACTCGAGAGACGAAGAGAACACAAGAAAACCGAAGAGATCGCGCAAGAGGAGAGAGAGAGTGAGAGAGAGAGAGAGACGAAGGCCAGCAGGCAGTCACTCGCTGCACATCCCCTTGGCAAAGGGAAATTATGGATGATTATGAATGTTCATGGATGATAATGGGTGATGGTGGATGTAAGATGCGTACCTAGTCACACAAAGGAGGGGGGTTGGGCGTCTCTAGGCTTTAGTTAAGCAGAATGCTTAGTAATGAAGGGCTTTTTAATGTTTTCGAGGAGACTTTAAAAGAAAGGGGAAAACCCAATTTGTAGAGGGACAATCCCATATTTTGGATGAAATGTTGACATTCTACTCTTGATGTTAGCTTGATGTAATGTTTTGGATGAAATTTGACATGTCGGATGAAGCCCAAGGTTAAGGGCTTTACCCAAATAAGGGCCCTTGCCTAGGAGGTAGTTGAGTGCTCCTCCTTTGCATGGGCCTGATTTCCATAAGGCCCTTGACCGAGGCCTTTACCCAGCATAAAGATCCACCATAACATTTCTTTAAGGATTGGTGGAATTTTATAAGGCACAACACCAAAATCATAAAGCTTGCTTTTAAAATTGTAAAGCCCACTCCAAATAACACTAGGGAATTTCCAGTGGATCTTTATGGAATGGGAAAAACCAATTTGTAGTTGGACAATGCAAAATTTTGAATGAATGTCTAGGTAATATTGATGTTGCCATGATGGATGATAATTGGGTGACAGTGGATGTGAGATGAGAACATTGGGGAAACAATGGGTAGTCACAAAATGGGGGGGCTAGGCTAGTAAGAAGAATGCTTATTATTAGGGTAATGAGGTTTTGTGTTTTGGAGGAAATTTTGAAGGAAAGGCAAAAGCCAATTTGTAGTGGGACAATGCAAACTTTTGAATGAATGTCTAGGTTATATTTGAAGTGATTTTTTTTTGTGTGCAGGCTTAATACAAAATTTCTTTTAAAAAAAAAGTAACAAGTTGGCCGTTTGTGATGAATGCGAGAGAACTAGTTTGATATTGACAAGAACAAAGTTTGGGATTTGTATCAAATGAAAATATCAAAAGTTTTTTAATATTCATTCATGCAAAGTTTGACATAGTTAAATAATCTAGATAATAATTTGTGGAATTATATTAAATTGTACAAATTCATGATAAAAAGATTGGTGTTGCTAAAATTTTGATTCAAGCTTGCAAAGCTTTATTGATAGACACATCGTAGATTAGGAAAATGTACAAAGGTATAAGAAAAAAGAAAAGGGAGAATTTACAGGATGTCAAGTTAGCTCAAACTAAATGTCAAAACCTATCCATGTCAAAAATTGATGCTTGTAGTAGTTCGGTCATATTTGTTTCATATCAAAAATCAGTCACTTGCAATAAGTTGGTTGTGGAGATGGAAGGTGTGTTTTGAAAGGGTGGAAATCAAGAAGTAACTAGGCCTACGGTTGTCACCCAACCTAAGATGGAGGATGCTTGTAGCCTTAACAATGTGATTGAAATTTTTTGCCAAAGAAAAGTAACCAAAACAAAAAAAGGAAGGCATTTTGGTTCTTTCAAGCTCCAAATGGCATTGGCATAATTGTGTAAAAACATATCCGCCTACTTATGTAAACATCCAAATACTTTCATTACTAAGGGGAGGAGTTGATCAAGGGGGTGTTGATCGCGATAGCTTTGTTCTTTGGCTTGAGTCGCATTGAAAACAACAAATCCTTGGGTGGTGCAAGATTCAAGAAATAAATTCACTCGTGTTGGGTTGACAATGACAACATCAATAAAGGTGTGAATGTCATCTTTGGTGAGCACAATGTCGATTTGTCAATAGGAGTTGAACATTTTTTAAGGAATTGCATGTAATTGTTTTTGCCTCACATGGAAGCTAGTATCTCGCGCAATGGCAACAAAGTTGTTGCAAATTGCATCATGGGTTCTTATGCACTTGTTGCCATGAACACAACATAAGAGGTGAATACTTGTAAGGTTGATGAGGTGTGTGCACATGGATCAAGGATACCTGCAGTTGAGAGATGGGATAGTCAAAATCATATTTGAAGCATTGTGAAAAAGATTGGGGAAACTAGTTGAAAGGCTAGTAAGATTCATTGAATTGTAAGCCAAGCACCCACCCTTAGGCCAAAACATGAAAATTTGAGCACAATGGGCTTAAGATATCCTATTGAATAACATGTTAAAAAGGATACGATGATATAAACGTTTCGATATGAAATTTTGAAGTTGAACCATTTGTTACTTGATGAGTTGTTCAAACGAAAAAAGACATGCGAGAGCTAAGGATGATAGAAAATCACATGCCACTTTGAGATGTTGAAAAAAAAAATGTAATTACTGAAAGGCCCAATTTGTAAAACACACAATGAAGCATAATAAATACCAGTAGACTGCCACTCCTTGTTTCTGATTGGTCAACCATAATGATTGGTCCAAGTGGTTTCTATCAGCAAACCATACATGTTTCCTATTAGTTAACAAAATGGTTTTGGTTCAAAAGCGTAGACTTTTCTTCATCCATTTTTATTTTGATGGGCTGGGCCACATAATGAGCTCCAGTGTAGCTGCTCCAGAGGGAAGAGAATCCCCACCTGTGCTCACTATGTGAACCTGCACATTAAAATCAGATGAAGAAAAGTCAACATATGGCAGTTTGGCCCAGGAGATTTCTCCTGCATACTTGTTCAGTTTGCTAGGCTGGTGAAAACCGCAGCAAAGCTCTTCACCCGCTAGAAAAGAGTGTAATAAATATGATCTGACTGCTGCACCCTGTTTTTGATAGGCCAATCATAATGATTGGTCCAGGTGGTTTGCTATTAGTAATTGCAACCTGTTTGCAGTGCCTCTTGCAGTCTTATGGGTGGTGTTGCAAAAAAGTAAATAACTGAACTTGGATGTGAGAAATATTTTTGCAGGGTCACATACTGAACACCAGTAGGGATTCTCTAAGGGGCAGAACCCATAACCTTATAGTTGGATCATAGCTACAAAGTTTGAAGAATGAAGTTTCATCACCTGTGTCATAACCCAAGAAACTCAGAAGAGATCTTCCATTTGGCAGATTTCCACCCTCCAATGAATGAAAAAGATATGTTGGAGAATTGTACATGGGGGACATATATGGCAGTAGTGTCTCTGTGCACTAAAGATAATAACAGTGAGCAAAGCTGTTGTCATTATGCACCATATGACATGACAGAGCAACAGAAAACACAGTGTCTTATCCAAAAGAATGATACCTGCTAACTAACTACTGGTACCTACACGACAAAATCAAATGCACATCTAAGTCATGTAGAGAATGGTTTCTTTTTTCCACAGAAAGGAGAAGCCATTTTGCCAACAAATACTAAGAACTCTAGTGGAGCTTCTTGCCCCTTTTTATATCCCTTGTATCATCTCCATTTGACATCATCAACAAGGTTAGTGCACTTCCTTCTCTCTATGGAGGCGGTTCGCTCCCAAATCTCTGTGACAAAAACTCGTCAAGCTGCCCTGGTTTCTGAGCTCCAGTAGCATCCATGTTATTTGATGGTAATCCGTGAATACATGACAAAATCAGATGCACGTCTCTAAACAATCTGTCATAAACCACACACTATTAGTGTCTCTGAGAGAGAGAGAGAGAGGGTTGTGGCAGATAACATGCTTACTGCTGACAGTTCAACCTGGAAGAAAATATGTCTCCTGACCACTGTATGGCTGCAAGCATATACCATAGTTATGCTGTTTGGAGTCTGGAAGGTTTGGATATATGTACCTGCGGTTTGCTTGGGGGGTGGTTATGTCTAACTTGGAAAATGCTGTCGTGAGTTGAGAGTGGAAGAGTAGAACAATCCGCCTGTCAAAACAATGCTGAAACTCAGTAAACTATGAATGAATTAAGAAAGATTGCTCCACCAACTGATTGGGATTTCTATGTGCGCCAGTGATTGACAATTCCTCCCCTGAAGAATTGCTTAATGACCAGATTCATACAGCCATGAGCTTCAAGTCAGTGTTACCTACTCAAGCATCACTAGGAGCCCACTACATTTTGCTTGCATTTAAGATTTAGTCAACAACAAAATGACATGTCGAGATCTACAAACCTAGAGCAGAAAACACATTCCAGAAGATCATATCTTCACTGCTCCTTCACATGTCCTAGAGTACATAAGTATTTAGCAAATTCTGAAAGACAAAAGCAACTGCAGATTTGACAGACATTTTCCTAATCACATGAAGGGCTATCAATGGATGCTTACATAAAAATTGATCTCAAATCTGAATCCAATAGCAATGGTGACAAAACCTTGTGCAGAAGCCCAACTTCCTGCATACAATAGAATTGGTGTCACCCAACTACATATGTGAAGCAGAGTATAAATGACACAACTGCATACAATCGACCACCAGAACAGACAAGAAGCATGACATATGCAGCTCTCTTGGAAATTCTTGAATGCCCAGATTTAGGGTTTAGAGTTTAGAGTTTTGAAACTTAAGGGTTTAGGTTTTAGGGTCCATAGAAATTTCTGATTGCTCTTGAATGGAAAGATCAGTTGGTTTTGAACATCCCACCTTAGTCAAAGTCCGGGCATACTGGCTGGGCTGATTATCACCATCATCAGGCCGGTTCCAGGTCTCAGCAACCTGAGGGAGTGTCTTGAGATGCACAAGCAATCGCTCTTTCATGATTGCAACAAGTTTTGAGTGGATCTCATCTCTGTGTACTTTGTAATCCTGAAACACTCCAACCCCAAAACCAATGAATTCTATTATATTTTTACTAGTGAAAGGATAAGGACATAGACACCATAAGCAAACAAGGTGTACAGCACATAGTATCATGCAAGTGCTATCCCTTCATTACCCATACTTCTATACAGTAATAAAGCCTTCTGAAAATACTGATGGGCAGAGAAGGATTACCAGAAGGAATGGTCATAGACTTACCAGGCTACTGACCCAAAATAACACCCTTTGCAAGTCTTGCTCTAGTTCACTTGGCACAATGATAAGAGTATACAAAAGAGTGTCAAGGACAGTAGAAAAATTTGGATTCACCTGTCCAACACGGTCAATCTCAGTCAATAGAAGTGCCTTTCGTGCTTCTGGAATGTGAGCTGCTAGACGCCTCCGGATGTCTGCCATATCCAGCCATATATATAATTGAGACATCAACATTTGACTTCCTGAAGGCCAAGTCTGGACTACAATCACTTGAGCCCCAACCCTCAAATACACAACCAGACCCCATCAGGCTGATGGACACTTTGCATTGGTTTTGGATCTGATCCAATTGAAGCTCTGGCACTATCTGTGTGTGTAAGCTGTGCATATGGTACTCAAAAATGTGAAGCTTGCATATGTCACTACTTGTTGACCCTCTGGCCATATGTTAGGTGTAAGTAGGACCTTGACTGGCATGAGTAAGATGCATGGCAATCAGTCTTACAAGACTCTGCTGGAAAGATCTGTTCAAGGAGCTCAGTTCAAATAGAAAGGATCAGGATAATGAAAGATGAGAATCTTACCAGGAATCAGGCAGTAAAAAAAGCTGATGCTCTGGCTGGCTAATGCCAAGTGCTTTGTTGTGATAGATTTTAACCCAGAAACCTGATCGACAAACAACAGCCCAAAAGGTCCAGGAATTCACCTCAATTGCATCCACTACGAAAAGTAACAGGAAATAGAAAATAATCATCTTTCAGACTTCTTGTGACCAACTACATCAGTTTTTATGAGATTTCTTACAGAAGCATTCAAGCTCCCAAATAACCCTTTAGACAAAGAAAGGATGTAGACTGGCTGAGATGAAATTGAAACCAATGCAGAAAACAAATGCCACAGTTGCACTGTAAACTTCATAGCTACCCCTCCAAATGAATAACACCCAGAATGAAGTGTCATCAATGTCTAGGAAACAAGCAAACAAAGAGAACAGGTTGATGGACTGGAAATTCAACAATCAGACAGTAACAAAGAACAAAGGAACTAAACAAGTTTCATAGGTGGATATCAGGAGAGAAACCTGCATGGCCCCAGCACCAAGCACCAGCTGGCAAGAACGGGAATTATACAGCTTCAAGATTTCAGCTACACGGTGGACAACTTCTGTGGCCAAAGAGGGGAGAGCATTGCTGATGTCCATGTACTCAGCAATCATCTTCAACAGTATGAGCCCACTGCATTCATAAAATGCAGTTCCCATAAGCAAATAGAGAAAGGCTGGGTCACCATCACACAAGGCAACTTCAGATGGAAAAAAGGACATCTGTGATGCTGATGGGAAAAGATTGACTACCAGTTTACACAGTGGTATGTTATTCCTTGGACATAAAGAGTCTTCACAGATGGTTTCTCTCGACCCTTTTTCCCTTTAGTAGCAACTGCATCTGACAACAATGTTTCACTGGGCAATGGGTTCGGTGTCGAGACTGCTGTGTTTATGTTGTTTGGAGTTGGGTTTTCTCCTCCTTCAGTTGTAGAGCTCCCAGCTCGAATACCTGGGTCTGTCATATCTTCAGCTGTAATGATCTGGGAGAACAAAATTTCAAGCCATCGTATCAGATTCAACTACAGGTATACATGTTTAAAGGTAGCTGTTGCCAACCACTTACAACCATCCAAACCCTAAACCCTACACAAATAAATCCTAAGGCTTCAACTTCATCAGGTGTTAGGATAAAACTTATATCACTACAGCACTCTGTACCCATTCTGAAAATAGTTGATCCTAAGCATTTTGTTTACCTGAGTCTACCTTTCTTCTCTTCAGTACCCATAGCATGTGTACTGAATGAAACTATTTGGCAGCATCAAATTTTATATTATTTTCTCTTGTTCTCACATCCTTTAAATTCTGCACATTGCTAAATATCATGACAAGGTCCTAATTTTCAGCCTCACCTTTCCATTAGTTTGACTTCTTGTGCTGTCGGGTACTGGTGTCTCCTCTGCTATGGAGGACTCTGGAGCATCACTAAATCGGTCAAGTAAGTCTGCTGAGCCATGGGAAGCCTCCTCACTTGGTGAAATAATGCCATTGCTTTCTGTTGAAGTAAGAGAGTCTACAATTGCCTGAAATTCATCAGGTGCATCAACTGCTACCCATGTCTCTTGCTCCAAAACAGCTGCAAGCTTTGACATCTGCAAAAAAACATCATAGCAGCCCTTCAATTCATTCTGAGGCAAATCTGCAAATCCTGGAAAGAAGATTGACACCACCACTGAAGGCTGGCTCAATGAGCTACACCACAAAATAATCACAGAAAAGACAACCCACTACCATATAAAAGAGAAAGAAGACATACTCGAAGGGTGTGTTGATAGTCAACAAAGGATTTGGACTGTGACTGCAATGTGCCTCGAATGCTGTAGCCCAATCGACCCCCAACCTGAGTGAGGCAGTAATAACTTGTCAGACTCTTCAAACTAGAAATGACAGTATCAGGATACTGTAGACAACTATAGCACTATGCAGCCCTCTCCGAACAGAGTTACAGACAGGTTCATGCCAGTAGAGACAAAACAACAGACAAAGCAGTAACAAGACATAGAAACACAGAGCATGAACCCCGATAATTACAAGACGGATCTAGAAGATGTGCACGAACAAATTTACAGATCCTAGCAGATACCTTCTCAGTGGCTGATATGAATTCCTGAGTTATTTCATAAATGCCTACAAACTCCTGCAGACGCAGTTTTGGATGAATGAGAGCACGGACTCCCAGCAGCTTGGCCCACCTTCCATGTGCAGCATCACATGTTGCACATACTGCCTCTGTATTTTCTCGAAGGACATCAACTCTGGAAACCCGAAAACAGCTCTCTTGTCATCCAAAAAGAAAAGTGATGTACACCGTGACCAAGCAATTGCAGAGCAGATGGAGGCAACAACTTGAGGAATGCCAAACATGCTCACCGAAACTGCTGGGAGATACTCATTGAATTTGCCCTGGTCAAGGAGCTGCTACTTGAGGACCCTGTCTGGCTTTCTTGTGCAGCTTCAGCTGCTGCTGCTGCAGCAACACCTGATGCAAAAGCAGCTGCCACAGCTGCTGCTGCAAAACTCCCTTGTAATCCTCCAATTATCTGCTCTATCACGAGCCTCACTTCTGCCGCTCGCACCAATCTTGCCTGTTTCAAATCCCCCATCACTGTCAACTGTCAGCCACAGAGTGGCAGACTATCTCTTGATCTACTGTCAGCAAGAACTTCTGTGCCCATTTTTCTCCAAAAGTTCCCTTATGGGTTGGCTCTTGGAGTTGTCAGCAATTTTGACCTGGTTTGATTCTTACTGAAACTTCTTTGCACAAGCTATACAAGAGCCCATATCATGCGGTCTTCCTTTGGCGTCTTGCTGCTCACATATAAAGCCCCATAACAGGAGTCATAGCCATGTTAAAGGTCATCAGCACACAAGTATAATCATGGTTCTGGATCCATGCAAGGCATGGAAGTCACCAGGGATGTGGATCCTGGACCCAACATGGCTATTGGGAACTCATTCTTGTGGTGATGGCTCAAAGGAAAGAATCTAGTTGAAGGACATTTAATCAAATTGCCACTGGTACACGTGAAAATGTCATGACATGATTTTTCCAACACCCAATGGGTAAATTTGGATAGCAAGTCCATATTGGGAACTGCAGACTTTCAGAAATTTCCCAAACAAACAATCTTTGATTTGAAAAAGGAATACCGCTGGGGCATGGGTGCCATAGACACCTAGAAAGTGCTCATACAAAGTAATCTTTACAAGTAGAAGGAGAGATATCACCATACCTGGACTGTAGCAAAAACAGCAGATAGCAACTGTACAAAGCTTTCAGCTGACAAGCCCCGCAACTTGTATGCCAGTGATACACCCCCAACTGCACCACCAAAAGAGACATCAACCTCGATGGAACACTAAATACTCCATTAAAGCAACCAAGAACACAAAAAGCAAAGGCAAAAAGGCAAGGTGTGAACCAGCAAAACACCTTTGAAGATCCAACTCTTATCCCAGAGAATGGGATCTCTAGCCCGCTTATGAACTGTTGTAAGGTCACATGTGTAATCTATAGGAAAGTCATGAAACCCCTGACAAACCTTGTGGAGCAATTAAAGAATCTAGAGTTGGAGTTTTAATAAAAGCTCACACACCTTCCATGTCCGCTTGTCGGTCTGCAGAGGGAAGATCGCCATCAGGTGCACGTGTAAACAAAACCGGAAGAAGCTCAGCCACGACTGTTCTGATGGCAGCCTTGATGTCTGTGTTCAGTGTGTCTCTGTACACACGCAAAACTGCAGGCAGCTTTGACTGCTCCCACACAACCACAAAGAAACCTTCTCTGCTTAACATCACCTCACATCCAAGCATTCACCAGCTTTTGTGTTGAGTGATCACAAGATGCAAATCTTGGGCATTGATTGTAATAACCCACATTGAGGCACACAGAACACAAATCCAGGAAAATTAGGGTTTTGAATTGAGTCCTGCCAAAATGACTGAGATATATAAATGTGTAGACTACGTACTGTTCTTAGCAAGCCAACCACAATTGGCAAAAGTTGGTCTCTTAAGCCATTTTCTTCATCATCACCTACATGCACCTGCAGGTAACCACCATGAACCAGACTTCAATGACACTCCTATTCATGTCATGGGGCACAGTAAAGGACAAACAAAAACCATTGCAGACAGCAGTTCAACAGTCACAGCAAGAATAAACAATACCCAATGTGCTTTACCCTAGTCCATGAACACATCCCAGTATGGATGCTTTGTAATGGGGAGACTGTATACCAGAGACTTCTTTGCAAGGTTTTCAGTACTAAACGAAATTAGTGGAGACATGCACACAACCACCATTCCCTATACTGTTATAGAATTTCTAACAAATGCACTGCAGCAAGATGAAAAATGGCTAAGCATTATAATCGCACATCTTGAGGAACTACATGTTCCATTCATACCAAGAACCATAATTATAGAGAATTCTGCCTGCAACTTGGATGTACCTCAGACAACGCAAGTTCCTTCACTACAAAACCTTTTCCTTTCGTGTTGAACTTGGCCAAAATTGCACTGGATTCCAAATCTGCTGAGTCGTGAACTGCTGCCCTCACAAAGTCAGCAGCCAGCACACTGCAAAAAAGACCCATATGAAAGACAGGTGATGTCATTGCTATGAACCCAAAAGGGGCATTTTGAACAGGAAGAACTTTTAAAGAATCATGGCTAGCTATCAAAGGTTGTCACCTATTCACAGACTCCATGGCTGCCGTTAGTTGGTCACCCAGATGTCGGAAACAGTGGAGTCCAACCAGCTCATCACCTTCCTGCCCATACAGAAACGAAAATATCTCTCAGCTGGGGTACAACATTAGCTAGATGTGGCCTGTAACTATCTACACTAAGACACCAGATACATGAAGCTTGCATGTTGCAGGATCATTAGGAAACTGAACATGATTGCTTCAAGCTTTGCACTTTCTGACCTGCATAGCAAATTCTTTAAAATGTGTCACATAGCAATCCATCCAGAGGGCTGGCAGCTGATTGTGATCAGGTCTTATTCTCTAAAGAAGCCCTAAGAATCTGTAATCAAAGGGCAACCTGGAAGGAGCATACCAGGAGAAGGCGTAGGTCATCAATTACATCAAGGGAGCCAGCAGTATCTGCAGCTGCTACAAGCTGTTGAACAAGCAATCACACACAGATCATTGGCACTCTATCAAGTTGTTAAAATAGTATGCAGCAAGGATGGCCAAACACAACAACCCGTTATCTGAAAAAACATCTTACCAGTCGCATGGCAGCAATGGCCTGATTGACATACTCCACAAACTTGAGCTTTTCAATCAAAGCCAAGAGGTTATGACGGCGCATTTCCAGAGACTGAACTCGCCGAGCAGGTTCAATCAGATTTTCACTGAGAACATTTACAGTGGCTTGAAGTTCATGAATCTGATCACAAGAGCCCACTATTCTACTGTTGAGATCTTCGAGCTGGTCAAGTGCCTTGAAGAATGAGTCGGAGCGAGCTGAAATTTCCTTGACCAAGTGAACCTCCACAAGATCAAGGTAATGAGATAACTTTTCTTGGAGAAGCATGTTTTGTGGGAGGGAAGAGAAAGGACAAGCTGCTTGGAATGTTGATCCTTTCTCAAGTGCAAAGTCTTCATCAAAATAAAGAGATGGAATCTCTCGGAGACAAGCAACAAGCCCTTCCCCTTGTGTGCCCCGCCCTTCTGCTTCCAGATCTGCTGCTGCCACTGCATTACCTTCATTGCTTTGTTCTCGGTTCGCATGCTCTCTTACATCCGCAAAACGACTGTATGGCTCAGAGATCAAGTCCAAGTAGACCTTGAAATCACTTTTAGAAATCTCTGTCAGGGTCCCAGATGGCAGAGTTGGTGGCACAGCTTCAGCATTTAGGTCATTTGGAACAGGAAAGAGCCATGTTCCCCAAGTACTATCATTGCTATAGATTCCAGACTTCCCCAGGTGTGGATTATTGAGCACCGATGCAAGACTTTGCCCATAGTGACTTGCATCACTCTGGTTTGCAAAACCTGAAGAGGATTGCTTGCTCAGTGCAGTGGTGACACCATGCTTGATGCTTGATCCAGCTTTACTTAAGCTTGAACCTCCATTTCTTTGCAACTCAGTTGAAGGCATCCCAGGTAAAACAGGGCCATCCATTGAGCCACTCTGTGGTGGTACCTCAGTACAACCATGAAAGAATCATGGATTCAGATGATCTCATCCTCCAGAAATCATGACTTTGAGTAGTAGTATTTCACAATCATCAGCAAGTACCCACCTCCTCGATACCTTCTGTCAAGTTTGTTACCGCTCAGATGCTCCAACTCCCAACAGCGCTAAAGGATGTTTTTTCGTGTGTGAAAAGACCCTTTGTCACTTACTTTTGATCTTTCAGCTGGCACTGGTGATCTGTTGCATCCGAAGCACATTATTGAGGGCAACGAGTGAGTGGTTTCCTCTCTCTGGCTAGATTTAAGCTCCAGCCAAGCAAGAACCTTCCAATGGAAGACTGATCCCAATGTTGCAATGAATACCCTAGATCCCTGACAACAGGAGCAGCAAGGTAAGCTCAGGATGTGCCAATTCAAGCAACCTCCAAGATACATACATACACACCTATTTCTGCCACCAATGCCCGTGCCCAACACAAAGGAAATTTTCTTATGAGAAAGATCTTGTGAAATGAGCAACCGGTGTTCTTTGCAAGGGTTGACTTTTGAGCAAAATGTGCATAAAAGAGAAGCAAATCCTGTTATCCACAACGGAAGTCACACAGAGAGAGTTCTACTGCTATAGTGGCCATAACCCTAAAATCCCAATAAAACCAAAACAAGATTATCTTCCACAATGCAGCATCAGTCAAACTGATGAAGAGATCCGAGCCTCCAAATCTCTTCTGAATCCAAATTATCGAACTTCCGAAGGGAAAAAGAAGAAAGTAAGTAGGAAAAAAGAAAAACATAAACATAAACTCCAAGCAAGCAAACACGCAACAACACTACAAAAAACACTCTTTTTCCCTCCCTCTCCGACCACAACAAGAGACACAAAAGAGAGTCGAGAACTGAAAATTCCACTCCAAAAGGAAAATAAAACAAAAAGAACACAAGACAAGAAACAGACGCCTCCTGAAAAAGCAAACCCACCCCTGCTGCAACCCCCTCCCAAAAAAAAAAGAGAAAAGAAATCGAAGAGGACTGAGAGAAAACAAAAAAACCTGGCAGAGAAAACTCACAGATCTTACGATTTTGTGGCAGATTTAGAACAAGTCTAGCAACCCATATCCAGAGATCGCTTCTGCTTCCTCGTCGCCGCAACCCATTACCACGATCGTCTGCACGACCATCGCCACCAGCACCACGCGCCGGGGAAGAAGCTCAGGGGCGGGGGGGGCACACGGTGTGAGAGTCCGTAGTGTAAGAACTTAACACAAGGGACGGAGGCGTGGGGACCGGTGGACAGTAGAAATTTCCGGAGTGTTATTGTTGAGGACCACTTTCCATGTCGCCCGCGCAATAATAGCGGGCCCGCTCTACAAGGGACGTATGCGTATTTCTTCTTCAACTATACCAATATACGTACAATATACGAAAACAGACTACGTACGATATACGAAAACAGACGTATTCGTAGAGGAAATCCTACAGGTCGCTTGCTGCTCACTTCTTCTTTTTCTTTTCTCTTCATTTCCTTTTCTTTTAATTTCTTTTCTTTAGTCCCTTTCTAAACTGAACTTCTTCCTTTCCTTTCTTTATCTTCTTTTTCTTTTTTTTCCTTCCTTTTTCTTTTCATGTATTTTCTTTCACACTGAAGCTGTTATGAGCTTCTCTTTTTATCTGCTGCAACCCTACAAAACTTTATCTTACTTTCTTTTTCCTTCCTTCCTTCCTTCCTTCCTTTAATTCTTTTTCTTTTTCTTTTTAAAAAAAAGAAAAACCCGAACCCTGTTGTGCAATGTGGAACCGGATTTTCACGTTCAGGGTGTCTGGTTTGGTAGTTAGAACCGGCGGGTATATTTAAATAAGAAAATCAAATACCCGATTTCCGATACCCTGATACCTGGGCTGGTTCGGTAGCAAGGTGCTTAATAATTATTCCTTTTTTTTTTTTGGGGTCATTTATTTCAGTAAAAAATAATAATATTTTTACGATTATGCACTATACAAAATAAATGAAGCTAGTGTGCTTTAATAGAGTTTTCTTTCTGATTTTTGGCAAGGCATGTAAGTATTTTTCAGATTTTTTTTGGCAAATCCCAAAAAATAATTAATTAGTGCCGAGCCAAGCTAGGTACTAAGCTATACCGTGTGGTAATAGTTCTCAATTTTTTGAATAAAAATAAAAATAAAAATAATCGCCCACAAATACTAGCCACTTATTACAGGTTTGTTTCAATGAAAATTGTCGATTCTTTGAGGTTTTTTAAAAAGTCGGAAAGAGGTAGGTACTTCTCGGATTATGAAATGATTTTTAAAATTGAAATAGAGGCCTATTTTAAAATCCAATACCCCTTGTCCAACAATAATGGCATATTACCAACCCAGCCTTTTTTTTTTACTGGCAAAATAAATTAGCCTAAAAGCTAAATTCATCATCAATTTTATTTATTTATAAATAAAGTGATTTTGGAGGGTTTCAATGGGCTAAAAGGGAGCAAAAAAATTCTTAATTCTCATGAGAATTATATGTTAATGATAATAAATAAATAAAAAATTCAACTTTCCAATAATGAAAATTTGGCATTTTTTTTCCATGAAGTAGCAAAATTAATCAAATTTACACTAAATTTTTTTCCCAAACAAATAAATATATAAATATATATATATATATATATATATATATATATATATATATATAATAATATTTATATTTTTTTATTTGTCGAGTTTTTTGTATATATTTTTTTTTTTATTTTTATATATATTTTTGATACAT
>Ga0116227_10008223_pt1 | contig 19824 bp, 14 predicted proteins | sample S1TSphgellanicum_FD_89693 | JGI IMG/M metagenome (GOLD analysis project Ga0116227, IMG submission 89693) | Host-associated microbial communities from peat moss isolated from Minnesota, USA - S1T2_Fb - Sphagnum magellanicum MG | ecosystem: Host-associated > Plants > Peat moss > Unclassified... | reverse complement strand
GTGCGGCGTATCGGCTACATGCGTAGTGCGGTCGCCGGCCTTTGCATCATGGCGCTGGGTTGCGTGCTGTTCATTCCGGCATCTGCCTACAGCGTGTTTGGACTGTTTTTGGTGGCCTTGTTCGTGCTCGCAGCGGGCGTCACCACCGTTCAGGTCGTGGCCAATCCTTTGATCTCCATGCTGGGGCCGGCCGCCACCGCCAGCAGCCGGTTGACCTTTGCCCAAGCATTCAATTCGCTCGGCACTTGGTGTTTCCCTTTTGTAGGCTCTATTTTGATTCTCGGCTCGATCGCCACAGTGGATCCCAAGACCTTGTCAGGCGATGCTCTGCGCCGGTTCGTCACTGAAGCCACGCAAATCATTTCGCATACCTACATCGGATTGGCGATTGCCTTGGGCGCCTTGGCCGCGGTCGTGTGGCTGCGGCGCAAGGCTTTGCAAGAGGCGCCTGCAGATACTACGCCACTGTGGCAAAGCATCGACTTGCTGAAACGTCCGCGCTTTGCGTTCGGCACACTGTGCATTTTTCTCTATGTCGGGGCTGAGGTGGCCATTGGCTCGACCATCGTCAACTTTCTGATGGAACCCAACACCTTGGGACTTGGCGCTGAAGCGGCCGGCAAACACCTGCCGTACTATTGGGGCGGGGCCATGGTGGGACGCTTCATCGGTGCGTTTGTGCTGCGCGTATTTGCGCCGAACCAGGTGCTGGCGACGGTGGCAGGCATCGCCATTGGGCTGTTGCTGCTCGCCGGCAGCGGCAGCGGCGCCACGGCCGGATGGTCGTTGTTGGCAATCGGTTTGTTCAATTCCATCATGTTCCCGACCATATTTTCACTCGCTAGCGAGGGTCTCGGCAATCGTGCCGCCGAAGGCTCCGGTGTCATCTGCATGGCCATCGTCGGCGGCGCCGTGGTGCCGCTGCTCACGGGCAAGGCTGCCGATCACATCGGATTGCAACAGGCATTGATCGTGCCGGCGGCGTGCTACTGCGGAATTGTTTTGTTCGGTTGGTACGCTCGAAAACCTGTGACGGCGCTGTAATCCCCCAACGCATAAGCCAGCGGAGGCAACGATGGCCACTATTCTTTTGAAAGGCAGTGAAAAAAAGCCCATGCCGGGCGCGAAATCGCTGTCTCCTGCCGATCCGTCCGAGCGGTTCGAAGTGTCGGTGCTGGTGCGCCGCCGCGCGCACCAGGAATTCGCGTCGCGCGTCAGTGCACTCACTGCCAATCGATCGCCCGGTGCCTACTTGAGCCGCGAGGAGTTTGCGGCTAGGCATGGGGCGCATCTTGCGGATCTGGCGGCGGTGGCAAGCTTTGCAGCGGCGCACGGCTTGGTGGTCGTGCAGGAAAGCGCCGCACGCCGCACCGTGGTGTTGGCCGGCACGGTGGCGCAATTCAACGCCGCGTTCAACGTGCGCCTCGAAATGATGGAGCACGAGAGCATAAGCTACCGGGGGAGAACTGGAACCATAGAAATCCCCGCGGAATTAGACGGCGTCATCGAGGCGGTGCTGGGCCTCGACAGCCGGCCGCAGGCGAGCCCGCACTTTCGAATTCGCCGCGACCCCGGCAATGTGAAATCACGTGCCGGCTCGCCAGCCGCGACGGCTTACTCCCCGCTGCAGGTGGCCTCGCTGTATGACTTTCCGGCGGGCACGGGTGCCGGGGAGTGCGTTGGCATTATCGAACTGGGCGGCGGTTACCGTCCGGCGGACTTGGCGACCTATTTCAGCGGATTGGGTGTCGCCAATCCCACCGTATTGTCGGTGTCGGTGGATCAGGCGCAAAACAAGCCCACCGGGGATGCCAACGGACCGGATGGCGAAGTGATGCTCGACATCGAAGTGGTGGGCGCCATCGCGCCGCAGGCGAGGATTGCGGTTTACTTCGCGCCGAACACCGACGCGGGATTTTTGGACGCCATCACCACGGCCATCCACGACACCACCAACAAACCCTCAGTGATTTCGATCAGTTGGGGAGGGCCGGAGTCCTCATGGACCTCCCAGGCGATAACCGCCATGGACTCGGCGTTGCAAGCGGCAGCCACGATGGGCATCACGGTGTGTATCGCTTCCGGCGACAACGGCTCGAGCGACGGCGTCACCGACGGTGCCGATCACGTAGACTTTCCGGCCTCCAGCCCCTTTGCGCTGGCCTGCGGAGGAACCCGTTTGCAGGGCACGGGCAACGATATCGTCAGTGAAGTGGTTTGGAATGACGGCGCCGGCAATGGCGCGACGGGCGGCGGCGTCAGCAGTTTTTTTGCGGTGGCCAGCTGGCAGGCGAATTTAAGCGCCACCACCACGGAGGGAAAATCCACGGTACTTAGTATGCGCGGCGTGCCTGACGTGGCCGGTGATGCCGATCCGGAAACCGGCTACGATGTGCGCATCGACGGCAGCAACACCGTCATCGGCGGCACCAGCGCCGTCGCGCCGCTATGGGCGGCACTGATCGCACGCCTCAATCAGATCGGGGGCACGCCGCTGGGTTACCTCAATCCGCGGTTGTACGCAAGTCCCGCATCGCTGCGGGATATCACGCAAGGCAATAACGGCGATTTCGCGGCCACCGCGAACTGGGACGCGTGCACGGGCTTGGGCAGCCCGAACGGTGCGGCGCTGGCCTCTTTAGTGAAGGTGTAGCGAACCGCCGGTGCCGAACAGTTCCAACAGTCCGACGAGAATGAGATACAGCGCGATGATGTAATTGAGCAGCTTCGGCATCACGAGAATCAAGATGCCTGCGATCAGCGACACCAGGGGCGCAATACTCAAATTGATGTGCATGGACAAACTCCGTGGCCGGGAGTTTGCCCGGCGGTTATTGAAATAATTTCAACGCGTTCTGCAGCGTCTTATAGACGCCCCACAATAACGGAATTCCGACCACCAGCCACATGATTCCGATCTTGCCTTTCATCAGTGTCCCCCTCCATCGGATGCTGCGCGCGTGTCGCCTTTGAAGTGATACTTGGGATTCACGGCGCGCATCGACAAGTTACTCAAGAAGCCGATGAATAAAAGTCCGCACATGATGTACATCGTGACCGAGTAGGCCTGAGCTTTGGGCACTCCACTGTCGATCTGCGCCTGACGAATGTAGTTCACCAGCACCGGGCCTAACACGCCGGCCACCGACCATGCGGTGAGCAGACGTCCATGAATCGCGCCCACCTGGAAGGTGCCGAACACATCACGCAAGTAGGCCGGTATGGTGGCAAAACCGCCGCCGTACATGGAAAGAATGATGCAGAAGGCGGCCGTGAACAGTGCGCGCGAACCGGAATGACCCAGCGTCGGCACCGATGCATACAGGGCAATGCCAAGCACGAAGAAGATCATGTAGGTGTTGCGTCGGCCGATGTAGTCGGAGGCAGTCGCCCAAACGAAGCGGCCGCCCATGTTGAACAGACTCAACAGTCCGACAAACGACGCCGCGGTGATTGCGGTGATCTGACCGCTGAACATCTCCTGAATCATCGGCGATGCCTGGCTCAGCACGCCGATACCGGCGGTGACGTTCATGCACAACACCATCCACAACAGCCAGAACTGGGGCGTCTTCCACGCCACGTCGACCGCGACGTTTGCGGAGGTGATCAGGCCCTTCGGCTGGCTGGAAGGCGCCCAGCCCTCGGGCTTCCAATCGGGCGGTGTCACACGCACGGAAAACACGCCGATCATCATGAAGATGAAGTACATCGCGCCCATGGTGACGAAGGTTTCCATCACGCCGGCGGACTTGGGTGTCGCGAAATGCTTCATCAATAACACTGAAAGCGGCGCGGCGACCAAGGCGCCGCCGCCGAAACCCATGATGGCCATGCCGGTGGCCATGCCGGGGCGATCCGGGAACCACTTGATCAGCGTCGAAACCGGGGAGATGTAGCCCACACCCAGGCCGCAGCCTCCCAAAACCCCATAGCCCAAGTAAACCAGCCACAATTGGTGAATATGGATGCCGATTGCAGACACCATGAAGCCGCCGCCGAAACACAGCGCCGACACGAACATCGAGAGCCGCGGACCGACCCGCTCGACCCAGCGGCCGAACAGCGCTGCGGAGGATCCTAAGAATAAAATGGCAATGGAAAATATCCAGCCGACCTCCTTCAAGTTCCAATCGCCGGGAGCCGACTGGGTGATTCCAATGAGTTTGGTCAGCGGTAGGTTGAAGGTCGAAAACGCATACACCTGACCGATGCATAGGTGCACCGCCAAGGCCGCAGGCGGCACTTGGAATCGGTTAAATCCAGGAGGCGCAACCGTACTCTCGCGAGAAAAAAAACCACTGGTCATAAGGCCCTTTTCCGGTCTATTCGTTGTTTAAGGGGGCACGGAACGCCAATATGCCCCCTGTCATCGGAATTGTCATCATTGCCATTGAGCCCATAAACCGGCACACGGCTGCGAATTCCGTCACACTCATACTTCCCACCGTGGGTGGGACTCAAACCTCGAAGTGTAAAACCGTGACATCGCGTATCGAACCGATTGCGGGAAACCCGTAGGTTCGTAATCTCATGTTCAAGCCCACCTATGCGTGCCGCCGCGCTCCTGGAGCCGTGTGGCTGGTTTTTGTGCCAATGCTATGCATGGTGTCGGCATTCTATTCATCGCCTGTAGCGGCCGCCTGTCTGCCCAGCGCGGATCCCGGCGTTCGTCAACTGCAGGCTTTGGTCAACCAAGACGCGAAGCTGGCGCTGGCCAAGACGCAGACCTTGTTGGAGTCTGAACTGAAGGTGCAGCAACCGAACGCGCTGCGCATGGCGTCGCTGTATGACGTGGAAGCGCAGGCCTACAGCATGCTGGAACTCACCGCCTCAGCGCGCGAATCGGTGGCCCAGGGATTGAAATACGCCACGGACCCAAAGGAACCGATTCGGCTCGATCTGTTGGCCACGCTGGCCGAGAACGTCTACGACGAAGGTCAGATCACGGCGGCAGACACCATGATCGAAGCGGCTCATGCCTTGCAGCCTCGCGGTTCATTGGCCGACACCTGTCTGCTGATTGGCCGCGGCCTGTTGCAGTACCGCCAGGGCCGCGACGACCTGGCAATCGGCAGCCTGACGCAGGCCTACAACGCCAGCACGGGTCCCGAATTCGCCGAACCGCGCGCCCTTGCGGCCGGAACCATGTCGACCGTGCTGCGGGGCATGGGCGACTATACCCAGGCGCTTGCCATGAATCAGGAGGCGCTCGACTTTGACTCGAAGCAAGACGCGCCAATGCAGGTGTCGGTGGACCACTTTCTGCGAGGCAGAATTCTGACGCTGATGGGCAAGCAGTCCCAGGCCATCGATGAGTTCAACGAATCGCGTCGCCAGAGCGCGCAGTCCAACGATACCGAAGGCGTGGCCTTCGCCGATGTGCGCATATGCGAAGCACGCATCGAGCTAGGTCAGCTGACTCAGGCGACGCCGGCGTGCAAGAGCGCGCTGCAAACATTCACGGAATCCAACTTTGCCGACGAGACCAAGGAGACCGAAGCGTTGCTGGCTCGCATCGATCTGGCTGAGGGGCGACCCGAGAAGGCGCTGACCACCCTCAACGTCGTGCTCGATCACAACGGCGATGACATGCAGCCGCGGCGCGTCGCCTCGTTGTACGAATGGAGAGCGCGTACCAATGCAGCCTTGCATAACTACCGCGATGCGTATAACGACCTCAGCGAGTATGTGCGGCGCTATACGATTTCCAATGATGCCGACCGCACCCGCCAGGCAGCGGCGCTGCGCGCCCGCTTCGAAACCGACCGCGAGATCGAACGCAATGCGCTGCTCAAGCGCGAGTTGGTGGTGTCGCAGGAGCAGTCGCAGCGTCAGGCACAGCAGCTGCGTTGGAACGCTGTCGCCGCCGTATCGGGCGTCGCGGTGATTGCCTTGCTGGGTTATTTCCTGATCAGCAATCTGCGGTTCCGCCAGGAGCTCGTGCGCTTGGCGCGCCAAGACGGCTTGACGGGACTGCCCAATCGACGCCGCACCGTCGAGCTGGCGACCGAAGCCCTGCAGAGCTCGATCCTCCACGATCAGCCTCTCACCATTGCCATCATCGACATGGATCATTTCAAGTTCATCAATGATCGCTGTGGTCACGCCACGGGCGATCACGTATTGAAGGAGGTCGCGCGCATGAGTCGCGAGACCTTGCGCCCGACCGATGTACTGGGGCGTTGGGGTGGCGAAGAATTTCTGTTGATCATGCCCAACGCCGACCTCAAGGTCGCCATGGCCACGCTGGAGCGTTTACGCACCCGGGTGTTTGGAGTCCGCCTACCGAGTTCAGGCGCGGGGCTGCGCGTGAGCTTGAGCGCGGGACTGGCTCTGTACAGCAAGAACGTCAAATCTCTGGATGAACTCATTGCCCGCGCCGACTCAGCGTTGTACGTGGCCAAGAACGAGGGCCGCGACCTGGTGCGCGTCTCGGATGAGAATTTCCTGACCTCGACGGGGATCAGGCGGGCTACGCGGCAGTGACCGGTCGCGTAATCTAGCCAGCGATTGGGTGGTGCCCAGGAGAGGACTCGAACCTCCACGAATTGCTCCACTGGTACCTGAAACCAGCGCGTCTACCAGTTCCGCCACCTGGGCAAGATGGGTCCCTTGAGAGGCGCAGGAATTTACGCACTGACCCGGTGCTTGTCAAATGCGACCCATCGGGCGCTGGTTCCGAAAACCTAAACCAGATCGCCAATCTTAATGTGACTTAATGCTCGCGGTGCCCCGCGATCAAAAGCGCGGTTGGAGAGCAAAGTTGCACCATCAGTGAGCGCCAGCCACGCTTTCAGTGCGCCGCAATTCTGCTTGGCTATCCGACGCCGAGACACATCCTCCGATTTTCATGCGATGAATTCAGCCGCGCCTTAGGTGCGCGCAATTCGTGCGTGCCATGGCCGGCTCGCACCATCGATGTGCAATTTCTCGACGGCGGTTTCTTGCTTCTGTTTTTCAAAAGCAATGTGTTACAAAAGACCGCTTTACCGGTCCTGGGGGTGCGTGTTGCCATCCGCATGAGGACCGCTTAGACGGTACTGGGTCAGCAAAAAACACTAGAGGGATGATTCATGAAGACACGTTCTCGCGCGAGACGGCCTTTGGTATTGCAGCGCCCGGCGCGCGACTCACGAAACCGACGACGACAGCTGGGGACGATGACTTCTGTGAGTGCCGCGGTGCTCACGGCGCTGTATGGCTCTGCGGTGGTGGCGGACGACAACGCGCTGCAAGAGATTACTGTGACGGCGACTCGCCGGGCGATGACCGCTCAGGATATTCCCATCAGCATCACCGCGATCTCCGGTGCGACCTTGGAGCAGGCCGGCATCGAAGACATCAGCCAGTTGGCGCATTCCATCGCGGGCGTGAATTTCACCGACAAGGGCCCCTTCGGCGGCATCAACGGCAGTACCTTGATCATCCGCGGTCTGAATAGCGAGGCCACCGGCGGTCAGTTGGCTTTGGCCTCGCCGGTGGTGCCGCCGGTTGCGACCTATGTCGACGACACGCCGTTGTTCGTGAATCTGCGACTCATGGATCTCGACCACGTCGAAGTGTTGCGCGGTCCGCAGGGTACCCTGTACGGATCCGGCTCTTTGGGCGGAACCATTCGCTTCGTGCAAAACGCCCCGGACCCCAAGGAGTTCGACGCCAAGGGTGAAGTGACCATCAGCAAGACGCAGCATACGCACGCCACCAACCAAGACGTGAATGGCATGCTCAACCTGCCGTTCGCGGACGTCTTTGCGGTGCGCTTGAACGCCAGTTGGACTGACGACGCAGGCTTCATCAATCAGCCGAATCTCTATGAACTCAACTCCGCAGGCGCGCCGATATCCGCGCAACCGGGCAACCTGTTCAGTCCGCCCGTAAAGTATGCGAAAGACGGCACCAACGCCTATCAGTACCGTACCGCGCGCATCGCGGCGCTGTTCAAGCCCAATGAGGATTTCAAGGCGGAGCTCTCGTACTATTATCAGACCTCGGTGGCCGATGGCTTTCCCTACATCGCCGCGACGCCACTGGCGTACAACCAGCCCATCGCATCGCCGCCGGGCAATCTACCGCAGCTGTACGATGCACCGATTCCGCCCGGCGTCGACCGTCTGTCTTCCTCGACCAACAGCCTGGAAGACACCAAGGATCACGTCGATATCGTCGCCCTCACGGTCGACTACGACGTCGGCTTCGCCACGCTGACCTCGTCCAGTTCGTACGCGCACCACAACAATCAGACCGATTCGGATCTGACCGCGCTGTATACGAACTTTTCGTTCTACCAGCCGTATTACGGCTTGAACCCGCGCAGCTTCATCCAGGGGCACGATCAATTCGACGACAAGAACTGGACGCAGGAATTTCGCCTCGCCTCCAAAACGGGCGGGATGTTCGATTGGGTGGGTGGTCTGTTCTACAAGAATCAGACCACGCTGATTCGCGAGCATGAGTTCTATCCCGGCTACAATGACTACTTCAATGCCTGCCTGGCCGCCGGCAACCCGCCGAGTTCCGGCTCGTTCACGCCGCCCTACAATCCTTGCGGATTTGGTGAGTACATCACCAGCGGCGCTCCTCCCTATCCCGGTGTGGCGGCTGCGGTGGATCAGGCTTACGTCGGCGATTTCACCACCGGCTTCAAAGACCTCGCGCTATTCGGCGAGTTGACCTGGCATATCACCGATGCCTGGAGCGCAACCGGCGGCACCCGTTTGTTCAAACAGACCCTGAATCAGGAGCAGCAGACGGGGCTGTTGTTCGACGGACCAGCCTATGTGGCGGTCAATTCGGCCAGCGATGAGTGGCGCCGCGCGCTGTGGAAGATCAACACCTCCTACCAGATCGACAAGACCAACTTGGTGTATGCGACCTGGTCCCAGGGTTTCCGGCGTGGCGGCGTGAATGCGTTGCCCGCCACGGAGCCGTTCATCGATCCGCGCACCGGCAAGCCGTACGTGACGCCCGACACTCTGAAAAGACTGCAGCCCGATCAGGCTGACAATTACGAGGTCGGCATCAAGGGGACATTGGCGAATCGCATTCGCTATTCGGCGGCGGTGTACGACATTCAATGGCACAACATTCAGGAGGGCGTGCAGTTGACGCCGCTGGTGTTGCCGGCAGCGCTGAATATCGGCCAGGCCTATAGCCGCGGCGTCGAAATGGAATTGTCCGCCAACGTGACTGAGCACCTTGCCGCTCAGCTGGGCTATACCTACGACAAGACGGCCTTGACCTCGATCGCGTCGACCTTCCAATATCCGGACGTATCGGTACCGGCTCCCGCCGTGGGAACGGCGCTGCCCGGAACGCCCAAGAGCAGCGTTGCATTGGGACTCGAATACGGTCATGTGCAACTGGCCGGCGGGGAGTGGCGCGCAGCCGTCAATGCGCACTATCAAAGCCGGGTCATTCCGGCCCTGTCCGCGACCGTGCCCACCGTCGCCGGCTATACGCTGGTGGATACTCGCCTGAGCTACGAGATCTCGCACGTGACCGCCACGCTGTTCGTGAACAACGTGACCAACAATCTCGGCATCAGCAGTTACAACGATCCATCGATTTATGGAAACCGTATTCAGGCCATCGTCACCCAACCGCGTACCTTCGGCTTGACGCTGGGCTACGCGTACAAAGACCGCTAGCGCGCTGGGCGAGGGGCGCCCGGCGAGGGGCGCTCGTTGAGCAGTGCCGGTGGGTTTCCGTTTTTCGGAAGCAAGGGGCATTATTTCACGGGTTTATCTAAGGGCCCGCACGCGCGATCATAGACTCAGCCCTGTGACATGGAGTTTAAGCCGATGATTCGAACCGGTCAGCAATACCTGGATTCCATCCGCGATGCGCGCGAGGTCTACATCAACGGCGAGCGGATCAAGGACGTGACGCGCCATCCCATGCTGAAGCCGCTGATCGACATCCGTGCGCGCATCTACGACATGCAGCATGAAGCCGCCACCCGGCCCATCTTGAGCTATCAGGAGAACGGTCAATGGAATGCCGTGGCGAACAAGCTGCCCCGAACCCAACAGGACTGGTGGGACAAGCGCCGCGCCACTGACACCGTGCTGGAAGGCATTGGCGGAGTCGTCACTCGGGTGGGCGATGAAACGGTGGGCGAGATGTGGTCGCTGTTCGATGGGCAGGATGTGCTCAACGAAGTCGATCCGCAGTTCTCGGTGAATATTCGTAGGCACATTCAGCATGTGCTGGAAGCGGATCCGTTCCACGTGTCGGCGAACACCGATCCGAAGGGTGATCGTTCCAAGTCGCCGCAGGAACAGGACCCCGACATGCTGCTGCACGTCGTCAAGGAGACCGACGCCGGCATCATCGTGCGCGGAGCGAAATACGAGACGGCTGCCGCCTACGCGAACCAGGCTTTCACCAAACCCACCATTGCCAACTGGGGCAATGCCGCGCTCTCCGATTACGCGGTCGGCTTCGTCTGCGATTTGAGTTCGCCGAATCTCAAATTCATCTGCAGGACCGGCTTTGCCGGTCGCGCTGCCGCAGCGGATTACCCGCTGGCCAACCAGTTCGACGAAGTCGATGCGCTGGTGATATTCGACGATGTGCTGATTCCTTGGGAGAACGTGCTGTTCTATCGGCATACCAAGGCGGCGACCTTCATCCGTGCCACGCTGCACCGGTATTCGGCATTCGCCTTCGTGCAGCGCAATCTCAAACTGGCGGATATGTTGATAGGCGCGGCGCTGTTCAACGCCCGACAGACGGGTTTGGATAAGCAGCAGGCGGTGCAGGACAAGCTGTCGCAGCTGGCTGTTTATCGGGAGGGCATTAACGCGCATCTGACCGCCTCCATTGCGTTGGCCGAGCGCAGTCCTGCCGGTCTGCTGATGCCGAACCAATCGCTGCTGCTCTCCGGGCGCGTGCTCGCCTGTTCGCAGCTGCACGAAATGATGCACGTGGCGCGGGAGTTGTGCGGCGGCCAAATCTGCGTGACGCCCGACAAGGCATCGTTCGATTCGCCGGCCACCAAGCCGTGGTTGGATAAGTACTATTCAGTCAACGACAGCTGGGTTGCCGAGGACCGGCGCAAGCTGCTGGCCTTCGCGCGCGACCTGCTGAATTCGGACTATGCGGGTCACCGGCTGACGTTTCAGTTGTTTGCGCAGTCCCCGCCGTTTGCGCATCTAGCGGCGGTATACCGAAATTTCGATTGGGATGGAGCTTTGCAATTCGTCAGGAAGGCGGCCGATTTGTCAGACCGAGTGCTGCAGAAATCCGATCGAGCCGCGGGCGATGGCGCGCCAGCCGTGACTGCCACCAACGCCGCAGCCTGACGGCCGCCCATGAGCGACGTCGACCCCGTGCTGCGTCAGCGCTTTTTGCTCGGAATGAGCCATGCCGCCGCCACGGTCAACGTCGTCACCACCGACGGGGTCGCCGGGCGCCATGGTGTCACCGTATCCGCCATGGTTTCGGTGTCGGCCGACACGCCACAGCCGACGTTGCTGGTTTGCATCCATCAGAAAAGCACGGTGGCCGAGGCGCTGCTGCGCAACGGCGTGTTTTGCGTCAGCGTGCTGCGCGATGATCAGGCGCATATCTCGGATAATTTTGCCGGCCGCAGCGGCGCGCATGGTGAAGCGAAGTTCGACTGTGCGGAGTGGGCCACGCAGGTCACCGGCGCGCCTCGCGTCATGGACTCGCTGGTCGCATTCGATTGCAAGGTGACTGCCAGCGATCGAGTGGGATCGCACTTCGTGATTTTCGGTTCGGTGCAGGATATTTTTGTCGCGGGCGGCGGCGCGCCTTTGATCTATGCGAATCGCGCTTATGGGGTGCCGCGTCGTTTTCATCAACGCAGCGCCTCGCGAACGGCCCCGATCGCCCTGTCCCTGTCGCTGGGTTGCTATCAGGTGTTCGCGCCCTACGTCGTGCCGGCGCTGGTGGCTCGGCTCACCAAACTGCACCCGCAAATCGCCCTGACGTTATTGGAAGCCGATCAGGAGCACCTGATTGCCAGCTTGAGGCGCAACGACCTGGAAGTCGCGCTATTGTACGATTTCGGCTTGGGCGATGACCTGCAGGTGACGCCGCTGGCGGAACTCAAACCCTACGTGCTGCTTCCGGATGGGCATCCGCTTGGCGCCCAGAACAGCATCGGGCTCGAAGAACTGAACCAGGAACCGTTGGTGTTGCTCGATCTGGAGCCAAGCCGCGACTATTTCCTGTCGCTGTTTCGCGAGGCGGGCGTTGAACCGCAGATCGGCTATCGGACCAAGTCGCTGGAAATGCTGCGCGGTCTCGTCGGACACGGCTTGGGTTACAGCATTTTGGCCACCAAGCCGGCCAACAACATGAGCTACGACGGACGCGCGTTGATCGCACGTCCCTTGAGCCATCCGGTCAAGAGCAGCCGCTTGGTGCTGGCCACTCTGGCCAGCCGCGCCTTGAGCCCCATCGCGCAGGAATTTGCGGCGCATTGCCGGACGTTCTTCGGAGGAATCCATGCACACTCGAATTCGTAAATTCAATACCCGCGAGACTTACCCCGAGCAAAAGCTCGACAACGATCTGTGCCAGGCGGTGGTGGCGCGGGGGCGCATGGTGTTCGTGCGCGGACAGGTGGGCCAGGATCTCGATACGGCCAAGAATGTCGGCGTCGGTGACGCCGGCGCTCAGGCCGAGCAGGCCATGGCGAATATCAAGCAGTTGTTGAGCGAGGCAGGAGCGACGCTGGAGCACATTTGCAAGATCACCATCTACCTGACCGACCCGCGCTTCCGCGAGGCGGTCTACCTCACCGTGGGGCGATGGTTGAAGGGTGTGTATCCGGTCTCGACCGGCATCGTCGTGGCCGGATTGGCGCGGCCCGAGTGGTTGGTCGAACTTGACGTGCTCGCCGTGATACCGGACGCCAGCCCGGCCGCATGACCTTTTCGATCGCAGCGCGCTGTCAGCGGTCCGGCATGTTTGGCGTGGCCATCGCCTCCTCTTCGCCGGCCGTCGCTGCACGCTGTGCGCATGCCCGCGCGGGTGTGGGCGCGGTCGCGACGCAGAACATCACGGATCCATCGCTCGGGCCCGCAACCCTGGATGGCCTCGAGGACGGTGAGTCGGCGCGGGCGGCGCTGCGCCACAGCCTCGGCAAGACGCCTTTCGGCGCGTACCGGCAATTGGTGGTCATCGGCGCCGCGGGCCCCCCGGTGATCCACTCCGGATCGAAGGCCTTGGGCGTCGTCGGCTCCGCCATCGGCCAGCACAGCGCGGCCGCGGGGAATTTATTGTCCGACACCGAGGTGCCGGCCGCCATGGTGCAGGCGTTCGAGGCGGCAGAGGGGCACTTCGCCGCCCGCTTGCTGTCGGCGCTGCAGGCGGGTTTGGCGCGCGGCGGCGAAGCCGGACCCATTCATTCGGCGGGACTCATCGTGGTGCGGGAGCTCTCCTGGCCCATCGTCGATTTACGCGTGGATTGGATGGACGAGCAACCGGTGCAACGGCTGCATGCGCTGTGGGATATCTACCAGCCGCAGATCGAAGACTATGTACGACGCGCCGTCGACCCGTCGCATGCGCCGGCCTTCGGCGTTGCCGGCGATTCTTGAGGGTTGACCGCCGGTGAAGTTCACGTTCCGACAATTGACCTATTTCATCGCGGCGGCCGAGACGGGCAGCATCACGCTGGCCTCGAAGAGCGCCAACATTTCGCAGCCGGCCATCTCGACCGCGATCTCGCACATCGAGCGCGAGCTCGATGTGCAATTGTTCCTGCGTCATCATGCCCAAGGCCTGTCACTCACGCCGGCGGGTCGCGCCTTGTTGCGCGACGCCAAGCAGTTGCTCAAGCAGGCCAACGGATTGTATTCAGCGGCGGCCGATATCAGCCACCAGATGCGCGGCGAACTCTCGGTGGGCTGGTTCTCCACGCTGGCGCCCATCGTCATGCCGGAGACGGTACAGTCATTCCTCAAGGCCTTTCCCGAAACACGAATTCGCATCGTGGAAAATCATCAAGAGGGGCTGATGAAAAGTCTGCGCGCCGCCGAGATCGAGTTGGCCATTACCTACGATCTGCAGATCAGCGACGACATCGGCTTTCTGCCGCTCGCCAGTTTGCCGCCCTATGCCTTGTTCGCCGCATCGCATCCTCTGTCGCGGGAGCGCTCGGTGAAACTCAGTCAGTTGGCGTCATTGCCGATGGTATTGCTGGACATGCCGATGAGCCGTGAATATTTCCTGGCGCTGTTTTTTCGCGATCGCATCGAGCCCACCATCGCCTGGTCCTCCGAGAAGCTCGATGTGGTTCGCACCATGGTGGCCAATGGTTTGGGTTACAGCTTGGCGAATGTGCGTCCACGCGCCGAGGTCGCCTTGGACGGCCGACGGGTGGTGCGCGTGCCCTTGGCGGGCGACCCGCCGCCGATGCGTTTGGGCGTGGCGACATTGACGCAATTGAAGAAGACACGGCTGGTCGAGGCCTTTGAACGGCATTGTCAGGAGCTGATCAGCGATAACTACGTGCCGGGGATGTCGGTGGGCAATGCCGGGCAGCGCCGTACGCGGCGCAAGTCGAAGACCGCGTGACGCGCCGGCCGAACATAAATCCACGCGACGTGGCGCGACTCATGCAAGCCGGGCAGTGGCAGAGCGCGCTCGATCAGCTTGACGCCTTGTTGGTTGTGAACGCCCAGAGTGCGCCGTTGCTGCTGCAAAGGGCTCAATGCCTGATGGGATTGGGAAGGCGCGCGGAATGCGTCGCGGCGGCGCGGGCGGCGGAACGCCTAGCGCCCACCGATGCAATGCTGCGCGACGCGGCGGGTACGCTGTATAGTTTCGCCAACGATCATGCCGGTGCTTTGTTGTCCTTCGATGCCGCCCTGAAGCTGCAGCCCGGCAATCCCAATTTTCTCTACAACCGCGCGATGGTGCGTCGATTTCTCGGCGATATCGCGGGCGCTGAGCGCGATTACGATGCCGCCATCGAATTGTCGCCGACCGATTTCGAGGCCATCAAGAATCGCTCCGACCTGCGCGTGCAAACCGTCGAGCGCAATCACGTGGCGCAACTGTCGAGCCTCGCAGCGCAAATCGCCGGCGACTGGCGCGGCGAGGTGCAGCTGCGGTATTCCCTGGCCAAGGAACTGGAGGATCTCGGCGAGTATGCGCAATCCTTCGCGCAGTTATCCCAAGCGGCCAGCATTCGCCGCCGGCACATGCGTTATGACGCTGCCACCGATGTGCATACGGTGCAATGGATCATCGATGCATTTCCCTCGCTGCCGCAGGCGGAGGCCACGGGCGCTTGCACCGATGCTCCAATCTTCGTGCTCGGTTTGCCGCGCAGCGGCACCACGTTGGTGGAGCGCATCTTGGGCAGCCATTCGAAGGTGTTTTCGGCCGGAGAACTTGATTGCTTCGCCAACAGCCTGGTCGAAGCCGTGCGTACGCTGACCGGGCGAACACAGATGCCGCGCCAAGAGTTGGTGATGCGTTCGGCGAGCGTGGACTTCGCCTCGCTGGGGCAAAACTACATTCGCTGTGCCCATGCGGCAACGGGCATATCCGGCCGTTTCATCGACAAGATGCCGTTGAATTATTTGTATTGCGGGTTGATTCGCCGCGCGTTGCCGCAGGCGAAGTTGGTGCATCTGACGCGCCATCCGTTGGCGGTGTGCTACGCCATGTACAAGACCTTGTTCAGGGATGGCTACCCATTTTCCTATGACTTGGGCGAGATTGCGCAGTACTACATCGGCTACCGCCGGTTGATGGATCACTGGCAGGCCATCATGCCGGACGCGATTTACTCGGTGAGCTATGAGTCTTTGGTCGCCGATCAGTTGGGTGAGTCCAAGCAGCTGTTGCAATTTTGCGGTTTGGACTGGGAAGAGGCGTGTGCACAGTTTCATCAAAATCCCGCCGCCAGCACCACCGCCAGTGCCTCGCAAGTACGCCGGCCGATTTATGATTCCTCGGTGACGCAGTGGCGGCACTACGAGTCGCAGCTCTCGGGACTGCGCGCGCAGCTCGAAGCGGCAGGTATTGCAATGTGAGTGACACCATGGCCAATCGCGAACAAGCAACTCACCTCGAGATCAGCCCCATACAGCCCATACCGCTCGATCAGCGGCATGGCACCGCGCGGGATCTGTTCACCGTCTGGTTCGGCTCCAACATCATGTTGTTGACCATCGTGACCGGCGGCTTGGCAGCCACCGAGTTTCGGCTGTCTTTTGCGGCGGCCGTCATCGGAATCGTCATCGGCAACCTGGTGGGAGCGATTTTCATGGCATTGCACGCCGCACAAGGTCCCACGCTCGGTGTACCGCAAATGGTGCAGACCCGCGGCCAATTCGGCTCCTTCGGATCGCTGTTGGTCATCGGCATCGTGATCATCATGTACGTGGGGTTTCTGTCGTCGAACCTGGTGCTGAGCGGGGAGTCCCTCGCCAGTCTGATGCCGGGTTTCACCGAAACCTACGGCATCGTTTTGGTGGGCATCGTCAGCGTGGCTGCCGCCATCTATGGCTACGACCTGATCCATGCCTACACGCGGTGGATGAGTTACGTGGCCGGGGGGGTGTTGCTGCTGGCCATCGGTTGGATCCTGTGGGTGCACGGCGTGCCGGCGAATTTTCTGACGCGAAATTCCTTCAACTGGGCCGGTTTCTTAGGCACGGTGTCCACCTCGGCGTTGTGGCAGATCGCCTATGCCCCTTACGTGTCGGATTACACGCGCTACATGCCCAAGGATACCGGCGTGCGGCCGGCGTTCTGGGCGAGCTACTGGGGCTGTACGCTGGGCTCCGTGCTGCCGATGATACTCGGGGCCATCGTGGGATTGGCCATGGCGCCCCACAGCACGCTGGTGGCAGGATTGGCGGCCTTGACCCAGGGCATCACCCCGCTGGTGTTGATCGTGTTCTCGGTGAGCATCGCCTCGGCGAACGCCATGAATCTTTATTGCGGCGCGCTTTCCAGCCTCACTTTTGGGCAGACCTTGGTGCCGTCCTGGTCGCCGGGTCCGAGGGCGCGTGTGGTGGTCTCCATCCTGCTGTTCCTGTTGGCGGTTGCCGGCGCCTTCCTGAGCAAAGAGTCCTTCCTGGCCCACTATGAGAGCTTCATCCTCATTCTGCTCAACGTCCTGGTTCCTTGGACCGCGATCAATCTGGTCGACTATTATTGGTTGCGTCACGGCGAATACGATATCCCGGCTTTTTTTCGTCAAGACGGCGGTATTTACGGGCGCGTGAACGGGCCGGCCGTGATCTGCTACCTCTTGGGTATTCTGGTGCAGATTCCGTTCATTGCCTCGCCGTTATTGACCTCGAACGTCGCGCATGCGCTGGGCGGCATCGACCTTTCGTGGATCGTCGGATTGGTGTTGACGGCGCCGGCCTATTACTGGCTGGCCACGTACTGGCGGGGGAGACTCAAACCGGCGATGTGATACTCTGCCGCCCCTAATGAAAGGTTGTAATGACAAAACGCGGCAAGACCGGTTCTAACGGAACCAAACCTCACGGAGCGCAGGTTAAGTCGGCGGACTGGCGCGGCCAGGATCCGAATCTCGAACTCGAACAATCGCGCTACGCCGATCCCATCGCGAGCCGCGAGCTGCTCCTCAAGCATTTATCGGAAGCGCCGGAACCGCTGACGGCGGCGCGGCTGGCGAAGCGCTTGGGGATGAACACGGATGCGCAGCGTTCAGCCCTGGCGAAGCGCTTGGCCGCCATGGTGCGCGACGGACAGGCCATCGAGGGCCCGAATGGATTTGCCACCGCCGGCGAGGGTGAGCGGGTGGCGGGCCGGGTGCGGGGCCGCGCGAATGGCGATGTGCTGGTACTGCCGGACGACGGTTCTGCACCGCTGATCTTGGCGCGCGCGGACACCGCGACGCTGATGCACAACGATCGCGTTGAGGCGCTCGCGGTGGGCATGAATGAGCGCGGGCGACGCATTGCCCGATTGATCCGCCGCATCGGGGATGCGCCGGCTCTGATAGGCGGCATCTGGCATGCCGGTGAATCTCGCGGTCGTGTCGAGCCTGAAGATCCCGGCCATTGGTATTCCGTCGAAGTGTCGATGCGCGATCGACATGACGCCCACGATGGCGATCATGTGGTCGTCGAAGTGACCAAACGGCCGCAGGGGGATTCCCCGGCGCAGGGCCACATCGTCGAAGTGCTCGAGAATTTGCGTCCGTCGGACCTGGCGGCGCGCTTCGCGATTCTGCGCCACGATCTGCCGCAGGAGTTCCCGCCCGACGTCATCGCGGCCGCCAGCCAGTTTGCGGCGGAAGTCCAGTCGGCGGACCTTATAGGCCGCGAGGATTTGCGCGCGGTGCCCTTGGTGACCATTGACGGCGAGGACGCCAAAGATTTCGACGACGCGGTGTTCGCGGAACCGGTGCGCGGCGGCGGCTGGCGGCTGATCGTGGCCATCGCGGATGTCAGCAACTACGTGCGCTACGGCAGTCCGCTGGATCTCGAGGCACGCGCGCGCGCCACCTCGGTGTACTTTCCGGACCGGGTGATTCCCATGCTGCCGGAAAATCTGTCCAATCATTTGTGTTCGCTGATGCCGCGGGTCGATCGACTGGCGTTTGTTTGCGACATGTACGTGAGCAAGACCGGCAAGCTGAGCAAGTCGCGTTTCTACGAGGCGGTGATTCGCTCACATGCCCGCCTGACCTACGATCGGGCCTGGGCTTATTTGGAAGCGCACGATTCGCGGGAGTCGAAGGCGGATGTCCCGTCCGATCTGACCCCGGCCATTTGCGATTCTTTGCATGCTTTGTATGCCGTCTACGGCGTGCTGAAGAAAGCGCGCGATGCGCGCGGCGCCTTGGATTTCCGCGGCGGCGAGGTCAAGGCGCGGATCGGCGCGAAGGGCACGATCGAGGGATTCTATGCGGTGACGCGCAACGATGCGCACCGCCTGATCGAGGAATGCATGATCGCCGCCAACGTGGAGGCTGCGGTGGCTTTGCGAATTGCGAAGGCCGGCAGCCTGTATCGGGTGCACGGCCAGCCGGAAGACAAGCGGGTGACGGAACTGCAGAAGGTGTTGGGCGCGCTGCAAGTGGGCGCGGTGTTCTCCGAGAAGCCGACACCGCGCGAGTTTCGTCAATTGGCGGAGCGGCTGGCGGCTCGGCCAGATGGCTTGTTGCTCGAAGGACTGGTGATTCGATCGCTGGCGCAAGCGGTGTATCAGCAGACGAATATAGGACACTTCGGGTTGGCGCTCGATGAGTATGCGCATTTCACCTCGCCCATCCGGCGCTATCCGGATCTGCTGGTGCACCGGACCATCAAGGCCGCGACGTTGCCGAATTCTGCGTCGGGCCACCGCTACAGCAGCGCCGAGCTGCAAGTACTGGGCGTCGAAGCCTCGCAGCGCGAGCGACGTGCCGATGAAGCGTCGCGCGATGTCATGGGTTATCTCAAGTGTCTGTACCTGCAGCCGCGAGTCGGCGAGGAATTCGATGCGACCATTTCGACGGCGCTGGAATTCGGATTGTTCGTGCAACTGAAAGAGATGCCCATCGATGGGCTGGTGCACATTTCATCCATCGCGGGCGACTACTGGGAATTGGAGGACGGCGGCATGGGCTTGGTGGGTCAACGCACGGGCCGCCGCTGGCAATTGGGCGACTCGGTCAAGGTACGGTTGATTCGCGTCGATCTCACCCAGCGCCAGATCGATTTCGAGTTGGTGGATCCCGATGCTTCGGCCAGTCATGGCACGGTACGGGCACCGCGGCGCGGTGGCGGCGGCGGTGGCGGTAGAGGCGGTGGCAAACGCAGACGTGGGTGAGCCGAAGCGGCATCTGGTTTACGGATTGCACGC
>Ga0116227_10008221_pt1 | contig 19831 bp, 9 predicted proteins | sample S1TSphgellanicum_FD_89693 | JGI IMG/M metagenome (GOLD analysis project Ga0116227, IMG submission 89693) | Host-associated microbial communities from peat moss isolated from Minnesota, USA - S1T2_Fb - Sphagnum magellanicum MG | ecosystem: Host-associated > Plants > Peat moss > Unclassified... | reverse complement strand
GCAGCATTTATCAAACTCTATGGGAATGATGTCGGTAAGACAGCAATACTCCAGGGACCTGGTGGCCAAGTATGGCAAGTAGGCATTGGGAGACCCAAATGGGTAGCCTTCAGAGTTGGGTGGCGGACATTTGCTGCTGACCATGATTTGGAGAAGGGTGATATTCTTGTGTTCACTCTCACTGGCAAGTCACAATTCTCTGTGAAGATTTTCGATAACAAGACTGGTACAGAAAAATTGAGTGCACGGGAAGCAAGGAATACAGGTATATTTGACAGTCGAACATCCCCGGTGCTTGGTGAAAAGCGCAAGGAAAGAGATGAGGAAGAGATGGAATTACAGTTACACATGAAGAAGCTGTGTTTTGACATTGCTGAAGGTGGCATAATGGATGAGAACCCCCCCACCGCAAGCTTTAGAGTCTTTATGCAGCAGTGAAAGCAAACATGTGCAGGATTCGTCTCGTGGAAAGGCTGAGGCACTTGATTCTCCTGGAGCTCAATGGAACCTGAATGAACCGTATCTTCATGAACCATCTAATCATTTGTGTCCAGCAAATGATGAGTATGGAGAAACCATCACCGCCACCCAGGAGATTCAACTGCTAGCGCATGATCAACTGTTGCAGGTCAAAGAAACTGATTCAGATGATGTGCTTCAATGTCAAACACTGTTGGGTAAGCTTCCTCATGATGCTGCTGGGGAAGATTTGAACACAAACAAGGAGCATCTTAAAGCTTCCAACTCAAATGCGAATGAAGTAAAACAGGACTACTCTGGGGTGGGGCCAGCTACCCGGTTTGCGTCGCAAAGGAGACCAGTGGTGGAGACTTTAAGAGACATCATGCACACTGATGTTGCTTATCATCAAAGTTTTCAAGCTCGTTCCACATCCAACGCACAAAATGTTCAGCCAATGATCAATCAAGCAGGGGAGCTACACAGGGAGCATGAGAAAGTGGCAAGACCTTTGATACTGTAAGTAAACTTGGAATTTATTTGCACAGCTATTTTTTTCTCTAAGTTTGTGTACCTGTGTATGTCAGCCAGCATGCAAGCTTGGTACACCATTGAACCCACATATGGTGTGGTCTTACAGGTATCCAGGTCTAGTAATGGAGAGGGAGAAGGCCATGGAGCTTGGCAGGTTTACTGTACTAAAATCAGACAAACCTTGCCATTTGGTTGTCTTAAGACCATTTCATGTCCATGGGCGTGCTTTCCTTGTGAGTTTTCCCACACGCGCTGCCTGGCATGAACTCTACTTGATGAGCTGTCATTGCATTAAATCATTCTTGGTCTTCTGGAGATCCAGGGTGAATGTGGATTATCTCTGACCCCTGGCCTTCTTCTGTACTGACTCTGTTGGCAGAGATTCCCAGTCACTTTTGGGAAGCATTTTATGCCAACAAAGACTGTGCCTATGTGCCTGATTGATGCATCTGGAAATCAATGGCCAATGGTATGGCTTCGAGACAATGAGACTCACATGGGTTTCACACGGGGATGGAGAGAGTTTTCCCTTGCAGAGGACCTCTCTGATGGGGATGTGTGTGTATTTGAGCTCCTTGATACAACAGACTTGATGTTCCGTGTCCATGTCTTTCGCACAGAGAGAAAAAGTCCCAGTTCTCAAAAAAAGGATAGCAGCAACCAGCATGATCACCATCACAGGGCCAATGCAAGGGCAAAGAGATTGCAGTTGCAAGATGACAACCACTGCAACAACCCCTATAATGAGGTCCTCCTTTATTCCTCTGGGAAGAAGCGAGAGTTGTCTGGAAGAATAAACATGCATGTGGGTGCAGAGCAGGACAAAGAGACCGCTGCTTCACAATTGTCCCACACCTTCTCTCATTCTTTAAAAACTTTGTATAATGCATTTCTACGACTACCACCACCAACAGATGCGAGCAAAAAGGATGCCATGAATAGTAGAGAGAGAGAGGGCAATCTGCCAGAAGAAATGACATGCAAAAAAGCTTCAACTACATCATTGGCGTTGGTGATGGAAGACAAGGTGAAAACTTCCGAGTCATTGCAGGTTCATAGTAGTAGCGACGGTGAGAGGTGTTGCAAATGTAGCAAGAGGCACAAGTTGGAGCCTGGAATGGAGTGTGAGACATACATGGAGCCAGGCATTCCTCAGGACGACACCACCCGAAACCTTGAATGTGATGGCGAGCTCCTCTTCACTGCTTGCAACACAGGGATAGCAAAGCAGGATGACAGGCCAGAGAAATTGGAACCACATCACTGGGGAGCCACAAATGTTGACCCTGTTTTCCAAGAACAAAAATTGCAAGAGTGCCATCAGAGTATAACCATGCAGCAAGCCATGCCAGCATCCAATGGAAGTACAGCAGAAGTCAAGAAGGATTCTGAGATTTCTGCACAATGGTGGACCAGAACCTGCAAAGCAGACAAGCAATGTTTGAGGTGGCAGTCAGAGATGTCATCGTTGAGGTGTAGGAAGAAGCCTGGGGCCAGTTGGAGAAGGCTCACTGGCAGCAATACAAGCTTGTCAAGGAATAGGCAAGCTTCCTCATTGTTGCAAGCGAGGGTGAGAAAGCAACTCCTTTTTGTGGGTTCCAAACGACTCCCCATCACACAGCTCCAGAGGGAGGCAGCCAGGGATGCCGCATGTGCCTTGAAGACTATGAACCCTTCTGTTGTGGTGGTCATGAAGAAATCAAATGTGTACCGAAACTTTATTGTGGTGAGCCATCTCTAACCCACCCTTACAACACTTATTGCTGAAGGAAGTAGAAACAGAAAACAAGAGAGATTTGGGTAGCTATTTGGCAAGAAATCTTAGTTAGCAGAACCAGCACATGAGTACAGTGATAATATGCAATGGGGTTTGGGTACAGAAAATTCCTCCTGCTTTCAGGCAGGCACATATCCCTTGTGAAGTGACAGATCTCAAGCTTCAAGATGCAGTAGGGCAGCAAATGCATGCTTTTCTTTCTGGAGAAGTGCTCACTGCAGGGTGGCAGCAATTCTCCCTTCATCACTTGCTTGAGGAAGGTGACACCTGTGTGTTTGAACTGATCACAAACAAGACAGAAGATCTGACATTCATGGTTCACATTTTCCGGGTAGTGGAAGTTGATCACAGCAAGGTGCAATGGCAGGACCATTACATGATCCTTTCCAGAGGTAAATGCTGGAACAATGAGATGCATCTCATAAAATGTGATAAAAAAACGGAGCGGGATTCTTCTCTTGCTTTCTCAGAGAAGAAGAATGTTGAAGATGAAGATGCAACAGGTTGTCTGTTTCCTGGACTTGGTTCAACCAATGCTTTGTGCATTGCAGTTCAGAAATGCATGGTGAGGCACAACAAACCTCAGGTGGCAAAAAGTTTGAGGGAAAGGTTGGCATACAGACTATGGTCCTCATCCTTTCATCCACAACACACTGCAAAAACCAGTGATGCTTCTTCTCCTGCGAAGGAGACAACAACAACAACAACAACCATTTGTGATTCTAGAGTGAGAGGGACATTGGAAGAACTAGCAAAGGTGAATCAAGCTGCAAGATCAAGCAACCATCTTCTTACAAGGATTACAATTCCATCATACAGCCGCAGAATTCATGAGCAGAAGAAGAAGAAGAAGAAGAAAATCATCCTGCCTGAGAAGAAGAAGAAGAAGAAGAAAAAGACTAGTAATCAAATCTCCAAACAATCAAGAGAAGGTAACAACACAAACCTGCGAGCTGCTGAAAGGATGGTTATGCCACTCCCTGCAGATGATGATGATGATGATGATGATGGGAAGGGAGAGGGAATTTACTACCGAGTGGTGCGTATCATCAAGAAGCGTTTCTTTGAGAATGAGAAACACTACCTCACCGAGCTTGATGGGCCTGTCTTGCAAAGTAACGAAGATGGGGTTTTGACAGAGTACAATGGCATACTTTGGTGGGTTCCTGAGAGAGCTTTCTCTGCAGGATTTTCAAGCTGCTATCTTGAGTAGATCTAGCTTGTTTTTTGTTATCAACCCCAGGAGTGCAATTGTAAGGAGGCCTGATCTGTTGCACCATTTTCAGACGATCATCAGAAAAGCACTGGCCAAAACTGGATACAAAATTGCACTCTGTACAGGTTTTAGCAAAATGGAAAAAATGTGCAGTTTATAGTGGCAGACAGGGCAGACAAACAACAATTGCAGAAACAGAAATTGGCACAATTTTTTCAAGGAGGATTCTGTTTCAGTCTCATGTAGTGATTTCCTTTCTGTAATGAAGTTGCTTTGGAATGCAAATTCTTGTTGAGTCCTAGTAGGAAAGAAAGCATTTTGCAACAACAATAACTACCAAGAGAGTCCTTAGAAGAAGAAAGTGGGACTTTTTATCATAGAATTGTTCCTGAAAGTTTTGTTTGTCATGAACTTAGTTAAATTGATTACAAAATTTGGTACTTTGTTGAGGAGCTCCTCCTCCAGTGGAGCTCTATGGTAGTGTTTGAGTGCATTCAAAGTCTTAGAAACCACCTAAGAGGGGTGAACACCAGTTCAAACTTCAATTCTATATCTTTGAAAAATCACAAGGGGAACATAATCATTTGGATTGTCAAATTTTTTTTGGACATAGGCTCTCCATTACTGGTTGCTGCAGCTGCTGCTGAATCAGACCCTTTTGTGGTGATGAGTATGGAATGATAGATCACTCGAGTGGCATATTCAGTTACAAAAATATGATTATCACAGTGCAGTTACAGTTTGATTCTTGATCAAAGAATTCTTGGATCAAGAACATGATCCTCCTCATGCAAGGCTGTTGTTGCTGTTTTTGTTGTTACTCTAATCCAGCTGATTTTGAAACTTTTTTCTTTCTTTCTTTCTGCATTGAAGAATTTTTTGACACCAGAGAACCACGCACCTGACGTCTTTTGGTGCATTTTGTCTCTTTGCTTGTCAGGATCATAGAATACTGCTGCTGTCGGCACCAGAGCACCCTCGACCTGACGTCCTTTTCTTCTTTTTTGGTCAGGAGCATACGATACTGCTGCGGCATGCAAAAGAAAATTCCAATTTCCAGGAGCATTGAAACTGGTGCTCGCCGAAAGACAGGAGGTTTTGCAGCATTGCAATCCATGGCGGATCAACCGAATCTTGGCATCTCTCTCTCTCTCTCCTTTTTCTGCCTCGAATCTGCGCCTTTGCGCTCTTTTTCTTTGTGCCGTTTCTATGACCTTCTTGAGCTCTTTCTTTTCCTTTTGCCGTACAAGCTCGTCATCATCAGCGCAGACCGCCTTTTAAAGACTATAGATCTATTTGTGGATTTGATGCACAACATGACATCCTGGAATACTATTTCTCTTGTGTGAAATTCAAGCTTGAGAAATTGAAAGACATGCCTAGAAAGTAGTAATGCACTTGCTAGAGAGAGAGAGAGAATTGTCGTTTGCCGCGAGGGTATAATCTTCCGCAGACAGGCTCTCCACTGGCCTTGGGCTGCAGAAACCACGGTCGAGCAAGATAATCAAGGAAATTTCAGAACATGAACGATTCATTGTCAAATGTGACATATAGATCGTCATCATTTTGAATAGATCATAGTCGTCCCAAAACATTTCGTGTGGTTTTGTGTGGAGTTTTGTGCTGTTTCCAAAAGCCTGCATGAACCAAGTTCTTCTTCGTGACATTGGATAAGCATTGCTTCTCGTCTTTAGGCGATGAATCTGAACAAAGAACGCCTTTGGTGAACCCGTGCTGAGGGGAGGAGACAGTTCTTTGGGGGCGTGAGGGCAGATGAGGCGCTCAAGGAAGCTTTGGAGAGCAGAGGAGTTCTGAACCGACTGAAAGCCAAAGTCAGAGCTGAGATCTACAACCTTGTTGATCATCCTTCTCGGGTATCAACCTCTTTCGATTTTGTCTCTAGTGGTTTTTCTTTCTTTCTTTCTTTCTTTCTGAATCACGCGCCAGTTTAGGAGTTTCATAACCTGCATTGAGCTGCTGCTTTGGAACAGAAACAACTCTCACACTTAGTTCTACAGCGGAGGAAATGCATGACATCAGGATGCAGATATGAATTCAACCCTCATTTCCCTGTTTGATGCAGTGACTAAAATTGTGTGATGATCATCATCATAACAGGGTCCACACACGAAACTGTTATCTAATCAGAAGCTTATCATGAATGAACTTATCCGGGAGTATCTCCTCTTCTATGATTGTGGAGACACTGCCTCTGTCTTCATCCCTGGTATGATGCTAGCTTGCTTCATAACACCTGCTGGATGCCCAGATAGCGGTTGTGATCCAGAAATGCAATTTTCTTTGCCACAACCCCTGAACAACATCTGTCACTAATTGAGTGGGAATCTATTAGTCTATCTATCTATTCAGCTTGGAAGTGTCAAAAAGGCTTTGATTGGTTCTTACTCAGTCTAATGAACAATTCTCAAGGAATGGTTGATAGGATTGCTTAAAAAATTGGGGTTTTGCTTTATGAGGTCCTGAGATTGACGGTGCATGCCATTTTGGTTGGTGAACAGAAGCAGGGCAGCCTGAGATTCCATTCGACAGAGCATTTCTTGCCAGTCGGTTGGGTATTCAAGAAGATGCAATCACAAGGCAAAAGTAAGCCTTGCTCTCTCTCTCCTTCTTTCATTGTGATATCCTTCACCAATCCTCTTTGATCCACAATCCTTTGAACTCATGAACTAGTTATTGCCTAGAGTCTCAACAGACAATCATCAATTGTGTTGTACTTTCAAATTGAATACTCCATGTGTGAAATTGGTGCAAGAAGTCCACACATCTTTCTTGGCATCTGAAGTTTGTTATCTAAAGACTGATGAAAGTCATTCTTTCCGAGGCATATCATGAGTTTGTTCAAGTTGTGAAGCATTCATTCATAGCAATGTAGTGTTCTGATGTTTGAGGCATCTGTACTAAGAGCATAAGAAATCTCCAATCCTAACTGATGATATTGTGCTGTGGCATTGTGTTTTCTGGGTGTGGTGTGACAGCCCACTTCTTCATGCACTGGTTTCTAAAGCATGTCGAGTTGGTTGGGATGCTGACAATGTCTGAAAGAGTTGCTGCATCTTTTCACCACTTAAGACAGGTGCTGTTCCAATTAGCAGAGACACCAAGTGATGAATTTCCTTTCTGGAATCTGAACCAATCTCAGATGCATGCTCACTTATGACTTATTCTATTAATCATGTGTCTTACAAAACATGTATATTGTCCAATTAACATAAAACGAGAATGCTTCCCACTATGACACAATCTAATGAGTTAGTACTAAATGTGGAAGACACACTCATTTCACTTTATCAGTAGGTTGAACATTTACTAGCAATATCCTTTCAACAAGATGTTGATTCAAGGATTGTCACAGGTATAAAAACCTGCCCTAATTTTTGTATTTAATTTAGACAACCAGTCTGAGGCACAAGAACTCAGCTATGATCTTCCAGGATCCTATGAAATGGAAGAAATCTTCCAGTGGAAGCGCACATCCTTTGAAAATTAGGGTACGTTTTTGCACTGGAGATGGTTAGGGCCCTTGGCCCTTGCTCTTTGGTGCCCGTCACTCAGGCTACTGCCCTCATGCCTAGGCACCTCAAAATAAGGAAGGGCCTCTGGCCATATTCTTCTCCTATACAATCAATCTTGCTTTCCTCTGGTGACGATTCTTGTCACTTTCAGGCTTGTCTTATACTTGAATTCAAGAGGGATCCTTTCTTCTTTGTTGTAGTTGAATGTGAGGGGATGTTGGAAAGCTTACCATCCTCTTCTTGAGTTACCTAGGTTATTTACTTTCTTTGATCGTGTTCATGCGAGTAGGGTTCTTCTCTCTTTGTGGCCTCTCCATAGTAGTAGTTGCTTGTGCTTACCCCTCCTTGAATTGTAGATTAGGTTTTGTGTTTGCTACTCAATTTCCCTACTTAAGGTGCATTCACACATAGTGCTAAGTTAGTGTTAAGTGAAAATCTAGGTGGCATCTTCGGTGGCACCCAATGTTAAATGAGTGATTATTTAATATTAAGTGAATGCTAACTTAGCATAAAGTCTTTGTGGTAAATAGGTTTAGGTTCTAAATGACTAGCTTGGTGTTAGGAGACTTAACATTAGAGTCCTTAACACCAAGTGTGAATGCAGCTTTAGTGTTATTTTTTAACAAAGAGTTAGTTTTGTAACACCAAAATTGATTGTTGGAGATAAAATTGATAAATAATAGTAGTTACAACATAGGATAGAAAGATGGGTGAGTAAAGTATGAAAAATAAAGATTGATCTTATTGGCCTTATGCATAAGGATCTTTTGATTAGGGACCTACTTTAGACTTGTATACGGGTTAGTTAACTATTCTAAATCAAAAATGAAGTCAATTAATTTGTCCTCACATAGGACAAAACAATTACATTGTAGGGAAGGAGATGCTTAATAATATGCAAGTTCATCCATGGAAAGGATGAGTGTTGTAGACGACTATTAGGTGACACAATATTATTGGCCTACAGTTAATGAATGATAATATTTATTGAATGTAGATGGAAGATGTGAACAAGTCATCATTCTTCCTTCATGTATTTAAAGGGTTGTGTGAGAAGATTTGGGCTAATTTTCCATTCCCATGCTTTCATATTGTTAAGCTTTGGAGTAAGACTTTCTTGTGTAACGAACTTATGATACAATAAATTCATATTGTTTTGATTATGAAATGTTCAAAGGGAAGACTTATGCATATTTGATGAATGATCTCAATAAGGCAAGATCTTTAGACATGTGTGATGAGCACCCAATTGAATGTAGTCAACATAAAAATAGAGTTTTAAGTGTGTTAATGATACTACCCCAAGACATGTAAGTTTCACCTCTTTTGTTGTGTTCGTTGTTTATGTTTTGTGTGACATTTCCATTCATTTAATCTATTTTTGTGTTAGAAAGATTTTAATTAATAAATAATCTTTTAGGTTGGGACCAATGTGAAGGAAGTCCTCACTTTGGTGGATAAGAATCACTTGTTCTAGCTATAGTTAATAAGAACTAGATCTCAAATTGGGTTCCAAGTTTGATTTATGTGTGGAATTGGAATAGAAATACATTTTTTGCAAAATAAACGTGATTATGACTAGGGAATAATTGGAAATTAATTGATAGTAAACTATTGATTTTGGTTTAGGTGGGTAATAACTAAATCCATCCCACAAAATGGATTTCAAATATTATAAGTAGAATTGGATTCTCAATTCCATTTATGTGTTAAATTGCAAGCAAATGAAAATTCTTTGAAGTATATTAATTAGGACAAAGTAAAAGTAGTCCTCAACTCAATTTAAGTACCTTAGATTTTGATCCCTATCAATCTTAATAAATGAAAAAGGTCAAATATTTAAAAATATGTTAACTTATACCTTCATATATTTAGAAACTTCAAACCATTCCATTTGAATGTACATTGTGAAATAAGAAGATTCAAGTTACTTTATAAAAATACAAAAGGGTGATGATATGGCACCATTTTGGGTACAACATAAAGGATTTTGACCCATCCAATATCGATATAATTTTAATTTATCTTTTAAAATTAGAATTGTAGGTTTTTCATAAAGGCAAAAAACTACCCAACATTAATTACAACCCATTTTAGCTTATACTTATATTGTGTTGTAGTTCAATGTCTATTTAAGTATTTTATTTATGAAACATAAAAGTAATGGAGCTTGCATTGGGGTTAGAATAAGCCACCATGGGGTGAAAGCACATTAAAATATTCCTTTCAAAATCCATACCACAATGTATTTGAAATTGGCTTAATATATGAATATTTAAATATTATTAAATTAGTATTTTTTTCATTTCCCATTTTGACAAAAAAAATGTGACATCCATGTAAAACCAAGTTGTATTTTGCTTTCTCTCCATGGTGATACAAATATGTAGGCTTTAAAAAAAGACACGTTATTTCATGATGAGCTAAAACATTTTGGGTCTCATTTAATGGTCATGTAGGACAACCAACCCAAAATTTGAATTCATTTAGGAATTTTAAAAAAAAATTAAACATGATTTTCTATGTTGTTTACAAAATTAAAAAAACATTCACACATCATCCTAAGAATTGACTTGGAAAATAATCTAAACTTTCAACATAATCTTGTTTGATTTGCAATCATGTTAATATTACTTTTTGGAGGCCCATCAAGTATCAACAATAAAAGAGAATAGGTTTTGTTGGGAAAAATAATAATAAAAAGGAAAATACAAATAATAAACAAAGGGGAACTAAAAATCCCAACATAAAATAAATATAAAAAACAAAACTATGGTTTTTTCAAATTTTTAAAAAGGTAGTGTGCTTTGATTCTCATCATAAAATATGTAAAAAACACCAAAGAAGGTTTTGTAGGTTCTATCATCATTTTTATTACCATAAAACACCATTGTTTTTTTTTCAAAATTTGTATAATTTGGTCTTTCATTGGGTTAAAAAAATCTTGTTTATTGACATCATAGTGATGTGGCAAGAACAATAATTTACACAATTTAAAAGATACTTTTTAGCCTATTAGAATAACTTCCATTAGGTGGAAATTATTCATTAATTTATCTTTCCTCATTGTCCTTATCACTGTAATGTTGTCCCTTTATATATCATTATCATGGTGACGTTTTACATAAAAGAAAGGAATGTCAATAGATTGACCTCAAAGGGATTTCAAATCTAGAAAGGTTTGTTGATAGACATTTATCTTATATTTGTAAATAATTTGTTACCTATCACTTATTATGTTATGTACTAACAAAACCAAAATTTGTTTTCTTAAATGTAATATCCTTTCTTGTAGCATTATTTTACATAATAATAACCTTCATGGTTTTCTACCTTTTAGTTTATAAAGAACAATAAAAAATAAGACACATAAATGATAAAAATTTTCAAACCAAAATCCACATTTCCATTTCATTCCAAGTTCCGAGGTATAATGATTTTTTTTCCATACACGCAAACTGCTTTAAATTTTCTTTAATTAATAACTTTTTTAATCACCTTTTCCAAACATACACCCAAAAAAAAAAAAAAAAAAAAAAGTATTCCTTTTTAAATAACACATGTTAGGATAATAAAAAATCCTTCCAAGGGGTTTCCCACCACCCATATTCATATGAAACCCAATCTATTTCAATTTTTGTGATGACTATCCATTTTTTTATTTAAATTAATAAGTATAGTGCTTTATGTGATAATCGATTGATTGCAATCACATCTTTTTTAAATCAATTGAATCTTGTGGCATAATTTTTTAGGGGATTAAAAATAATAAAAAAAAATGCATGTCATTAATAATTATTAAAAGAATTTCTAAATAAACTAATTCTAAATTAATTGGCTTGTTAACATGAAAATTTAAGTTTGTAATTGTTGAAAATTTTGGATTTTTATATATACATAAATTCATAATATATCATAAGAACATGTGAATTGATTTTGAGATTAATATAAAGAGTAAAAAATACCCATAAAATTTTTAAAATTTTTTTACCAATGTTTTAAATAACAAAATTATTAGCTATAATTGTTTGAAAAAACTTTTAAATGATATTTTTTTGAAAATTTTGAAATATTTAACCATTAGAATAATAATGGGTGTAGTCACAATAACATGTACTATAACAAGTGTAATGTTTGCTTGGTTTTTCATTATTCAAAAAAGTTAATTTAGGTTGATGTTGAAATTGTATGATTTTGTTTATATAATTGTACTTTTAATACATCATGGGAACATGTGAATTAATTTGAAATAACAAAAAATAATCAAAAACATTCATTATGCACTATAACATTTGTTTTTAAGTAGTAAAAAGACTTGTAAATGGAATTGAAATTTTTTGAAAATGATATTTTATGTCAAATTTTTAACATAAAACTTTACAAAATAGTATGAAGAAATTGTTTAAATTTTTTAAAGATTTTTTCAAAGATTTAAAAATATATATTCCAAAAATATTTTAAGAATATTTTTTTAAAAACAGTAACAAAAGCAATTATAAAGGAAGTGGGTGTGGTTCATGTTATCCCGTTTGCACTTTAGTATAAATAATTATTGAAATATTCAAAGATTATGTGTTGCATCAAAAGAAGTTCCAAAAAACGATATGACGACTTTTTGAAAACACTTTAAATGATTGGTTCATAAACTTTGAAACATTTGAACTCACTTTTAAAATGTATGACAAAATTAAATCAATTTTTTGCTTTTAAGAATCATTTCATGAAACTATTGTTACTAATAGCGTGTAATTTCAAAATAATGAAAGAATTGATTTTCAAACATGTGGAAAGATTTATGTGTTTCAATTCATCTTTATTGATGAAAACCCACAATTTTTATTTTTACAAATTGATCAAAATAAATTGATAAAAATCAATGAAAATCATTGAAGGATGATCCTTTCAAAATTATACAAAATTGTGTAAGCTTATCACACACTTGTTCCAAATTTCACATGTTTATGAATTTTATTTTTTCTACATTATCTTATTTTTTATAACTTTGACTTTCTATTATACATTAAAAATCATTTTATTATGTATTAAGTTTTATTCTAATATATTTTTTAATGTTTTGCATGCACAATGTGTTCATTCAACTATTCACTCACACATAAATTATTTAATTATTCATTTATAAGCTTGTTTAACCATTCATTCATGTGTTTATTGTTATTTGTTCATTTTCTTACTTTGGCTTTCATAAAACATTGATATTTTTTTCCTGTGTATTTTTAGGTTGTTCCCCAAGCTGAATATATCATGTTTGATTTCTCTCATTTACCTTAAACTTATCTAAAATTGACTTCTATTTTACTAAAATTTTCAAAATTCAAAAAGCCCAGTATAACTTAAATTACACCTTCCAAATTTCAAAAGATTTAATTTTATGATTAATCATTTCAAAAATCAAGAAAAAAATATCATTGTCTTTTGTAATGGAAAGTTTTGCTATGGGGGGCTTTCGAATTTTTAGCCTCTTTTGACCTATTAACCTTGGGGATCTCAAATTCAAAAGACCTTCATAACAGGACCTTTTCCTATACATAATATGGATTCATAACATAGTTTGATATTCTCACTATCATATAATCACATGCTTATAATTTGGTTACATCATAAGTTTAACATTTTCACCTTTTTATAATCACGTGTTTGATAAACTAATTACAAGATTTTATTAATGTATTACTTTTGAAATTATAAAATTTACAAACCTAAGTAATGATTATAAAAACATTGACTCTTAATAATGAAAATGCACCCATTGCTAAATGTTCTAATGTGCTAAATTGGTATATTGGATATATTTGTTGAATCAAGTTTTAAAAAAGAAGGAAATAATTAATTGTTCATGTTTTCACTGACATTTACACATTATTTAACAAGGATCAAACATAGGAGGCATGTCTAATGTGATTTCTAATGTTTCGAAACCAAATCAAAGAAAAGCCAATAATAGATTGGTACAACTTGACAAAATTGCATATAGAAAATAAAATGTGAAATACAATGGTGTATTTACAAATGTAACTTGACAATTTGTGTTTTTAACACACTTTTGTTTCAAAGATTAGTGAATACATTAATGTTTTTAATGAATCATGATTTTGGTGGATTATAAATAAATGTTGTTTGATTATAATGTTTAATGTGGTTAAAGTGGCATTGTGAAGTGAAATTTGGATTTTAATTAAACATGTTGGGGCAAATATAATTGTTGCATTATGATTAATGGTTGGAATGATATGAAATAGCAAAATAAATTTATTCTTTATTTTTAAAAAAAATATTTAATGTTTTTGAGAGAAAACATCTTTAGGTGGACCATTAGGAACCACCTCAAGGAATGGTTAAAGAATAAAAAGTGCACAAATCATTTCTAGGGTCATTTACTTTAAATGTTTTCACAATTATAAATTTGTTTTTTTTTATGTTTACCAATTGCATGCACTAATATATGGCTTGAAGTTTAATTTAGATAAAAAAATTGAATAATTATTATTTTGTTTTCCTAATTAAAATGGCCCCTTCAAAAATTAATAGCATTAATTTTGGAAATTCATAATTAAATTATATTTACTCAATTAATTTCATAATATAAACCTAAAAATAAAATGACTTTCAAATTACCTTAAGAAAACATTCCCAAGAAAAATTTCAATTCATGTTTCAAATTTGTGTTTTTAACTAAAAAATTCAAGGAAAGATGGCCATGCATTACATTCCTGAAATGTTTTTTGAATGCAATGATTAAGAACATCAAAATCTATGGAACTTAATAAATGTATTCATTAAAAAAAAATTATGAAAAAAATTATTTAAATGTTTTTTACAATTTTTCAAATTTTGATGGGTTTAAGAAAATCAAGGTATGACATTCCTAGTGGTTCACCCAAGGACGTTTTTGCCTTTTTTACCGCAATAAATTCATCAATAGAATTGTTTAAACATAAAACACAACTATTTTTATCCATAATCACATAAATGAACGTAATAAATGTTGGGTTAATTAATGTCATAAAGGTTGTGACTAATAATTACACACACAAGTGCAAGTTTATGAGCAATATGATTATTATAAAATATTCACAAGTTGTATGAAGCCCTTATGCTTATACACATTGTTTCAATTTCATGGTTAAAAACATTAAAAAATTTGATTAGACAAAATAAGTGTTAAGGGTTGTAAGACGTATGTTGAAGTGTATCACCAAAAGGTCTTAAGTTTTGGTAATATATAGTCCTACACATGGAGATTTGGAACTAATAGCACTTGCTTTGCCATGATGTTCTTAATTTCAAAACGATTGATGTTCAAATTCATAAAACTTTGAAGGAAATGGTTTTGAAAATTTGAAGAAAAAAACTTATACTAAAAAAACTTGCATAAAAACACATGAAAATTTGCAAAGCAAGGCGCCTTAATATGTTTTGGAATCTCAAATCACCAAGGGTGAAAACACACTATGGGAAGGCCAACTTGGGTAATTTTATGATAGGTGTGTAAAATATACATTTGCAAAATATGTTGCATTTAATTTTGGGTTTCACTTTTAATGTTTGGGCTTGATTTTTTGATTTTCACAAAGTTAATTCATCTAAATTATTTGAAAAAATTAAAAATTAAAAAAAATTAAATTTAAGAAATAACGAGTATATTTATGGTATATGCATGCAAAATAATAGAACATGTTTCTTTTTTTTAATTGCACTAGGTTTGGGTTTGAATTAATCAACCAAAAAATGTTTGAGATGAAATTTAAAAAATGGTTCACCCCATAGATTTTGTCATCTTCCATTTGAAAGTGATTATTTGTCAAAATGTTAATTTACCACATACTTATGGTCATTGCCTTGAAAAACATGAATTTGTGATATAATAATTATCAAAATGCTCACATGGATCACAAATTTATTTTAATCATATAAAATCACAATGTTTAGTAGATATTAAAATTTTACAAAAATTAAAATTCATTTCAATCCTTTTTTGAGTATTTTTTAATATTTTAGTACATTGTTGTGATGTATATGTTTTTGGCACAAATATTTTCTAAAATCACATCATATGAAATAAAAAAATGTAGTTTTTTTGGCATTTGACTTTTTTGGTTTTGACCTATCATAATATGCAAAAACATTGTGAAACTTTTTTATAATAATGACATGGTTGAAGTTCAAATATGAGAACTTTGAAAAACAATACAATGTGACAACAATATTGCCCCCCCTAGTGTAATGTACAAAGAAAATCTTATAAGATATTAAAGAAATTCAATATGTGATTGAACTAAAGAAAAACATTTTTTGATGAAAATTTAATTAATTGTTTTGCAAACCTCTATGTGAAACATGATACCCTAAACAAAAAAGTAAGGATAATCATTTTTATTTTACATCATGCATATGAAAACAATATAATATCATTGAAATGGGTGAAAATATGACACAAAATCTTCTTGGCTTTCTATATATTACATTTATAATAATTGATTTCCAAAAAAAGAACAAATAAGTTTTTAAAGTAAACAAAACAAATCCTTAAAAGTGGATGGTAAATTTATGTTCAAAGAGGTTTCATGAAAAATTATCAATGAGATCTACTTATATGAAGTTAGGATATTAAAATCATTATATTTTTGAGTGCACCATCAAAAATATATTCTATTTTTTTTTTATAACACATAATACATATTTATAAAAAGTTTGCACTATAAAAAATAAACTTCATAATAACTACTTGCTTTTCAAATAATATGTAAACAACTTATTGTTCAATGAGTTCAAATTTGAAAATTAATAGACGTTAGCAAAAAATTATCTTGTTTTTGCCATTCAAGTAAAAAGTTTGATGTTTAATAATTTTATGATGAGGTTTTTTGTTATTTTCTATTCATTTTTGTTATTTACTTTTTGATCAGCTTAAAACATTTGGAGTTCATGAAGGAAAACTTTATTAATGGTAGATTGTTAAAAATTTCTCCCTTTCATTTTCATCATGGCTTTTGAACCCAAAAAGGAACCTAGGACAAATTTTGACTTCAAATTACACAAAGTGCCAAAAGAAATTTTGTGGAAGTTTGTGGGGGCTATGTGGCACAAAATTTGCCATGTGGAGCACAAAACACAAATTAAGTTTCAAAGTATAAAATCTTCAAAATAAAGAAAAAAGGTTAACTAAATTCAAATTTATAACCAAAAAAAATTGGACATGTGTGCTTTGACTATTTGTTGATAAGCTAATCGAACATGCCTTTATTTTCATAAATCACGAAAATTTGGCCATTTGCCACAATGTACATTTGCCACATGAGCAACATGGACGAAAAGAAAAAGTGTTTGAATTAGCCTAGAGGTTAGTCTAGGGCTACCAATATATTTTTAGTCACGCTAGCTAATAATACTTGATATATAGACCTATGTGTAGGTATGTATGTGTGTGTGGGTGTGTGTGTATAGATACGACCAAGTAGAAGCCTTCTCACACACTTTTGTGCTTGAGGGAAAACTTTGAAAAGAAACCTTGGGATCATGTTGAAAATAAATGTTAAAAATAGATGCTTAAAACATTGCCATATTCCATTCATCCTTGATGTCATTGACAATTTAAATTAGCAAATTTGATCCTAGATAAAGACAACCTAATCAAACTCTAAGCAATAAATAAATAAATAAAAAATATATTGTGCATAATTACAATAAAACATGCTTAACAATTCATTTCCATGAAGTTCCGTCTTTAAAAAAAAAAGAATTATGGTACTTATTTATTTATTATATTTCCACTTCAATAAACATAATTATTTAGTTCTACTTCCATGAATGATTATGATTGGACACTTCCATCCTTAAGCACATAAATTATAGTTGCACTTCCATACTTAATTATAATTCCACTTTCATCCTCAATTAGGTAAGTATTCCTACTTCCTTATTATAATATACTTCCTGGGATATTTTGCCTATACAAGGGCCAAGTGTTGGGCTATAAATTTGTTAACTTCTTTTTGTGGATCAACCCTAAAGCAAAGGTGGCAAAGTGGGCAAAGTGGCAAGACGAGTAAGGCTTCCACAGCTGTAAACTGTGAGTCCCAAAGGGTAGGGTCCTTTTTCCCCATCCCCAAGGGTCAAGGCTTTTGGGGGTGAGGGCCCAAGAGGAGACAGCTGCAGCTGTGTTTTATAGCCAGGTAGAAAGTGTGTGTTGGGGGTGGGGCTGAACCAAAAACAACAAGCAGCTCTTTGGGGACCCTCTCAAGGCAAGACAATTTGGATGATGATTTTGGATGTTGAATAATAACCTTAGTTTGTGACCTACCTAACCTAAGCAATTTGGGCTAAGTCTTCTTCTTTTGTAGGCCTATTTGAATTTTCTTGCATCAATTGTGGTGCATCTTCGCCCTTGGGGTCCTTACTTCTATTTAAGGCTTTTTCTATGGTTGCCCTTCATTAAAAGTAGTCTTTAAGTCTTTGTGGCCTTAACATGAATAGATGGATGGATAGGTTGCGCAACTCTAGAAGATAAAAATAGTGGTGGGCAAGTAATACATAAAGCCCACTTTTGAAAAGATCCACTTTCAGGACCACTTTTGAGAGGACCCACTTTTGGAAGAAAGGTTACCTATAGGCCTACTTTAGAAAGGAAGCTGTAAGGAAGAGGCTCCTAGTCTTGCTAACTTCAGCTGGCGTAACAAAAAAAAGTTTTTCTTAGGGTTTGCTCATTTTCTCATGTTAGTTTTTCCCACAAGTTTTTCCTTCCCCTTTACCTTTTGGTGGCTTCCCTTGTTTTGGGACCCTCCTTCCACATTATGAAGAAAGGAGGTAAGGGGAAGAGTTCATTGATAAATTTCTCTAGGAATCGAAGAAAGAAGAAAGCGCACTTTATAGATATTGTCATGTGGACATGGCATAGAGCAATTTAGGTGAAAAATGAAATGAGGGGATATGCATGTGGTCCTAATGTAGACTATTGATTCTTTTTCCTTCTTCTTTAATGGGGTTCAACCCTAGCATTTCCAAGGATGCCAATTTATGATGACTTCTTAAGAAATATCTTGCCCTCTTTCTCACAAATTATATATGAAAACTGGAGGTGTTCGCCTCACCTTTCTTTTTGGCAATCAGAGGAGGAGAGATACAATCCAATAAATCCTAACCCCTAAAATGGAATTGATATTGTGTCCAAATACTAGAACTTCCCAAGCTTTCCAAAATACTAAACAACACAATTTCCCAAGTCTTCCGAAATATTAGACAACACCATATCTCAAGTTTTCTGAATGTTAAGACAACACGATTTCCCATGTTTTCTGGTCGGTCTAGAATGTAGCACCTAAACACATTTTATAAGCAATTCAAATTATCACCAATTACCTCTCTTTGGGGGCAAGGTGTGCAAATACCACTCTTTTGCAAAAATGAAATAGAATAAAGAATAAAAAGTCTAATATTGCCAAGAAAATAACCAGCAAATTATTTCCTAATTACATGCAGCTTAAAAATATCACGTTAACTGAGCCTAAAGCTTGCCTTGTCATCACAAGGTCCACATGAAATTCCTCAATGCTAAATTGCAATATTCTATATCTAAAAGAAAATAATACTTTGACTTACGAACCTTAAAACATTTGATCATGAAACCCTGGCAAGCTTCATTAAACAAAGCACCCAGCCAAGGGGGAAAGGAAGAACAAAGAGAGAGGACCCAAGTACAAGCCAGAAGCACAACAACCCAAAGTAAGTCACAAATGAGGCAAAGGAACAATTTATGTTCCAAAGCCCCCACCAGTCGCAAGAAGCACATCAGGGAAGGAAAGGGAAACTTGAAAGATCTAATTACATGGCTTCATTGGTAAATTAAGTAGTCTTAAGTCTTTCACCTACTGTCTCTCCCAAAAGACAAAGAAGGGAAAAAGGAAACCGGGAAAAACTAAAATCCCCTGTAGAAAGAAGGTGAGTTCTCTTTTGATTTTACAAGAAAAAGAAAAAGAAAAAGAGAAAATGTGAGTGAAAGTGAAAGGAAGAAACAAGAATTAAAGAAATAAAACAAGGGGTGTGTCACACTGTGGCCTTGCCATTTACATTAAAAGGTATCTTAAGGCAAAAGAAGAATGACGGAAACTCAAATATTTCAGCATGCAAAAATATAATCTTCAAAAAATCCTCTAAAAGAAACCAAAATCCTTCAAATTATAACTCTATAACTAATCTCAAGTTTCAACACAAGCCAAAATATCATCTTTCAAAAATCCTCATATAAAAATAGACCTATTATTATTACCTAGGGGCCAAAATCCCTTAAGCTACTATACT
>Ga0116227_10008219_pt1 | contig 19832 bp, 24 predicted proteins | sample S1TSphgellanicum_FD_89693 | JGI IMG/M metagenome (GOLD analysis project Ga0116227, IMG submission 89693) | Host-associated microbial communities from peat moss isolated from Minnesota, USA - S1T2_Fb - Sphagnum magellanicum MG | ecosystem: Host-associated > Plants > Peat moss > Unclassified... | reverse complement strand
GATGGACGAAGCGTTTTCCGCGCTCGATCCGCTGATCCGCACGGAAATGCAGGATCAGTTGCTGCAGTTGCAGGCGACGCTGAACAAGACCATCGTGTTCATCACGCACGATCTGGATGAGGCGCTGCGCATCGGCAACCGCATCGCGATCCTGAGAGACGGGACGCTGGTGCAGGAAGGCACGCCGGACGAGATTCTCACGCGTCCCGCCGACGATTATGTGCGGCGTTTCGTGGAGCGGCGCGCGGGCGTGCATTGAAGCGAGCGCTGCCACCCAAGGGCGCGCCAGCACACTCCACGACGCGGACGGTCGCACCGCAGGACCCGCGCGGCGAGCAACGCGCGCATGTGCGCCCGTGCGCCCTCACCGCGACCCAGTCCTCCTACCAGCCCGCCGCCTTCGGCAAATGCCAGCCGAACACGACGGCCATCATCCGCAACGCGAAGCACGCCACCCCGCCCACCACCGCGGCCCAGCCGGGCGGCACGCCGGCGCGGCGCGCGACGATCACCACCAACGCGCCAAAAAAGGCCGCCGTCGCGTAGATATCGGCGCGTAGCACCAGCGGCACGCGCGCCAGCAGAATGTCGCGGATCACCCCGCCGCCGACCCCGGTCACCGTCCCCATCAGCATCGCGACAAACGGACGGATCTCGAAGAGAAGCGCTTTCTCCACGCCGGCCACGGCGAAGAGCGCAAGACCCGCGGCATCGACCACCGTGACCAGCAGGTCCGGAACCGGCTGGGCCAGCGAGTGAAACAGGAAGGTCAGCAGGCCCGCTGCGAACGTCAGGGCGGGATAACGCCAGTCGCGGATCGCGCTCGGCGGCGTGGCGCCCAGCAGCAGGTCGCGAATCACGCCGCCGCCGAGCGCGGCGACGAACGATACGACCATCACCCCTAGCAGATCGAGCCCGCCGCGCATCGCGCTGACCGCCCCTTCGACCGCGAAGACGAACGTGCCGGCCATATCGGCCGCCCAGATGACGGCCTCGACGTTTGGCCTGGTTTTGCTGATGGACAGTGTTGGCATCGGCCCGTTACCTCTCCCCTCGTTTGAGTTGTCGAAAGGTATAGCGGAAACGGGACGAAGGGGGAAACTTTTTGTGCGGGCGTAGAAGGCCGGCAGCAGCGCCTGACGTCCTCGCGCAACCTAGTTGCGAGGACGCGCGCGCAACGCCCGTTGCATGGGCTTATCCAGCAGCCCGCTTGCGTTCAGCCTCCAGCAACGCCGGACCCAGCCCGTCGTACAGCGGCTGAATCAGCTCCGCAGCCGGGCGCCAGCGTTCCAGCGACGTGCGAAACAGCGGCTTGCGCACCTGCGATGCGCTGGCGGTATTGACCTGGCGTTCGGTCTGATGGAAGGCGAGACAGCGCTCGTCCCAGTCGAGCCCGCAGTGCGCCAGCATGCGGCGAACGTTGCCCTCGAGATCGTCGACGAGGTCTTCGTACTGCACCTCGATCATCACGCCTTCGGGCAGCGCCTCGCGCCAGTGCGTCATCAACGCATCGTACGCACGGTAATAGCGGCCCAGTTCGCCGAGGTCGTAGCCGAACGGGACGTCCTGGAAAATCCGCGAAAAAATCGACAGGCAGATTTCCACCGGCGAGCGTCGGCTATGGATAAAGCGCGCATTCGGCAACGCAAGGTGGATCAGGCCGACGTTGATGAAGTTGAACGGATACTTGTCGGTAATGCGCAGGTAGCGCGCCGCATCCGGCACCTCGATGCCGATCCGGCGCACGTAGTCGGCGCCGAGCGGGGCCAGTTGCGCCGCGGTGGCGTGATGCATCGCATCGAAGTTGAGCTTGCTCTGGTCGGCCTCGCTGCGCGCGAGGGCCGCCACCAACGCCTTGCCGAAATCCGGCCGCTCGCCGGCGCCGAAAACCTGCGGATGGCTCGCCAGAATCTGCTCGATCAGCGTCGACCCGGAACGCGGCATCCCGACAATGAACACCGGCGACGCGGAAGGATCGCCCAGCCCGCGCTTGTCCTTCAACACGTCCGCGTTCAGTAACCCGGGCATATGGCCGAACAGGTCCAGCGTCATCGCTTCGTTGTAGCCGACGCTGCGCCGATGCAGCGCATTGCCCTTGAGCAGATGCTCGAACGAGCGATCGTTCTGGCCGAGATCGGCCAGCGCGTGCCCCATGGCGAAATGCAACTGGGCCTGATTGTCCGGCGTCATCGCATCGGCATGCTGCGCCAGTTTTTGCAGCGAGACGAAACAGGGATCGTCGAGCGTCATGCGCTTCGACTGAACGAAATTGCGGTAGTACACCATGCTCTGCGGCGCAATCTCGATGGCGCGACGGTAGGCCTCGTGCGCCTCGTCGAAACGTCCAAGCGATTGCAGGCAGTTCGCCATGTTGTTGTACGAGCCGTCGACGAGCTTGCCCAGTTGCACCGCTCGCCGGTAGCTCGCCACCGCCTCGTCCAGCCGGTGCATCTGCTCGAGGATCCAGCCGAGGTTGTGATGGATATCCGCGTTGTTGGGATCGAGCGCCTCCGCTTGCCGGTAGCGCTCCAGTGCCTCCGGAAAACGCTCCATTCTGACGAGCGTCGAGCCGAGGTTGTTGTAGACGCCGGGGTCGGCGGGACGCGCGAGGCGAACCTTTTCAAAACAGGCGAGCGCGGTCTCGAACTCGCCGCGTTCGGCGCAGGCGTTGCCGCGGGCGAACCAGTCGTCCGCTGTTGCCGGCTGTGTATCGTGCGTCATGGACGGCCAGAAATCGTGACTAAAAAAGCTGAAAGAGGCTGCGTACGGCACGTATGAGCCGGACGCGGTAATCGTTCATGCCGAACTTAACAGGAACGCGCCGCAACTTGATTTCAAAATTTCACGAACCGTTACATTTGAGAAGGCTACGTAAGGAATCGCAGACTCGCGGTTTCGCGAGCCGTGCGACGGCAAGCGAAAGTGCTAGCATGAATTGAGTAACCCGACGGAGACGGCCATGTCGAAGTCATTGAGTCCGGAAGCCATCGAGGCGTTGCGACGTCTGAACGACGTCGGCGTCGGCCAGCTTGCGCCGCCGCTTTCTGCCACCATCACTGCGGAGCTGCTCGAACAGGGGCTCGCCGCGGAGGCAGCGGGAGGCGATGTCGAGATCACCTGCAACGGCCGGCAGTATTTGTCTGGCGATTGCGACTGACGCGGCGACGCGAGTCGAGCGAGGATGAGGAGCGTGAGAAGTTCGCTCGCGGGGAAGGTGTGTGCCTTGCGTAGTGGAGCGTCTCACCGTTCACCGGGTGGCGGGGCACAAGGAGACAGGCAAACCTACGCCCCGTCGGATAAGCGAAAACGCCGAAGCGTGCGGGCAATGGCCCGGACACTCCGGCGTTTTCAGCGGACGTTCGTGACGAACGCCCGGCACAGGCTCGCTTAGTTCGCTTGCGAAGCGGCGACCGGCTGGCGGTTACCCGATTGCGACGACGGTGCGTTCACGCCACCGTATGCGTTAGCATCGGCATTGGCGCGTTCAGCTGCAACCGTCTGTGCGTTCTGGCCTTGTTGCGACGCAGGTGCGCCAACAGCCGGACGATAGAACGGTGCCGGGCCGTAGCCGCTAGCAAAAGCGGGAGCGGCGAGCGTAGCGGAAGCGGCAACCAACAGGGCGGCAAGAAGCGTGTTCTTCATGATGACTCCAATAAGCGTTTCGGACTTCGGTTCAGGAAGACGTCGCAACAGTGACCGAGCCGGTTTGTCTGCAACGCTGATGGAATCAGTGTATTCCCTTACTATCAAGAATTTGTATCGATAATCCGAAATTACTTTTCTCCTGCCTGAAACAATCGGTAAGGGGCTTTTCTGGCGCGGGAAACAATGGGGTCAAGGCCGTTTAAATAGGCCATGGGGGCGTTTTTCTTCCGGCCCTACTTTGATTTGTCATAGGCCGGCGACTCTGCCGGTTTCCGGCTTCCAGCGCCGGCCGTAAGCCGCCCCGCCCGCTTGCGGTAAAATCGCGGTTTGATTCATGCCGCCGGCCGTCCCTCATGTCCCTCGCTCTTCCCGCCAATCCCCGTCGCGTCTCGGTTGCCCCGATGATGGACTGGACCGATCGTCACTGCCGGTCGCTGCATCGCATGCTGTCGCGCCACACGTGGCTCTATACGGAGATGGTGACCACCGGCGCGCTGCTGCATGGCGATGTGCCCCGGCATCTGGCGTTCACGCCGGAGGAAGCGCCGGTCGCGTTGCAACTGGGCGGCAGCGAACCCGACGACCTCGCCCGCTCGGCCAAACTCGGCGAACAGTGGGGCTACGACGAAATCAACCTGAATTGCGGCTGCCCGTCGGAGCGCGTGCAGCGCGGTGCATTCGGTGCGTGCCTGATGAACGAACCGCAGCTCGTCGCCGATTGCGTCAAGGCGATGCGCGATGCCGTATCGGTGCCGGTGACCGTGAAGCATCGGATCGGCGTCGATGCGGTAGAGGAATATGGCTTCGTGCGCGACTTCGTCGGCACGATTGCGGACGCGGGTTGCGAAGTGTTCATCGTGCATGCGCGCAATGCGATTCTGAAAGGCCTGAGCCCGAAAGAGAATCGCGAGATCCCGCCGCTCAAGTACGACTTCGCCTATCAGTTAAAGCGCGATTTTCCGCAACTCGAGATCATCATTAACGGCGGCATCAAGACCCTCGACGAGGTCGAACTGCATTTGCAGCACGTCGACGGCGTGATGTTGGGTCGCGAGGCTTATCACAACCCTTATGTGCTGGCCGACGTCGATGCGCGCTTTTATGGCTCGACGCAGGCTGCGCTGACGCGCGAGCAGGTCGAAGCGAAGCTGATCGAATACTGTGCGGCCGAACTTGCGCGCGGCACGTTCCTCGGCTCCATTACGCGTCATGCGCTGGGGCTGTATCGCGGCGTAGCCGGTGCGCGTGGATGGCGGCGCGTGCTCTCCGACAACAAGAAACTGGCGGCGCGCGATCTCGCCATTTTCGACGAAGCAAGACAGCATCTGCGTGAGCCCGCCGAAATCTTTGAATAAAGGGCTAGGCAAACGCAAATCATGTTTGTATAATCTCGCTTCTTGATCGGCAAGCCAGTTCATGGCAAGCCAAGCAGATGTTCCAGTGGTGGCTGTAGCTCAGTTGGTAGAGTCCAGGATTGTGATTCCTGTCGTCGTGGGTTCGAGTCCCATCAGCCACCCCACTTTCCTCAAGCAGTTCTGCAGTAACTCCCCTTCTCGATTATTTGCGCTTTAAAGCGTGGACTTCGCTATCGCTCTGCGCTCAGCATTAAGCTCGTCATCGCATCGCGGCGGCATATAGCTGCGACAGCGTGAGCGACTTTCTCCACGACGATCGCAAAAGCGAAGACGGCGATCCCCGCCGTCCCCACCTCAGCCCCTCATCCTAATTGTTGTGCTGGTCATGATTATCGTGGCCGCCACCTCCTCCGCCATGTTCTTGCGGAGCACCTCCATGCTGTTGCTGGGGCGCGCCACGCTCTTGAGGCGCTGGGCCGCCATGCTGCTGCGGAGGCGCGCCATGCTCTTGAGGCGCCGGTCCCCCATGCTGCTGCGGCGGACCACCATGCTCTTGCGGTGCTGGACCACCATGCTGCACCGGCGGACCACCCCGTCCCGGAGGCTGAGCAGCACGCTCCTCAGGCGGACGGCCTCCTCCTGGCGGAGGACCACCCACGCCTGGAGGCGGACCACCATGTCCCGGCGGGGGACCGCCATGTTCCGGCGGAGGGCCACCATGCCCCGGAGGCGGACCACCGCGTCCAGGCGGCGGCGGTGGATGATGCGCCCAGTGTTCCTGGTTGTTATACCAGGGCCGTCCGCGGTAATAGCTGCCCCAATACGCACCGATTGAAAACGTGACGACAGGCAGTCCGATCACCGTACCGTAGTTCAGGATCGGCACGTTATTGCCCTGATACGGGTAGCTGAGATTGCCCGCGTAGACCCAGCCACGCAAATCCGGCAACGCCACATCGCACCACGTGTAACCACTGACACAGCCCATCACGGTAACCGGCACACCGCCCGGCAACTGGGACACAGCGGGATAATCGTCCGCCGGGCCCGCGTACAGATTCACCGGACTATTGGTGTACGCCTGAGTCTGCGCGAACGCCACGCCTGGTAACGTCAACAGACCGGCAGCGCCGGCAAGCAATCCACTTATCATGCGTTTTCGCATTGTTCCTCCCGTGTGGTTCATTCATCTTCACGTCCTGCATGCTGCGAACGCTGCCCTTGATAGGCCTATCTGCCAGGCAGCAATTACTGTTCCCGAGGCGAACGGCAACGTAAGAAGAACGCTTATCAAGCGCCCAAAACGCAACCCATTCAATCAGGATTCCTTTTTATATGCCGGCAGCGCGCACGCCTTTCCTCCGCTTCACCGAACCGGTATCAAGGCACCCTCCTTCACCCCGCGCCGGGCAATCCGCGCAAAGAAATTCCACCCTCCAACCAGACCCAGGGTTAGATGCCGTAAGGCATGTAAGTAGCCCTGAAACCTGATTCGAGGTCAACCGCTCTACACTGGGACCTCCTCTTCCCTGAGAGGATTTTGTCTCTCATCACTCTTTATGGCCCACTTCCCCTGGTGGGCCTTTTTTTATCGCCGATGGATCCGAGCGCCCCCGCAGCACGTGCCGCGCAGTCACGCCAATCCGCTCGCAAGCCGGCGCCTGTCCTACAATAGCGGGCTAAACGATACGGTATGAGGATGCAATAATGCAGTTAAGAATTCGAACACTCGCGCTGACTTTGCTTACAGCGTGTTTCACGCTCAACGCGAGCGCCGAGATGACCGCCGAGCAATACAAGCAGTGGAACCACGTCGACAACAATTCGATCTACGCGGCCTACATCACCGGCGCGCTCAACGAGCTGGGATGGGCCAACGGCGACCTGATATCGAAGAAACGCAAGCCCCTCTTCTGTCCACCCGAAAAGCTGCCCATCGGCCCGCAGACGGTGTACCCGCTGCTCGACGAATTCTTCACCAACCACCCCGGCCTGTCCGACGATTTCCCGGTCGGTCTCGCGATCCTGCGCTCGCTGCAGGCTGCGTTTCCGTGTCCGACCAAGTAGCGTCTGCGCTAACGCGCGGCTTCGAATCGATTCACGTGGAGTAAGCGGCGCTTGCGTGTTGCGCAAGGCTTCGGGCGCGCGTCGTCAGGACGCACGCGGCAGGGTCGCGAAACATGGAAGAGAAGCGAATTTTCCGCTCGGGTTGCGGTCTACCAGGGAACGGAGCGCCTGACGGTGGCCGCAGGCGGCTTCATGTGGCCGAAAACCGCCAGACCAGACCAGGGAGGAGCGGATGAAACCGAACAAACCTGCAATGCTCGCAGCGCTTTGCGCGCTTGCGGCATTCACGGTCGCGGCGGGACCGGTACTCGCGCAGACACCACCAGTGGACAGCGGCGCCTCAATGGTGAAGCCACCCGAGGCGGCCGGCACGGCGAATCCGGCGAATCCGGATCATATGCCGGTCAAGCGGCCGCCCAAGCCGACGCACGACAAGATGACGCACACGCCGCCCGCCAGCGCAGCCGAAGCGAAATAACGCAACGGCGGCGTTATCGGCTAACGGCGGCTGGCAGCAGCTAGCGCAGGCAGGCAGCGACAAGCACAGCCCCACGCGCTTAGAGGCGCGCGATCGACACCTCCGTCGACTTCACCAGCGCGACCACTTCCGAGCCGACCTTGAGATCGAGTTCATCGACCGAACGCGTCGTGATCACCGACGTGACGATGCCGAACGGCGTATCGACGTCGACTTCGGACACCACCGGTCCGCGGATGATTTCCTTGACCTTGCCTTTGAACTGATTACGTACGTTGATTGCGGAAATGCTCATTTCGAGTGACTCCAGTGAATCGATAAAAAACGGTCAGGCAAGGGACTGTCAGACAGCCCAACGGACTTCGGTCGGCCGCACGAGGCGGTCGTCGCGATGCGCATCAGCGGCGCGATACGGGAGACCGTCGTCGTTCGGCGAGGTCTTCAGCACACGCTGCAACACATGGTCTTCAAGCGCGGCAAACCCCGCCGAAGCGCGCGCGCGGGGTCGGTCGAGCGGCACCGGTTGATCGAGCGCAATGCGCCCTTCTTCGATCAACAGAATCCGGTCGCCCAGTGCGACCGCTTCATGCACGTCGTGCGTGACGAGCAGCGCGGTGAAACGATGTTCGCGCCACAAGCGTTCGATCAGCGCATGCATTTCGATGCGCGTGAGTGCGTCGAGCGCGCCGAGCGGCTCGTCGAGCAGCAGCAGTTGCGGCCGGTGCACCAGCGCACGCGCCAGCGCCACACGTTGACGCTGGCCGCCGGACAATTGCGCGGGCCAATCGTTGGCGCGTTCGAGCAGGCCGACCTCGGCGAGCACTGCACGCGCATCTTCACGAGCGCCGCGTCCGAGGCCCAGCATCACGTTGTGCAAGACGCTCTTCCACGGCAACAGGCGCGCGTCCTGAAACATGATGCGCGTATCGAGCGGCTGCCCCTGCTCGCCGCGCTTTTCGAGCACGCCGGCGGTCGGCTTCTCGAGCCCGGCGACGAGCCGCAGCAAGGTGGATTTGCCGCAACCGCTACGGCCGACGATCGCCACGAAACTGCCGCGCTCGATCGACAGGTCGAAATCCGTCAGCACCGTGCGCTCGCCATACTGCTTGCCGACGCCACGCAACTCGACCGCGTGGTCCGCGCTGCGCGACGCGTCCCGCGTCAGCGGACCGGCCCCTGCAGCAGCGCGTGAGAAATCGACAACGCCCGAAGAACCATCGTCGCGTTCCAGGCTTGCGGCCTCGTCGGCATCGTGATCGCGGGTGCGTGGTTGCGCCAGTTCCGCTTCGAGATCGCCGCCCGCGATGCCGCCGAAACTCGTCGACAAGGTCGTCGCGCTCATGCTTTCGCTCCCCGTTGATAAGCCGGATGCCAGCGCAGCGTGACGCGCTCAAGCGTTTTCGCCAGCACATCCGCGAGCTTGCCGAGTCCGGCATACAGCAGGATGCCGACCACCACCACATCGGTTTGCAGGAACTCGCGCGCATTCATCGTCATGTAGCCAATGCCCGACTGCGCGGAGATCGTTTCCGCGACGATCAGCGTGACCCACATCAGGCCGAACGCAAAGCGCACGCCGACCAGAATCGACGGCAGCGCGCCCGGCAGGATCACGTCCCAATACAGCCGGAAACCTTTGACGCCATAGCTGCGCGCCATCTCGATCAGGTTCGCGTCGACCGAACGGATGCCGTGGAACGTATTCACGTAGATCGGGAAGAACACCCCGAGCGCGACGAGAAACACCTTCGCTTCCTCTTCGATGCCGAACCACAGGATCACGAGCGGGATCATCGCCAGCGCCGGAATATTGCGGACCATCTGTACGGTCGAATCGAGTGCGACTTCGATGGGCTTGAAGAGTCCCGTGGCCAGCCCGAGCGCCAGGCCGATGCTGCCGCCCACCGCGAAGCCCGACACCGCGCGCCACGTGCTGACCTTGACGTCGGCCCACATTTCGCCGGACTGGATCAGCGACCACGCCGCCTTCACCACCGCAATGGGCTCCGGCAACACGCGCGTCGAGAGGACGCCGCTGCGCGCGGCAAACTCCCACGCGAGCAGGATCACAAGCGGCGCAATCCACGGCGCCACATGTCCGCCGAGACGCCGTACCGCACTTTCACTTCCACTGGATCGAGCCATGATCGCTTACTCCACTTCTTATCCATACAGAGGCTGCGCTCGCCTGCCTGAACCGCAGCCCCGGACCTCGCCGGCCACGCCTAGCTCTGGCTGACCTTCGGCAAATAGTTGTTCCCGACGATCTCGCCGAACGGCCCCGACAGCGGCCCGCTCGCGCTCGCGCGCTTGCGGTTCGGCAGCAGCGGAAACACCAGTTCGGCAAAGCGGTACGACTCTTCCAGATGCGGGTAGCCCGACAGGATGAACGTGTCGATCCCGAGGTCCGCGTATTCCTTCATGCGCGCAGCGACCTGTTCAGGATTGCCGACGATTGCCGTACCCGCGCCGCCGCGCACGAGGCCGACGCCGGCCCATACGTTCGGATACACCTCGAGATCCTCACGGCTGCCGCGCTTGCCGCCGTGCAACGCGGCCATGCGGCGCTGCCCTTCCGAATCCATCTTGGCGAACGAGGCCTGCGCGCGGGCGATGGTCTCGTCGTCGAGCTTGCTGATCAGCTTGTCGGCGGCGGCCCACGCTTCCTCTTCCGTCTCGCGGACGATGACGTGAAAGCGAATCCCGAACTTGATCTCGCGGCCATGCGCTGCGGCGCGGGCGCGGATGTCGGCGATCTTCTTTGCGACCGCTTCGGGCGGCTCGCCCCAGGTCAGGTACGTGTCGATGTGCTCGCCGGCCATCTCGTGCGCGGCCGGCGACGAACCGCCGAACCACAGCGGCGGATGCGGGTCCTGCACCGGCGGATACAGCACCTTGCCGCCCTTCGAGGTGAGATGCTTGCCTTCGAAATCGATCGCGTCGTTCGTGTGCGCGGCCGTCAGCAGTTGACGCCAGATGTGCAGGAATTCGTCGGTGATTTCGTAGCGCGTGTCGTGACTGACGAACACGCCGTCGCCTTCGAGCTCGGCCGCGTCGCCGCCCGTCACCACGTTGATCAGCAGACGCCCGCCCGACAGGCGGTCGAAGGTCGACGCCATGCGTGCCGCGAGACCCGGCGAGGTAATGCCCGGGCGAATGGCGACGAGAAACTTCAGGCGCCGGGTGGCCGCGATCAGGCTCGAGGCGACAACCCATGCGTCTTCGCAGGAGCGGCCGGTCGGCAGCAGAACGCCCTCGTAGCCGAGCGTATCGGCGGCGACGGCGATCTGCTGGAAATAGTCGTAATCGGCTGCGCGTGCGCCTTGGGACGTACCGAGATACCGGCTGTCGCCGTGAGTCGGGATGAACCAGAACACATTCATTTGCTGCTCCTGCTTGTTCGAGACTGGATTAATAAAGGCGGGATGGGCCGGCGCGCGCACACCATGGCGGCGCGGCCACGCCGGGCCGGCGACGCGGCCTCAGTCAACCGGCACGGCCATACCGCAAGACAGATCGGAAAAGCGTTGATTCTGGACTCCCGCGCTCGCCAGCCCGCGGACGAGCCGGCGGCGAACGCTGCGCTGACCGTTGGACCGGCAGCCGGGCAGGCTCACGGGCGTCGCTGGCCGCGCGGCTAGCGGCCGCGCCGACAGCGCGGCGGTGCCGTAGGGGGAACAGCGGAGACCGGCTTCAGAAAGGACATCGCGACAGCTTCCCTTGACGAAACGTGCGCCTTCCCGGCGCGCGGTAAGTGGACGACGGCGGCAATGCCGTCTACATGGAGAAACAGTCTATGGATCGGACCCAGGCTTTTGAACGATTTTTTTTAGCTTAGGTTTTCCACTTTCGTGATTAGCCCGACGCTTAAGCATACAGACGGCACCCTGAAACCCGCCGCTGCGTCTATATAATGACGCGTCTTTCGATAATCCGGCCCGGGCCGCGCGGTCGCCGCCAACCGGGCCCTTGGCGCTGCACCGCATGCAAAAAATCATCCTGCCGTTCGTATCCGGCTTTCTGGCTTCACTGTTTTTCCACGAATCGACCCTCGCGCTGCTGCACGCCGCGGGGCTGATCGACACAGCAGGTTTTTCGACTGCGCCGTTCCTGCCGCTGGGACTGCCGGAATTCATCGCGAATGCCGTGTGGAGCGCCGTGTGGGCCGTGTTGATGGCATGGCTGTTGCGCGTCGCGCCCGAGCGCCGCGCGCCGTGGATTCAGGCGTTTGTGTTCGGCGGCATCGCGCTGACGGCGGCGAGCGTGTTCGTGGTCGATCCGCTGCGCGGCATCTGGCCGAGCGGCAACATGCTGCCGCGCCTCGCCGAGGGCTTCGCCGCCAACGCCATGTGGGGCTGGGGCGCGCTGGTGTTCATGCGCGCGTTCATGGCGTTCGACGATGAGGAATGAGGGACACTGAGTTCCGGTCTCGCGGAACCCGCCTATCCTGCGCCTGATCCCGACGCATCGTCCCTGCGTTTGATGCTCTAGCCCTGCAGATCGGCCAGCGGGTGCTCCGCCGCCGGCCACGGGCTCTCGAACATCTGCGCCACATCGTCGGCGCGGACTTCTTCGATGCGGGCGAAGCGCCAGCGCGGCGCGTTGTCCTTGTCGATGATGCGGGCGCGGATGCCTTCCACCACATCGCCATGCGCGAAGCTCGTGCGCGTCAGATCCAGGTCGCGGCGCAGACAATCCGCCATCGCGCCCTCCGCGCGCGTCACCACCTCCAGCGACACCGCCATCGAAAGCGGCGAACGTTCGCGCAGCACGCCGACGATCTGCTCGGCCCACTCGGCCTCTTCGCAGCCGCTCACCGCCTCGAGCGACGCCAGGATCTGCGCCACGTCCGGCAGCGCAAAATGCCGGTCGATAAAGGCTCGCGTGTCCGCCAGCGGCGAGGTATCGGGCGTCGGCACGACCTTGTGCGCCGCCGTTTCGCGCTCGACGCATGCCACCACGTCCACGCCGCGCTCGAATACTTCGCTACGCAAGGTGTCGACGAGCGCGGGCAACGCCGTGTCGTCGATATAGGCGTCAGCGAGACCGGCGTACAGCGCGTCGGCCGGGCCAATGGTCTCGCCGGTCACGGCCAGATAGCGGCCGAGCGCGCCCGGCGTGCGCGCCAGAAACCAGCCGGCGCCGACGTCGGGAAAGAGTCCGATGCGCGTCTCCGGCATGGCCATGCGGGTCGAGCCGGTCACCACCCGCAAACCGCCCGTGCGATGCGCGCCTTGCGAAATCCCCATGCCGCCGCCCATCACCACGCCGTTCATCAAGGCGATATAGGGCTTCGGGTAAGTGAAGATGGCGTGATTGAGACGGTATTCCTCGATAAAGAAGGTGTCGCGCGCCGCCTCGTCGCCGCGCTGAAACGACTCGTACAGAAAGCGGATATCGCCGCCCGCGCAGAACGCGCGCGGATGCTGGCTGCGCACCACCACCGCCAGCACATCGGGATCCTCGCGCCAGGCGTCGAGCGCGGCATGCATCCCGCGGATCATGCCCGTTGAGAGCGCATTCAGCGCTTTCGGGCGCTCCAGTTCGATAAAGCCGATGCGGTTGGCAATGTAGGTCGTGACTTCGTCGCTGACGGCGGATGCTTCAGGAGTGGACATGGCGTAGCAGGTGGAAAGGCGTGTTCGGATGGAAGGCTGAACGTTATCACGCGTCGACGGCTTTCGGCTTCGCGGCCGGACGGCGCGCGCGCGTGGATCGGGCTGCGGCCGGCGGCGCCGCGGCCGGCTGTTCGCGTACGCCGAACCAGGCGTCCAGCGCGGCGTCGATGACCGTGTCGAGCGGTGAAGTCGGAAACACCGGACAGGTCAGATTGAGCGCCACGATTCCATGCATCGTGGCCCACAACGCCTCGGCCCAGACCGCGCCGTTCGCCGATGCCGGCAGGCGCCCCGCCGCTTTCAGCTCGTCGAGCGCGCCCACCATCAGGCGCATCGCCGCGTCGCTGGAATCGTCGGAGGCCGCGGGGTTGATGAGCTGGGCGTCGGCCTGGGGAGCAGCCTGGGGGGCGGCCGGATCGCCCGCCGGTTTATTCGCCCGCTCGTTCGCCGCGCCGGCGGACGCTTTCTCCGCTTCGCTCGCGCCGCCCAGCGCCGCGCCCAGGTAGGTCGGATCTTCCATGAAGATCAGCCGGTACGTCTGCGGATGCGCCACGCCGAACGCCACGTAGGCACGGGCCAGCGCTTTCAGCCGCTCGGCGGGATCGGCAATCTGCGCGAGCGGCTCAAAACCGGCAAGCAACTGCGCATAGCCCTGCGCGCACAGCGCACGCGCAATCTCGTCGCGGCTAGCAAAGTACAGGTATAGCGTAGCGGGTGAGTATTCGATGGCGTCGGCGATCTTGCGCATCGACAGCGCCGCGAACCCTTCGCGTATGACGATGCGCCGCGCCGCCTCGAGGATGCGGTCGCGCAACGCCTGCTTCTCGCGAGTCTTTCGTTCATTGATTCCCATGCCACGCATTTTCCGGTTGACAAACTGAAAAGTCAAATTAAACTGAACACCGTTCACTGAACGATGTTCATAAAAAATCACCCAGTTATTTGGCGGCACATCGAAGTCCGTCACCTTGTTCAAGGAGTCGTCATGGAAAACGTAGGGAAAGTCGGCCTGTTCGGCGCCGCCGGGGCAATCGGCCAAAGCATTGCTCACGCGCTGGGCGCCGCCGGGCGGGACTACCGGGTCATCGGGCGCTCGCGTGGTTCGCTCGAAGCGGCTTTCGGCCAGGATCCGCGTGCGGAGATCGTCACGTGGAACCCGGACGATCCGGCGTCCGTCGTCGCTGCGGCCCAAGGCCTGCAAACGGCCATATATCTGGTGGGCGTGCCCTACAACCAGTTCGAGACGCACCCGCCGCTGATGGAGAAGACGCTGGCCGGCCTGCGCGCGGCAGGTGTCGAGCGCCTGATCCTGATCGGCACGGTCTATCCGTACGGCCGCGCGCGCAGCCAACCGGTGACGGAAAATCATCCCCGTGAACCGCACACGTTCAAAGGCCAGATGCGGCTCGCCCAGGAGAATCTGGTGCTCGACGCGCACGGCCATCATGGACTCTCGACGCTCGTGTTGCGCCTGCCCGACTTTTACGGCCCAGGCGTCGAGCGCAGCTTTGTGAACGGCGTGTTCGAAAGCGCGGCGCGCGGCACGCGGGCGCAGATGGTCGGCCCGATCGACGTGCCGCATGAGTTCGTGTTCGTACCGGATGTCGGACCGGTCGTCGAGACCCTCACGCGCACGCCCGAGGCCTATGGCCGTTGGCTGCACCTCGCCGGCGCCGGTACGATCACGCAGCGTGAGATCGCCGCCAAAGCCTATGCGCTGGCCGGACGCGAACCCAGACTGATGGTTGCCGGCAAGCCGATGCTGCGCGTGCTCGGCCTGTTCAATCCGATCATGCGGGAAATGGTGGAGATGAATTACCTGATGAGCGAGCCGCTCATCCTCGACGACAGTGCGTTGCAGGCGCTGATTGGGCCGATCAGGAAGACCTCGTATGACGAGGGTATCCGCCTTGCTTTTGCCGCTGCGCAGGACGCGGCGAAAGTGGCGGCGTGAGGTGGCTCATAAGGTGACGCACGGGGTGGCACACGAGATGGCGGCATGCAGTTGCGGCATGATGGGACACAGCGCGGCACGCACCCTCCTTCGCTACGCAGCGCCCTTTGCCTAGCCGCTACAGGCCAGCCACATTGCCTGGCGGAAAATGCCCGCTCTTCAGCAGCACGGGAGTGCCGTTGCTGATCTGCAGATGCTCGCGCGCCACCTCTTCGATACGTCCACGCCCCGCGTCGAAGGCTCGCATCCAGCCTTCGCGGTCTTCGGAGCATGCGCCGAAATGGTCTTCAAGCGCTTCCACCGAAATTGCGCACGGCACGGCCTCGCCGTCCACCAGCGCGCGGAACACGACTGTCAGGTTGGAATCGCGGTAAGCGGGCGCGTCCGCGGGAAACCGAATTTCCATGGTCGCCTCATCAGAAGAATCCGTCAGAAAGTCAGACGCCGGAACCACAGGCCCGGCGAAATCGGACTTCGCACTTATGGTACTCGCCGGACTGCACCGCGGTCCACCCTCGGACGTGCTCGACCAGGAGCCCGGGTGCAATCGGACCACTGCGTGCGTCCAACAGGTATAAGTCGCATCTGGCGGCAATAAGTTCTCCGTGAAAAAAAGCCTTGCGCCGCACTTGCGCGACGCGACACGGTCGAACCCGGTACGCGGCACGATATGTGCGTGGGACCTAATCGATCCGGGAGTCCGCAATATGGGAAAATATTTTTTAGAGCAAACTGAAATCGCCGAGCCCGATGCGGCCAACACATGGTTCGCCTATGCCGGCAACCATGGCATCGAGATTCCAAAGGCCATCAGCATCTGGGAAGATGCGGCCACTGAAAGCGGGGCCGAGAGCCGCCGCATTGTCAGAAGCGCGGGCATTACGATCGACCCGGAGCTCGACTGAGCCGCGCCGTAGCGCCTCCGGTCGCCACTCGCGCTGCTCGCGCTCCGGCCGCGCGGCGTTTGCAACGCCGTCGCTTTCGCCATTCGTCTAGCCATCCGTCTAAAGAGGACACACCATGAAGCAACTTACGCGGCGCTTTCGCCCGTCCGGCCAGTGCCCTGCCACCGAGGCAGCGCACGGCGCGAGCCGCAGCGCGTGGGCGCGTATCGGCGCCCTGCCCGTTGCGCTGCTGGCCGCCGTCGCCTTGAGCGCGTGTGCGTCGTCGAATACGACCTCGCTGATCAACCTGCCGAACGGCCAGACCGGCTTTGCGGTGAACTGCAGCGGCGCGGACGCCGCGTCGAGCTGGGCGTCCTGCTATGTCCAGGCGGGGCAAGCCTGCGGCGCCACCGGCTACGACATCATTTCAAAAGACAACGATGAAGGCGGCGCCGCCGGCGGCAGCGTTACCAACGTCGTATCGGCCAACGTGAAAAACCGTTCGATGATCGTCCGCTGCAAGTAACGCGCAACGCCTCAATGCGCCTGCATCTTCGAGAACAGGTTGAGCACGACGACACCGGAGATGATCAGCCCGAGCCCGATGATGGCCGGCAAATCGGGCACCTGCCGATACAGCACCAGGGCGACGAGACTGATCAGAACGATGCCGGCACCCGACCAGATCGCATAGACGATGCCGACTGGAATGGTCTTGAGCGTCAACGACAGACAGTAGAACGCCACGCCGTAGCCGAGCACGACCACCGCCGCAGGCAACCAGCGTGAGAAGCCTTCCGACGCACGCAGCGCGGAGGTGGCAATCACCTCGGCGACGATGGCGATGGCGAGCAGCGCATAAGGAGGCACGCGCATGAGTTCAGGCCTTTGCAAGCGCGAGCTTGCTGTAGTCCTGACCGAGGTGCGCGCACAGCGCCTCCACGACAAGCTCATGATCGGCGCGCTGCGGCAGGCCGGACACCGTCACCGAACCGATCACACCCGCGCCCGCCACCGTCAATGGAAACGCGCCGCCATGCGAGGCGTATTCGCCGAGCGGCAAGCCGTGCTTTTCGGCGAGCGTGCTGCCCGCCTGCTGCATGCGCAAACCGAGCGCGTATGAGCTGCGGCGGAAATGCGCCACCACGTTGCCCTTGCGGCGTGCCCAGTCGACATTGTCCGGCGTGGCGCCCGCGAGCAGGCTGAAGAACAGCGGCTGGCCGAAGGTGCGGATGTCGATGGCGAGCGCGAGTCCGCGCGCTTGCGCAACCTCGTGCAGATACGCGCCGAGTTGCCATGCGCGATCGGCATCGAAATGGGGGAACACCAGGGCGTTTTCCTGAGCGGCAATCGACTGCAGATCTTGAACGATGTCCATGGGCGGAAGAAGAACGAGAGAGGGATGCGTCGCCGCAACCTGGCGGATATCAATGCCGGGTGTTGGATAGACACGGCGTAGCGACGCAGATGGAAAACGGATTCTAGCGCAGCGGTCCTGACGACTCGCTTCGAGATCCGCACAACATCAGTGGCAATACGACATCGAGACCCTTCGCCCTCATGGCTGCACACAACGCGGCGCATACGTATCAGCAGCGCGCTCGCCGCCATGTTGAAGTCCGTTCTTAAAAAGGTATTGCGCGGGTATGCGGTTTGTCCTATAATCTTTTCTTCGACGGACGCGGGGTGGAGCAGTCTGGCAGCTCGTCGGGCTCATAACCCGAAGGTCGTAGGTTCAAATCCTACCCCCGCAACCAAGCAGCTAATCGTATCGCGTACGCATCGAATAGCTAACGTCGAAAACATCAAGGGCTTGCCTAACCGGCAGGCCTTTTTTGCTTGTGCGCTTTGTGCGTTTCGTTCGCGGCCTCGCTAAAAATTCTCTGTCACCGAACACAGCGCAACGACCCCGGCCGCACTCAGAAGCAAACGGTTACCCGACAGCAGTGCGTGCAGCAACGGATCCGAAAACAGCGATACGGCCAGCGCGCACAGCGGGAAAAGACAGAGGCCGCTGAAAAAGTCCGCAGCAGTGGACGAGCAGAAAAGCGCCCGCATGGGATGCACCCGCCTCGCGGAACGCCGCACCGGCATACGCCGGCGTTTGACATAACGGGCCCACGACCACGCAACGGCCGTCACGTAGGAAAAGTCATCAATCCAACCTCCATCAATCTGTAGTCCGAATAAAGACATGCCAACCTGAAGCGACATGCTCAGACGAGCGTAAATACTCTGAGCGACCCCACCCCTGCTCCGATCACGACGCCGATGGTCTGCATGTCAACCGACCGGTCGATCCAGCCGAAGAACTTGCTGACCGCGAGCCCGCCCATGACCCCGCAGGCGACGATAAACCGAACCCGCTCGGAGCGTTGTTTGTTGCGCATCATGCCCTCCTCCTACCGCATTGAAAATGCCCTTGTCAGGGCGTCCAAACTGAATAGCAATCCTAATGCAATCACCAGCCCTTTGCTAAGCGATTTTTTCCACACTAGCCATCCGGCCAGGGCCGCCGGCGCGGCTTCCCGCTCCGATTTCGCGCCCTCGCCAGGCACCGCCATCTTGATAATTCGCCCTGGTGATAAACTCCTGTTACCACTCTTCGTCCCCTTCCTATGAAATTCTGTTCTGTCTGCGGTCACCCGGTCAGCCTGAGCATTCCGCCGGGCGACAATCGCGAGCGCTTCATCTGCGCCAGTTGCGGTACCGTGCACTATCAGAATCCGCGCAACGTGGTGGGCACCATCCCGGTGTGGGACGACAAGGTGCTGCTGTGCCGCCGCGCCATCGAACCGCGCTACGGCTACTGGACCTTGCCCGCCGGCTTCATGGAAATGGGCGAGACCACCTCCGAAGGCGCCTCCCGCGAAACCCTCGAGGAAGCCGGTGCGCGCGTCGAGGTGCAGAGCCTGTTCTCGCTGCTCAACGTGCCGCACGTGCATCAGGTGCATCTGTTCTACCTCGCGCGGCTGCTCGATCTCGACGTCGACGCCGGTGAGGAAAGCCTCGAAGTGAAGCTGTTCGAGGAACACGAGATTCCGTGGGACGACATCGCCTTTCCGACCGTCGGCCAGACGCTGCGCTTCTTCTTTGCCGACCGCCAATCCGGCAGCTACGGCCTGCATACCGGCGACATCTTCCGCTCGCTGCGCGAAGGCTGAGCGGCGCACGCATGGTTCCCTGGCTCGGACCCGACGATCCGTTCCCCGCCGTCGAGCGCGCGCTCGGCGCGTCGAGCGGCGCGCCGGGACTGCTCGCCGCCAGCGCCGACCTGCTGCCGTCGCGCCTCATCGACGCCTACCGGCGCGGCATTTTCCCCTGGTACTCCGACGGCCAGCCGGTGCTCTGGTGGAGCCCCGATCCGCGCATGATCCTGCGTCCGGCTGAATTCAAGGTCTCGCCTTCGCTGCGCAAGACGCTCAAGCGCGTGCTGCGCGACGATGCGTGGGAAATCCGCGTCGACCACGACTTCGCCGCCGTGATGCGCGCCTGCGCGCAGGCGCCACGGCGCGGGCAGCGCGGCACCTGGATCACCGCCGATGTGGTGGAAGCCTATTCGTCGCTGCATCGCGCGGGCGAAGCGCACAGCATCGAAACCTGGTTCGAGGGCGAGCGCGTAGGCGGTCTGTATGGCGTGTCGTTCGGCCGGATGTTCTTCGGCGAATCGATGTTCGCCGAGGTGACCGATGCGTCGAAAATGGCGCTCTCCGCGCTCGTCGGACACTTGCGACGTCACAAAATAGAAATGATAGACTGCCAGCAGAACACGTCGCATCTGGCGTCGCTGGGCGGTCGCGAGATAGCGCGCAAGGCGTTCATCGCGCATGT
>Ga0116227_10008217_pt1 | contig 19833 bp, 10 predicted proteins | sample S1TSphgellanicum_FD_89693 | JGI IMG/M metagenome (GOLD analysis project Ga0116227, IMG submission 89693) | Host-associated microbial communities from peat moss isolated from Minnesota, USA - S1T2_Fb - Sphagnum magellanicum MG | ecosystem: Host-associated > Plants > Peat moss > Unclassified... | reverse complement strand
GCTGCCGCTGCGTGACGTCGTCGTCTTCCCGCACATGGTCATCCCGCTGTTCGTCGGGCGCCCCAAGTCCATCAAGGCGCTGGAAGCCGCGATGGAAGCCGGCCGCCAGATCATGCTGGTCGCGCAAAAGGCCGCCGGCAAGGACGAGCCCAAGCCCGAAGACATGTTCGAAGTCGGTTGCGTCTCCAGCATCCTGCAGATGCTGAAGCTGCCCGACGGCACCGTCAAGGTGCTCGTCGAAGGCCTGCAGCGCGCCACGACCAGCGCCATCAGTGAGCCCGGCGAGCATTTCGTCGCCGAAGTCACGCCCATCCCGCCCGAGACCGAGCACAAGCCGGAAGTCGAAGCCCTGCGCCGTGCCGTGACGCAGCAGTTCGACCAGTACGTCAAGCTCAACAAGAAGATCCCGCCCGAGATCCTCACGTCCATCGGCGGCATCGACGACCCGGGCCGCCTGGCCGACACGATCGCTGCGCATCTGCCGCTCAAGCTGGATGCCAAGCAAGCCGTGCTGGACCTCTCCGACGTGGCCAAGCGGCTGGAGAAGCTGCTCGACCTGCTCGAGCACGAGGTCGACATCCTGCAGGTCGAGAAGCGCATCCGTGGCCGCGTCAAGCGCCAGATGGAGAAAAGCCAGCGCGAGTACTACCTGAACGAGCAGGTCAAGGCCATCCAGAAGGAGCTGGGCGACGGCGAAGACGGCGCCGACATGGAGGAGCTCGAGAAGAAGATCCTCGCGGCCCGCATGCCCAAGGAAGCGCGCAAGAAGGCCGACGCTGAGCTCAAGAAGCTCAAGCTCATGTCGCCCATGTCCGCCGAAGCCACGGTGGTGCGCAACTACATCGACACGCTGGTCAACCTGCCGTGGAGCAAGAAGACCAAGATCAAGTACGACCTGGGCAATGCCGAGGCGGTGCTGAACGAGGACCATTACGGCCTCGACAAGGTCAAGGACCGCATCCTGGAATATCTCGCGGTGCAGCAGCGCGTCGAGAAGGTCAAGGCACCCATCCTGTGCCTGGTCGGCCCTCCGGGTGTCGGCAAGACATCGCTCGGCCAGAGCGTGGCGCGCGCCACCGGCCGCAAGTTCATCCGCATGGCGCTGGGTGGCGTGCGCGATGAAGCCGAGATCCGCGGCCACCGCCGCACCTACATCGGCTCCATGCCGGGCAAGGTGCTGCAAAGCTTGTCCAAGATCGGCACGCGCAACCCGCTGTTCCTGCTCGACGAGATCGACAAGCTGGGCATGGACTTCCGCGGCGACCCGTCCTCGGCGCTGCTGGAAGTGCTCGACCCCGAGCAGAACCACACCTTCGGCGACCACTACGTCGAGGTCGATTTCGACCTGTCCGACGTGATGTTCGTCGCCACGTCCAACTCGATGAACATCCCGCCGGCCCTGCTGGACCGGATGGAAGTCATCCGCCTGTCGGGCTACACCGAGGACGAGAAGGTCAACATCGCTCAGACCTACCTGCTGCCCAAGCAACGCAAGAACAATGGCGTGCAGGACGAGGAGCTTGACGTCACCGAGTCCGCGGTGCGCGGCGTGATCCGCTACTACACGCGTGAAGCCGGCGTTCGCTCGCTGGAGCGCGAGATGTCCAAGATCTGCCGCAAGGTGGTCAAGGGCATCCAGCTCAAGACCTACGAAGGCAAGGTGACGGTCACCGAGGACAACCTGAACGACTTCCTGGGCGTGCGCAAGTACGACTTCGGCCGCGCCGAGAAGAAGAACCAGGTGGGTCAGGTCGTGGGTCTGGCGTGGACCGAGGTGGGCGGCGATCTGCTGACCATCGAGGCCACCGCCATGCCGGGCAAGGGCAACATCATCCGCACGGGTTCGCTCGGCGACGTGATGAAGGAGTCGGTCGAGGCCGCGCGCACCGTGGTGCGTTCACGTGCCCGTCGTCTGGGCATCAAGGACGAGGTCTTCGAGAAGCGTGACGTGCACGTGCACGTGCCCGATGGCGCCACGCCCAAGGACGGCCCGAGCGCCGGTGCTGCAATGACGACGGCCTTCGTGTCGGCGCTGACCGGCATCCCCGTGCGGGCCGACGTCGCGATGACCGGCGAGATCACGCTGCGTGGCGAAGTGACCGCCATCGGTGGCCTGAAGGAAAAGCTGCTCGCCGCTCACCGCGGCGGCATCAAGACCGTGATGATCCCGGAAGAGAACGTCAAGGACCTGCAGGACATTCCGGAGAACGTCAAGAACCAGCTCGAGATCGTGCCGGTGCGCTGGATCGAACGCGTGCTGGAAGTGGCGCTTGAAACCATGCCCACGCCGTTGCCCGACGAGGAAGTCGCCGTGGCTGCAGCCAAGCCGGACGAGGGCGCCGCCAAGAGCACGGCAGTGCCTCACTGACAGTGTGCAACTGGCTTGTCATCCGACTAAAAATTGGATTACAATGCCAGCTTCGCTAGACAGGCAGCTGCATGGTTGTCTGAGTAGAGAAGCAAAGCGGGATTAGCTCAGTTGGTAGAGCGATACCTTGCCAAGGTATAGGTCGAGAGTTCGAGCCTCTTATCCCGCTCCAGTTTTTTCCGAAAGGGAAGCCCAGGCTTCCCTTTTCCGTCAGGGTCGCGCCAAACGGCTCTGGCTTGGGTTTTACGGCGGCGCGATAGCAAAGCGGTTATGCCCCGGATTGCAAATCCGGTTAGTCCGGTTCGACTCCGGATCGCGCCTCCAGAAATAAGCACTCACGCGGGTGTAGCTCAGTTGGTAGAGCGCAACCTTGCCAAGGTTGAGGTCACGAGTTCGAGCCTCGTTACCCGCTCCATAAAATCGGTTCGCACCGATGTCTGGTTGAAAGACCGGACGAAATGCGGGATTAGCTCAGTTGGTAGAGCGATACCTTGCCAAGGTATAGGTCGAGAGTTCGAGCCTCTTATCCCGCTCCAAACTTCACGGGAGATTCGTTGATCGAATCTCCCGTTTTCTTTGGTGCGGCCCGGATAATCCGCCCGCTGCCCGGGTGGCGAAATCGGTAAACGCAGCGGACTTAAAATCCGCTACTGGCAGGTTCTGACGTCATCGACAATGATGGCAGGTCGTGAGAATATGGACACATCGCACACTGATGTGTTCGCTGCCGGCGTGGCGAAATCGGTATACGCAAGGGACTTAAAATCCCTCCTCCTCTGGAGATGCGGGTTCAAGTCCCGCCGCCGGCACCACGGGCACCGTTAGGCATGTCCGCTGATGAGCTGCCCAGGGTCTATACCCTTCCTGTTCTGCGTCTGACGAAGGTCGCCGATCGGCCGGGTCACAACTGCTTGCCCGTGAACCACACCTGTGGCGGGCAGCAGGTCAAGTACTGGCGGCAACAAGAGACCGCCCGGACGGCGCCATGGAAGACATTCCCCAAATTTCCGTTGGTCCTGGATGGCCAAGGAAGACCTTGGGTGCCTGCATGCTTGTTCCTACTGGATCGTACGCAAGCAAATCCATTGCAAGTGAGTTCAGTTGCGTCGTTAGCGCAGGGCCTGAAGGACTACAAAGGGTTTCTGGACGACCTTGCGCTTGAGTGGGACGGCTTGATATTCGAGGTGCCACAGTAGCACAAACTTCTTGTTTTTCCACCACCTTTGAGGTAGAAATACAGGAAGTCAACAATCCGGGCCTTCTCATGCAGACCTCGCTTCACGCCGATCCTGAAACCGCCGCTGCGGCCTTGAGCCGCTTGGGCCTCTCGGAAGAGCCGTTGTTGGCGGCAGTGATGCAGGGCTATCTGGCGCGCATTGACTGCACAGCCAACCACCCACCCCTGTACCCATCCTTTGTTGCCTGGGGCGAGACGGTGCGGGCGCTGCGCGAGCAGCTGGCGCCCGCCGGATGGGAACGCAATGACGAGAAGAATTACTCCCGCACCACCCATCCGAATGGTCGCATTGCTATCGCCGTGGCAACGGGCGATGAGGCGACCGGAGCGGCCGACCTGACGCCCACCACGAAGTCAGCAAAGGGTCCGAGCACCGCTGAAGCGTTGGAGGTCAATCGGGCTCAGGCCTGGCTGCCAGGAATGGAGCCGTCCCAGGCCGGTGAAGAAGAGGACGAAGGCAAGCCGCCGGTGACGACTTGGGTCCTGTTGGTGCATCACGCCGAGAACGAGATTCGTGCCGAGCTGTCCCTTCCCTATGACACCGGAACAGACGGGCGTATTGCTGTGTGGCAAGAGCGAATTCTGCTGCGCGTGCTGCCGCTTGACCCGGAACCGATTTCCGTGGTGCCACCTACTCAGCCGGACATTGATGTACTCGTGCGACGGAAAGCATGAGCGCTGTTGTTGAGTTCAACCCCAAACGCCTCACCCTCGCTCGACGCCGCCGCGGCCTAACCAAGACTAAGCTGGCGACGCTCTTAGGCGTCGAGGTGCGGTCGATCACGGCCTATGAAACCGACGAGTTCCGGCCAGAGCCAGAGCGGCTGCAGAAGCTGGCGGCGGTGTTGCGCTTCCCTGAGCGATTCTTTGGCGGAGACGATCTCGACGAAATTGCACCCGACATCGTCAGCTTCCGGTCGATGTCGAAGATGACATCCGGGCAGAGGGACTCTGCGCTGGGTGCCGGTGCCATCGCCTTGATGCTGAACGAATGGATCGAAGCACGCTTTGATCTACCCAAAGCTGGCTTGCCCGACCTCAGCCAGGAACCGAGCCCCGAAGCTGCGGCGGACACGCTGCGCCGTCTTTGGGGGCTGGGCGAACTACCGGTCAAGAACGTGATTCACTTGCTGGAGGCCAGGGGCGTCCGTGTCTTTTCGCTGTCGATTGACACTGCACAGCTTGATGCCTTCTCGATGTGGCACGACAGCACGCCGTTCGTGTTTCTCAATACGAAGAAGTCATGCGAACACAGTCGCTTCGATGCGGCGCACGAGCTTGGGCACTTGGTCTTGCATCGGCATGCAGGTGCAAAGGGGCAGGAAGCAGAGCGTGAAGCCAATGCCTTTGCCTCCGCTCTGTTGATGCCCCGCGCTAGCGTACTGGCGAATGCACCGCGCTTGGCTACGGTCGATCAGCTCGTGCGGCATAAGGTCTACTGGACCACATCGGTGGCAGCGTTGGCCTATCGACTGCACGACGTGGGCTTAGTGTCGGATTGGCACTACCGCACGCTGTGCATCGAGATTGCGAAGCGGGGCTATCGCAAGTGCGAGCCGAACGAAGCACCGCGCGAGACTTCGCAGGTGCTAGCGAAAGTCTTTTCTGCGTTGAGAGATGATGGTGTATCGAAGGCCGATATCGCCGCAACTCTGGCCGTGCATGCCGATGAAATTGACCAGTTGGTGTTCGGACTAGCGCTGACTGCTTTGGCGGGTGGTGCGGCCAAGGCGTCGGGCAGGTCGCGTGCACCGCTTCGCCTCGTAGCCTCCAAAGGAGAGGAAATCTAAGGATAAGTGTGCGGTCCAAGCGTCCAGTTGCACAGGGCGCACAGCCTTCAAATCGTAGGCTCGATTCGTTCGAGCACAAGAAGCTCAATCAACACGCAGGGAGAACGTCCAATGGCAAGACCGAATGGGCCGCTGACAGTCTGTGTCATCAACCTGAAGGGAGGTGTCGGAAAGTCAACGATTTGTGCCCTGCTGGCCAGGAACGCCCTCTCGACCAGGCAGAAGGATGTGCTTGCGATCGATCTTGATCCGCAAGCGAACCTGAGCCAAGCGCTGATGAGCAGCAACTACAACACATTCTTGGCACAGCGCCGGCCCTCGATCGTAGAGATCTTCAACGGCTTCCAACCCGCCTCCCCGCGAGGCGCTGGGTCGGCGCTGGCACCGAACACGGGGGTTGAGCTGATCGCCAAAGCCGGGAGCAACACGCTGCAGCTCATTCCCTCGCGGTTCGACTTCTCCGACAACTTGACTAACTCGTTGCGCCCGGACCCCAAGGTATTGGCGCGCTTCCTGGCGGGAAATTTCCAGCACAAGGATCTCATCATCATTGACTGCGCACCGACCGAGTCGATACTTACGCATGCGGCATACCAAGCGAGCGGCTTGGTCCTGGTGCCTGTGAAGCCGGAGTTCTTCGCGACGGTCGGCTTTCCGCTGCTACACGAGTCACTGGCGGACTTCAGGCGCAAGAACCGCGGGCACACCATCGACGTCGCCGGCGTTGTGATTAACAACGGCTTTTATCACGGGGGCAACGACGGTGGTCCGGAGAAGGCGCAAGCGCTCGACGAGATTCGAGCTGAGGCGCAGAAGAACACGTGGCCGATATTCAAGACGCAGATCCCTTTCTCGCGTGGCTTCCCGAAGATTATGCGTGGGGACCACAGCTACTCCGGCAACGCCGTTATGTTCCCGCGCTTTGCAAAGGAATTTTTTGACTCGATAGGGCTATAGGCAAATTCATGACCGAGAAGAAGAGCAAACAGCAGCTCCTGATGTCGCTCTTGACCCCGCTTCTACGGGAGTGGGGTTACGACGCCGTACGGCAATGCCTTGCCGACCTGCATGCGGAGCCGGGTAAGGGGGGAGATGCTCTCACCGCGCAGGAGCGCAAGCCGACAAAGGAGCACCGTCGGCCGAGCGCGTGTGAGATCGTTGACCGCTTGGACGTCCAATCGGTTCGGACGGAGCCGTTGCGTGCGCTTGCCGCAAGGTTTGACGCCAAGACGTTCCTCCCCACTGCCTCTGATGTGCGGCACTTCCTCGAAATGCGTGGCCAAGACTCTGGCCCGATTAAGCACCGGCAGGACTCGTTCAGGAAGGTGCTCGAAGTGCTGGTTGGCATGTCCGAAGACGAACTGCAGCTGCTTCAAGCCGGAGGCACGCATGCGGGGCCGACGCGGCTAGGACCGCTGTCCGATGCGATCAAGGCCATCAGTTCAGCGGTGAGAGCGCCGATGTCTGACGAGGAATCGGGTGGGCAGCAGTCGGGCTAGGCGCCGAACCAAGATAGAAATGGCTCCTAAGGCAAGCCGCTCGCTTCATCTGTTGAAGTTTTGCAGATCGCGAACTTATTGCAGTGGGAGCCTCTTCGGAGCCCGTATCAATTTATGACTCCGCGTGGCCATATCAGCCAAGTTGCTGCCACTGGCCGCCTGAGCTGCGTCGAAGGCTATCCTGATGTTTTCGCTGCTGGCTTTAATCTGCAATGGCTGCACCAGAATCTCGCGAGAAATCTATTAGCAATTGGCTGCTCTCGCCGCCTTGGCGAGGAGCATGGCAAGACGCAAAACAAATGTGATGAAGTCCTAATTGAGGCGGTTTGTGAAGAATTGGCCGCCAGAAAGACTTCTGGACTCGAAAAAACAGCTAGGGAGAACGAGAATGACAGCCGTAAATTCGAAACCTGTAAACATCAAAGATGTTGGACTTCCATCCTATTCTGGATTGGAAAGCGCGCACGAGGATGTGATATACGCCTATTTTAGGGAGGCGTTCTCACAAAGAGGGTATTCTCTTCGCGTGAAGCGCAGTGGATGTGTAGAAGTAGACGCAACCATCCGCTCGACGAAAGGTGGAAAGCACGGTCGCGGCTCCTGCGACGCCTATGTGTTCTCAGACAATAAGGTTGAGGGTTTTTGCGCACTTATTGAACTTGAATCCAGCGGTGATTTGTCGAAAGGCATAAGTCAAGTCACTGGATATGCCAAAAGCTTCACAGCCAAGACTCTCGACCCTTCATTGGCTGAGTCAATAAAAAAGATTCAGAGGCGTGAGATTGTGTTGGCAGCATTCGACGGCGACCTTCTCTGGCTGGCCACGTACTCACTCGATACAAAACTCATCGCAGTCATTGTAGACCAAGAGAGTGTTAAGTCGGACAGGACGGGACTGACGAGTAAAGTGTTTTCTCTGTTTCCAAATAGAACCCAGAGCCGACAGAAAATTGACGAGAAAGCCCTTGTGAAGAAGGTCGCCGGGCTGATCCGAGGAAAGGAAAAATTTCAGAAAAATAAGGCCCTGGTGATGACCATACTTGCTTCAATTTTTGGTACAACAGGGCGGCGAAACTTTCTGGATGCAGTAAAGACACTAAGGCAATCACAGGAGCAATATGATAAGAAGATATATGAGGCATACAACGACCTAACTCGGGAACTTGGCGATGGATGTGAAAAGTTGTTGGAAGTACTTTTCAATGAGACCGCAGCTGATTTAAGTGAGTTATCCCAAGATAGGGGGATGGATCTCTACGGTTTTATTTACGAGGAATTGTCCACAAAAGATACAAAAAAAGAGCAGGGCGAATATTACACACCCCGCCATACGATAAGGCCAATCATTTCCGCCGTGATGAGGGAATACTTGGGGTGGAACGAAAAGGAACTTTCTAAAAAAATCGTTTTCGATCCATTTTGCGGCTCCGGTGGTATGCTTTACGAATACATACATGGCCTCAAGACAAGGTTTAGTCTTTCAAAAGAGAAGATTGACGAGATTGCCGAGAAGAGCGTTTTTGGTGCTGACAAGGCGTCTATCCTTTCGGCGTACCTGAATTTATATTTGGTTGGAGATGGAAGCGCCAACCTCAAAAGCGTTCCTACGACAATCAACTGGCGCTGGGAGCCGTTTCTTTGCTCCAAGAAGAAGGGCAAATCGACAATCGTCACCCCGTTTAATACCGAGGACAAAAATGAGCGCAAGGAAGCTCTTGAAAAAGTAAAGACGAGAATAGAAAGTTTAGTCTTTATGCTTGGTCTGTATGGGGGCGTCCAAGGCAAAGTAACGTCGCAGAGTCTTGTAGATTCTTTTTTCGCCAATGGCAACTCTCCGCTGGAAACTTGCATTGCAGGCGGAGAGATTCGCGCGGGAAAGGTGAATTTGCTCCTGACCAACGTCCCCTACGGCAAAAAGATTTCAGACCCGCTGGAGAAGTGCTTCAGGTCATCCTCTGAGCCATTTCCCTTTGGTGGAACCCTGGAGGCCAATGCTTTGAAGGAGTGCGTCGACTTTCTACGCCCGGCGAAGATGGAGGGTGGCGAAATCGTCGAAAAGGGCGGCGTGGCCGTAGTAATAGTCCCAGATTCCATTCTGGAAAATCCGAGCACAAAGGCAATCAGAGACTACCTTATAGAACGATGCGACATCTTGGCAATCGTTTGCCTTCCGCGTTTCACGTTTTCACCGTATGCGGTGGAGAAAACCTATGCGCTAGTGTTTAGGAAGATTGCTCCGGAGCAATTTGACTCCGAAAGGGAGTTGTCATCCTTCAAGACATTCATGTATTACTCGATTGCAGACGGGAAAGCCAATTCTGTCAATCGTTTTCCGACTAAGAAAATGCACGAGGTCGAGATAAAGGTTCCAGGCTCGAAGAAGCGCAGAAAGGTCGTTGAATTCATCCACAACGATTTCGATCCCTGCTTTGACCGATATGAAGAAGAGGCCTCCTACTTGTCGAAACTGGAACGCGCTTGGAATGGCGCATCGCTGCTAAACAAGGATTGGGATCAGCAACGTGTTACCGACCAGTGGTCTCCGGCCGGATGGCAGGTCGAGCCAGGAAAGAAGTGGGGTTTTTTCCACCTGCAAAGGGAAAGTCGCGAATATCTCATAGAGGTCACATCGAAAAGTCTTGCTGACAAAATCCTAGCGGTCTCAGATATCGAAGGGATGAGAGCGTCCAATGACACAGAGGTCGATCTTTTGGAGGTCGCGAACAAAATCATTCTCACCGAGGCTGAAGAGGAAAAGTTCAGGGAGTTGATTTCAGTAAACGTATCTTTTGACGACAATGGAGAGTCTTCAATAAGTATGTTTAAAAATGAGGTGGTGGATGACGTCATTTTAAATCCTGACTCGGCATGCTACCTGGGCCTCGCTCTGGAAAAGCGCGCTTTTGCAGATGTATTTGACGACATCAAGGCATTGGACAAGAAAGCCGAGCTGTCTGCCGAATCATTAGTTTCGTACTTCAATAGCTCGTTCTCTTTCGATGGCTTCACTGCGCTCAAACTATCCGAATTTTGCGAGGTGCTGCAAGGAACTCAATTTTCCAAAGAGGATTCCTATAATTATCCTGGAAGCGTTCCTGTTTTTACGGCAGCGACAAACGGCCCGGCTTTCTATTGTGAGAAAGGTATTCCGGGCAAAGTTTCAGTGGAAGGGCCAGCCCTGATTTGGAGTCGTAAGGGATTTCGAGCCGGTACAATCCAACTCTTTGATCCCATTGATAATGGTCCTAAAATTTGCTTCATTTCGGACGTATCTGGGGCAGTTAAGCCAAAGGTTGGCAATCCCTACTCAGATATCGACCTCACGTTTCTTAGGTATTACGTCGCGGGTCAGGTGAGGTCGCAAATACAGTCTAAAGATAACAACGCGCAGCTAAACAAATCAAAACTCGAATCATTGATCTTGGCCATTCCCGGTAACCACAAGGAAATTGGTGATTTTCTACGCTCAAAAAATCTTTGAAGAGATTTAAGCACGCTCACGCAATGCGTTGCGGCGTCTTCCGCGGCAGCGGACAGGAGCTTCTTGGCACCACGGACCCACGCTCGGTCGGGCCGGAGGTCTGCCTCGCTTCCGGTGCTGTTGATGCGGGGCTGACCTTCGATGAAGTGGCTCGGGTGAATCGCGATGCCGTGCAGTCGGCCAGCAGGTACTGGTTTGCGCATGGCATCAGCCGTTGCCCGATTCGGTGGGCATCGGCCTTATGAACGGCGCTACGCCGCTTCGGGGTTCGAGCTTCGCGCGCAGCTTACGCATCGACTCGCCCTTAAGGTTCAGGCGATGCGAGGTGTGCACGAACGGATCCAGCGTGCCGTCGGCAACGGTCTGGTCGGGAAACTTCCGACGACGTCGCCCAGTTTGATGCCGCCTGCTCTTACCTGGCGCGGCGGCTACAAGTTTGCGTCGGTAGCCAGTTGCGACAAGGTCATTCCCATCGCAGAGGCAATCCTCAGAATCGACATGATGCCGGGATTCTGGCCGCCCCGCTCGATGCTGCTCATATACGCACGATCGATGGCTGCACGGTGGGCAAGCTCTTCTTGCGACATGCCGCGCTGCAAGCGAGCGCCGCGAATCGCGCCACCGAGCGCGACAAGGGCGGGATCATTTGCATGGCGCGGCGACGCTGCTGGCATGCGTTGATCGTCATAAAATGAAGACGATCACACCACGGCCGATCTTCCACATTGCGAGTGCTAGAGCCGGTCGTGGTCTCCGCAACAGAGGTGCAGACATGGCTACGACGAGGGCGCTTAGTGGAAGGGAACTCGGGGTTCAGCTGAACTCAACCACCGCCGATGTCGTCGCGTCATTGCGCGCGCAGGGCCTGGCGGGTGACCACGTGGACACGATTGCTGCGGCCGCGATCGCCTACGCAACAGAAGAAACGACGCGGCTCCAGCAGAGGCTGGTGCCCGAAACGTCTTGGCCGGGGACTGTCGTCTGCCGGAGAGTTCAGCACCAATACGTGCCGACGTGGCTGCTCTTAAGGCGAATTGACAAAGGGTGGCTGCTTGACGCCGCACTGTTCGACTAGGAGCGCAGAGGAAGTCGCGAATGGGCGCTCAGCAAAGCAGCCAGGTACGCACGTGAAGCTGCTCGTCATGTCAGACCTCCATTTGGAGTTCGGCGCGACTTTGAGCCCAGCGACAGATGTGGACTACGACGTCGTGGTCCTGGCAGGCGACATCCAAAGCCCCGGAACGAAGGCTGTTCATTGGGCACGCCGGGATAGCACATTTGGCGGCAAGCCCGTACTCCTCGTGCCTGGAAACCACGAGTACTACGGCCGCGTCCTCGATGCCGAATTGAAGGAGATGCGCAGCGCCGCTCTGAACAGCAATGTTCACGTGCTCTCCCGGGACACAGTCACCATTGCCGGCGTTAGATTTGTAGGCTGCACGCTTTGGACCGACTTCCAGCTCGCTGTTCGCGAAGGCAATGGATCGAAGGTCGTGAATGTCGAGCGGGCGCTAAACACGGCGAATCAGGGCCTGAATGACTTCCGCTGCGTCGAGCTGCAGACGACCGTTGAGAATCAGTACCGGCAGCGCCAACTACGCCGGCTTCTGCGCGCGGAGGACACGCTGGCAATGCACTGGGTCGAGCGCGATTGGTTGCGCCGCACGCTTGAAGAACCCTTCGAGGGGCCGACAGTCGTCGTGACACACCACGCCCCAGACATCGGATTCATCGCATGCAGGTACGAACATGACTGGCTGACGCCAGCCTTCGTCAGCGGTCTGCCTGGCAGCTTCTTCGAAGTGCCGAGCCTCTGGGTACATGGCCACACGCATACCCAGTTCGACTACAACCGAAACCGCTGCAGGATCGTGTCGAATCCTCGTGGATATCCAGTAGCGAATGGTTCGTTCGAGAACCCTGCCTTTAATCCTCGCTTACTGATCGACGTTCCTCTGACCTCTGGGCGGAGCTGACAACGAGACCCCTCGCACCATGCCACCGAGCGAAGCGACTCAAGAGTCTCCGGCAAAGTGACGCAAGCCTGGCAGCATGTTGGTCTGCTCTCTAGGGCCTGTTCCTTGATAGACCGGGCGATGGACACAAGCGGCGTTCAAGTGTCTACATTCTTTCTTCGAAACTGTGACAGAAGACTTGGCCAAGTCACTCGTACTACCTAGGGAGTGCATGTGTCCATATGCTTTAAATCCGCTAGTGGATCAGCGCCTCGAAAGGGGCGTACGGGTTCAAGTCCCGTCCCGGGCACCAGCTCCTTGGTGCCGAGCACGCGGCAAGAGCCGCGATGCGCGCCGCGGCTCAGATCAAGCAGGCTGATGCGGCGTCGACACCTCAGGCTGCTGCGCCTGGGGATCAAGCGGCAACCACCCGAGCTGGGCCTCGAAGGCAGCGCGGAAGGCCGTGCGCATGTCCACCGGCGCGCGCATCACGTATTCGCGTGCCTTGTCCAGCGTCTGCCCGTCGAGCTGGCGCAGATAGCTGACCGCGGCGTCGGCGCTTTGTGGCGCCTGCCCGAACACGCCATCGAACTTGGGCTTGAGCGCAGTCCACACGACCGCATCGATGCCCTGGGCTTGTGCCCAATCGGCGATACGCTCCGCGCCGACGGCGTTCTTGGGCGCGGGTCCGGGCCAAAGCCCGATGGAATCGATGCCGCTGCCTTCGCGGCCCGCCAGCGCCTCCTGCGCCTGCTCAGGCTTGGCATAGCCCAGTTCCACCCATTGGGTGGGCATCGCCGCGGTACCTTCGGTCAACACGAGGGTGAGGCGTCCGTCCTGCGACGTCCGTGCGAATTCGATGGGCAGGTCGGGGCCACCAGCCTGCCAGGGGCCAAGGCAATGGAGCACGCCGGGTTTCCAGATGAGCGATCCCCAGCCGATACAGACAATTTTCATGAGGGGGCGAAGCTTACCCGGCCGCCGGGGCCGGGTGCCTGACCCTGTTGAAGCGCCGTGTCCTGCGCCGCGCCTCAGGCCGGCTCGCCCGACAGCAGTTGCTTGAGGGGCGCGCCGCTGAGGGTCTCTTCGCCCAGCAGCATCTCGGTCAGTGCATCGAGCCGTTCGCGCTTGTCTTGCAGCACGCGGCGGCATTCGGCCTGGGCGCTTTCCAGCAGCGCGCGGGCTTCGTCCAGCAGCGACTTCTGCACGTCCGGGCCGATCAGCTCGCGTGGCACGCCGGCCATGCTGAGCAGCCCGAAAGTCTTGCCAAAGCCATAGGAGCCGATCATGGACGTGGCCAGTTCCGACGCCCGCTTGAGGTCGTCCGCGGCGCCGGACGATGCATTGCCGAAGGCGATCAGCTCGGCCTCGCGGCCGGCGAGCATCATGGCCAGGCGGGCGCGCAGCTCGCGCTCGCCGTACAGCGGCTCCTCGTTGGGGCGGCTCACGTAGGTCACGCCCAGCGCAGGGCCGCGCGGCTCGATGCTGATGCGCTCCACGCGGCCGGCGTCCAGCAGGTGGGCGACGAGCGCATGGCCGGACTCGTGGACGGCCACGCGGCGCAGCGTCTCGGGCGTGATGAGATCCTTGGTGTTGGACACCTCGCCGCCCAGTTGGTGCGTTTCCAGTGACTGGTACACGCGCGCCTGGCTGACGACCGCTTCGCCTGCCTCGGCCGCATAGGCGGCGGCGCGGTTCACGCAGTTGGCGATGTCCGCCGGCGACATGCCCGACGCCGTGCGGGCGATGGCGGCCGTGTCGATGCCATCCGCCGCCTTCACCTTGCCGAGGTACAGACCGAAGAGCTGTTGGCGCTCGGGTGCCGTGGGCAGCGTGGTGCGCACGATCATGTCGAAGCGGCCGGGTCGGCGCATGGCCTCGTCGACGTTGTCGACGTGGTTGGTCGCGCCGATGACGACGACGTTCTCCAGCGACGAGAAGCCGTCCATCTCCACCAGCAGCCGGTTGATGATGCGGTTCTGCTCCTGCTCGCCGCCACCGGCGCTCTCCTTGCCGCTGCTGCGCCGGCCGATGCCGTCGATCTCGTCGATGAAGATGATGCAGGGGGCCGCCTCGCGGGCGCGCTTGAACAGCTCCTTCACCTTGCCGATGCCGGCGCCGTAGAACATGGAGCTGAAGCAGGAGCCGTCCACGGCAATGAAGCTGGCGCCGCACTCGCCGGCCAGCGCCTGGGCCAGCAGCGTCTTGCCGGTGCCGGGCGGGCCGTCCAGCAGCACGCCGCGCGGCGCCTTCGCGCCCACCGCGGCGTATTGCTTCGGGTCCTTCATGAAGGCCGCCACACGGCGCAGCGCCTTCTTGGCCTCGTCGGCGCCGATGACGCCGTCGAATCGCATGCTGGGCTTCTCGGCCAGGCGCGTGCGCCCGCCGAGCGTGCCGCGCATCTGGAAGTAGACGAGCCCGCCGAGCAACAGCACGAGGAGCAGCAAGGGGCCAGCCGTCTCCACCGCGCGGTCGAGCGACTGGCTGACCCGCTGCCCGGCCGTGCGCGCGTCGACATTGATGTCGGTGAGCGCGAAGCGCTGGGCCACGCTCAGCTCTCCGAGCCGCGAGCCCAGTTCGTTCTTGCAGGTGAAGCCGCAGTCGATGAGACGCGTGCTGAAGTGCTGGCCGGCGCGGTCGGTGTAGAGCACCAGGCGACCATCGACGCCCAGGGCCGCCACCTCGCCCGCCTGCAGCGCGCGCTCGAACTCCGACGCCTCGCGCGGATGCAGCAGCCACTGCTGCGGCGCGCTCTCGAAGGCAAGCGCCGTGGCGTTCTTGCGCGCCTGGACCTCGACGGCCGTGCGCTCCCGCAGCAGCGACAGACCGAAGAGCGCCAGCAGCAGCGCCGCGGCGATGCCGCCGATGATGAGTTTCTGGCGTAGGCCCGGCCTGGGCGAGTTGCGCGCGCTGTCCATGGTGTGCGGTGTCGGCGGTGGTGGTGTGGCCGGCAGTGACCACGACGGGCCGGCAGCGTCGTGCCGGGCAAGGCCCAGCGCTGCGCAAGACTAGCGGGCCATGGGCTCGGCGCAGCGTGCGTTATCGAGGACTGCTGGCGCGATGCCGCGCCCAAATGGCAACACTTGGCTCAAGTGCGACAAATTGCCGGACGACTTGGGGCCGGCTTGACGCGTCCTCAGCGGTGAACATGAGCGCCGGATCGCGGGCCAATCCATCGCCCATGTCGCCTGTTCAAGGGGCTACCTGTCGCACCGTGTTGTCAGATAGCGTCTGGATTGAGATGCACAAGAACATGCTCAGCCGGTTCGCGCTGTCCGCGCTTTTGTTGGCCGGTTCGCCCTACGGCGCAGATTCGGCGTTGGCGCAATCGGGTGCCGAGCCCCGGGTGATGGTGCGGGAGTTCCGCGTCACCGGGAACACCCTGTTGCCAGCGTCCCGTATCGACGACGTCCTTGCGCCGTTCAAAGGCGAGAGAAGCCTTGCGGAACTGCAGGCCGCTGCCGCCGCGCTGCAAGACCTCTATCGCGAGGCGGGATACGGAGCGGTGATTGCCTACGTACCGCAGCAAAGCGGTCCCAGCGGCATGGCCACGCTGGCGGTGCTGGAGGGGCGCGTCCGCCGGGTGGTCGTCGTCGGCAACCAGGTGGCGAGCGAGGCGGTGGTGCGGCGCAGCCTGCCCGGGCTGGCCGAGGGCCAGACGCCGCAGTTGCGACGCGTCGACGCGCAGGTGCAACTGGCCAACGAAAACCCGGCACGGCAGGTGGCGGTGTCGCTGGAGGCCGGGACGGCTCCCGGCGACGTGGACGTGAACGTCAGCGTCACCGAGTCTGCGCCGGGCACCTGGATCCTGGGCCTGGACAACACCGGCAATGCCGGTTCCGGCCGTCTGCGTGCCAACCTCGGTTACCAGCGCGCCGGGCTGTGGGACCGGGATCACGTGCTGTCGCTGCAGTTCCAGACGTCGCCCGAGAAACTGGATTCCGTGCGCGTGTTCAGTGCCAGTTACCGGGCGCCGCTGTACGACGCGGGCCTGGTGCTGGACGCCTTCGCCGCCTACTCGGATGTCGACGGCGGCACGACCTCGACGGTCGCAGGGCCGCTGCAGTTCAGCGGCAAGGGCGAAGTGCTGGGCGTGCGCCTGGGCGGCCAATTGGGGCGCAAGGGCGAGCTGGTGCAGCGTCTGGCCTTGGGCCTGGATCATCGCGCTTACATCAACAACTGCGCCATCAGCGGCCTGCCCGCCGGCGCCTGCGGCACGGCCGGCGAAAGCGTGGCCGTACACCCGCTGTCGGTGGACTACCAACTGCAATGGTCCGGCGACGTGCCCATGGCGTTGCAGTTGAACCTGGCGCAAGGCCTGGACATGGGTGGTCGCCACGGCGGCGCTGCCAATTTCGCGGCCGTGCGTCCGGGGGCCACGCCGGGCTACACGAGCCTGCGCGTCAATGCGTCGAGCCAGCTCAAGTTGCTGGAGCAATGGCAGCTGGCGTTGCGCGTGCAGGGGCAGTTGAGCCCCGATGCGCTGGTGACTGGTGAACAGTTCGGCGTGGGTGGCAGCACCGCGGTGCGTGGCTATGAAGAGCGTGAGGTGATCGGTGACAGCGGCCTGGCGGGATCGCTGGAGCTGTATGGGCCCAACCTCGCCGGCAGCGCCTTCAGCGCTTTCAGCGCGGTCGACCAGTTTCGGCTGTTGGGCTTCGTCGATGCGGGCCGCGCCATGAACCACCTGGGAACGCCGTGCCGTGATCTGCAAAGCCGCTGCAGCCTGAGTTCATTGGGCCTGGGCGCGCGGCTGGGGGGCAGTGGTTTGCAAGTCTCGCTGGACTGGGCCCTCGCGCTCGACAAGGGCGTGCGCACGGCCCGCCATGACCAACGCGTGCACTTGCGTGTTGCCTATAGCTTCCACTGAGGCTCGACGTCCATGAAGCATTTTTCGTCTCTCAGCCCGCGCCACCTCAAGTTTCGCCCGCTGGCGTTCCTGCTGGCTGCCGCGCTGCTGCCCCAGGCCCAGGGCCAGACGCTGCCCGGCGGGTTGACCGTGGCAGCGGGCCAGGCCACTGTCCAGGTCAACGGCGGCCAGATGACCGTCACCAATTCGGCCAACACCATCCTGAACTGGCAGAGCTTTTCCATCGGCGCCGGCAACGGCGTGCACTTCGTGCAGCCCAGCGCGGCGAGCCAGGTGCTCAACCGTGTGACGGGCAGCGATCCATCGGCCATCCTCGGCAGCTTGTCCAGCAATGGCCGCGTCTGGCTGTTGAATCCGAACGGCGTGCTGTTCGGTCAGGGCGCCCGCGTCGACGTGGCGGGCCTGGTGGTGTCGACGCTCAACCTGAGCAACCAGGATTGGCTGGCCGGCCGCTACGCCTTCGGCAGCAGTGGCCCGGCGGCAGGCGTGGTCAACGACGGACAACTGCGCACCAGCCTGGGCGGTCGTGTGGCACTGCTGGGTGGCACGGTGGAGAACCGCGGGTTGATCGAAACCCCGGGTGGGCAGGTGGTGCTGGCGGCGGGCCAGAGCGTCGAGCTGCTGGACACCGGGGCGCCCCACCTGAGCGTCAAGGTCACGGCACCGCAAGGCGAGGCACTCAACCTCGGCACGCTGGCGGCCGCCGGAGGCCGGATCGACATCCATGCGGCCGCAGTCAACCAGCAAGGCATCGTGCGTGCAGACAGCCTGGAGCGTGGCCCGGCGGGCGAGATCGTGCTCAAGGCCAGTGAGCGCCTCAGCCTGCTCGCCGGCAGCGTCACCGCAGCCGATGGGGAAACGGGTGGCCGCGTCACGCTGCTGGGTCGCGAAGTGGGGTTGTTCGACGATGCGAGCGTCAGCGCCCGCGGCCGTCTGGGCGGCGGCGAGGTGCTCGTGGGCGGCGGTCAGCAGGGGCGTGACACCAGCCTGCCCAATGCGCAAGCCGTGTTTTTCGGGCCCGACGCCAGCATCAGTGCGGATGCGACGGAGCGCGGCGATGGCGGGCGCATCATCCTGTGGAGCGATGTGGCCACCCGTGCGTTCGGTTCGCTCAGCGCCCGTGGCGGCTTGCTGGGCGGCAATGGCGGCTTCATCGAGACCTCGGGTCGCTGGCTGGATGCGCGGCCGCGTCGCCTGGATGTGACGGCGCCGCATGGCCAGGCGGGCAACTGGCTGCTGGATCCCTACGACATCACGATCTCGGATGAAGTCTCGGACGCCGGCTTCAACGCGAGCTTCACCGCGACGGGCAATGACGCCACGATCTCCACTTCGACGCTCAACGCGGCGCTGGCGAGCGGTGCGCAGGTCACGGTGTCCACCAGTGGCAGCGGGTCGCAGGCGGGCAGCATCTACCTCGACGGCGCCAACATCGGCGGATCGTCCTGCCTCACGAACCAGTGCCGGCTCACGCTGCTGGCGGACCAGGACATCCGCGCGACCAGCTATTCGTCCATCAACGGCAACTTCTCCGAGGTGTTCCTGCGTGCCGGTGACTCTGGCTCGATCACGCTCGAGAATGCGTCCATCGACGTGACCGGGCGCGTGCGGTTGCAGGCCAGCAGCGTCACGCTGGAGTCCGACGCCTGGATCCGGTCCAGCGCCAGCGGCGACGCCATCGTCATCAGCAACGGCAGCCGCCCCGTGTCCTCGTTCTACGCGTTCGTCACTGAAGGGCTGCCCCTGCTGGTGAACGGCGGCGGGCGCTGGATCATCTGGGCGAGCGGCATCAACAGCGAAGGCTTCTATGCCGGCGATCTGGCGCGTGACTTCACCCGCTATGGCGCCACCAGCGCCTCGGCCTGGGCCGGGGATGTGGGCAACGGCCTCGTCACCGATGACACACTGACCGCCAACGTCTCTGGTTCGGCTGCCACGCGTGCCTACGACGGCACCCGCAATGCGACCGTCCGCGGGCTGACCTACTCCCTGGACGAAGGTTTCAATGCCTCGCTGAACAGCACGGCCTATGCGCTGTTCGACTCGAAGAACGTCGTGCGCGGCAGTGGCGGTGCGCCCGCAGCGCAGTCGGTGTCCTACTACGACGACAGCCATGCGTCGCCCTTCCAGTTCACCGACAGCAACAACAAGCCCGTCTACGGCCTGACGGTCAACACCTCGATCTCGGGCGTGATCCAGCCCAGGCAAGTGACCGCCGGCCTGGCGGGCGTCAGCAAGGTCTACGACGGCAACACGGCCGCCTCGATCACCCTTGGCGCCGTGAGCGGCCTGGTCGGCAACGAGACGCTCAACATCGCCGCGCAGGGGCAGTTCAGCGACAAGAACGTCGGCACGAACAAGGCGGTGACGCTGAACGGCTATCAGGTGAGTGATGGCAGCAATGGCGGCCTGGCGCAGAACTACACGGTGGTCGTGCCGCTGTCGCTGACCGGCGACATCACGCCGCTGTCGCTGTCGCTCAACGGCGTCGTCGTCAACAACAAGGTCTACGACGCGACGACGCTGGCCACGCTGCGCGGCTCGGCAAGCGTGGCGGGGCTGGCGGGCGATGCCCTGGGCCTGAACCAGGGGCAGGCGCGTTTCTCCGACAAGAACGTCGGCCAGGGCAAGGC
>Ga0116227_10008216_pt1 | contig 19836 bp, 12 predicted proteins | sample S1TSphgellanicum_FD_89693 | JGI IMG/M metagenome (GOLD analysis project Ga0116227, IMG submission 89693) | Host-associated microbial communities from peat moss isolated from Minnesota, USA - S1T2_Fb - Sphagnum magellanicum MG | ecosystem: Host-associated > Plants > Peat moss > Unclassified... | reverse complement strand
TCAACCCCTATTCTAACACAAAGTTGTTAAACCCCCCTAATAACTTCACCACACTCACATATTCCTAACCCAATTTTTAAATATTGAGACTACTAGCCATGGCCATGTCGGTAGAGCTCACAATAATTTACTTAAGCATCGAAAGTTGGCATTTAAATAGAATATGGGTTTTCCATATTTTTCTTGGCAAACACTTGCAGATACTTAAGGAATTCTTAGCTTGCCACTCCACATCACTAGCTAAGATCCTCTCTTTTTGAATTGGGCTAAAAGTTTTACTCCCTCAAAATATACTTCACCCATCAACTAATCATGTGAATGTAATAGATTTGGTTAAATGTTAAACCCAAGAATTTGTGCCTGAACTACAACTATGGGATTTATTCCCATGCGTTGGTTATCAATAACTTCTGAAGGTTGCTTCGCATGTATGGGACTCCTCACACCAATTACAACATTATGTAGGTGGCCCCTTGGCCAAAAGCATTAGTTGAAAGCTTTGATTCACATAGAGTTGAAACATTGGGTTGTTGTGTTAAAGGACAAGCGCAGTAAGTGTCAATAGGTTCAAGGTACATCTCAAAGTCTCTTTTGTAGTTGCATGAATGATGGGAACAACATCTTCTAAAAGATGGTCCTTTTTTGAACTATTCAATTTGTACATCATACATTAAGGCTCTTCATCAATGATATTCTCTTGCTACTATGGTTTATAATGATAATTTTGTCTTGCTTCTATTATGTGATAGTGTTGGAATCAATTTAACTTGGTTATGTGATGTTTTTCTATAAATTAATGTCGCCTCTTTCATGCCTTTCCCTTGGTCTTCTTAAGAATTTTGACATTCAAAAGATGCTTGCTTTTGAAAGTCTAATGTCTATTATGGCATTGTAATTCTTGTGGTGCCTCTAGGATTAGAATCTATTTTTAAGCCTAGATGGTAAAATGCACTACTATAAAATGTGGGTGTAGTTCCCTAGTCCCCGTTCATTCGATTAGTGAATTCACTACTTTCCCACTAGGTCCCATTCACTACAACTAATGAATCATTCAAAATCTAGTAAAATCACTTGGTGTATGGGGACACCTTTTGTTGTAGTGATGACATTTGAAACATGTTATATGATGATTGGTTCAAATCATGGACCTCCCTTTATTTGAAGTGTTGAAGTCAATCCATTGGTGTTGCTTTTGTGGCCTTCTTACTCAAAACTTCTTCCATCTTTAACCTTTCTACCTTTCTCTTGAAAAAGGGAGTCAATTTTGTAAATATTTTTGGCCATTGAATTTTTTCATTTGTTATAAGATAATCTTCATGCATGATTTTGTGAATGTTTTAGCAAGTGTATTTCCCACTTTAAATATAATTGATTTACATATAAGAGGTCTGCCACCCTTTCCAATATTTGTCAAGCTAAGTATTTTTCGGAAAATGGCATTGTTGGATTAGACATATAAATGTGGAGCCTTTTTTCAATGTAACCAAGAAATTAAGCTTCTCTCCCTCTAGAGTTATTTTTTGAAGGTGCTAGGTCATCAATTCTTATTTGTCATTGGCTTCATCAATGTTCCCATAGTGGCATCCCCTATTTTGTTCTTTGAATTTTTTTGATGTTTCATTGATGATGTTCCAACATTGATGTTATTATTGCTTACAACATCTCCAACTATACATATCCCCATGAGCTTTGGAGCACTAGGTTTTAGGGTTGCATGCCTTTGGAGTCCCTATTTTTTGTTGTCTTTTGCGATGGTCAAACATGATGGTAGATGGTATGCGACTAAATGGGAGGAATTTATGTAAAGTTTTGGGAATTTAATGAAATTGTGTTTTTTGTATTGCAAGATTTACTATCCCAAGATTCATTCAATATTTGATAGATGGTTTGCTCATTATAGGTGTGATAGTAAAATGGTTATACTATGGAAGATTACATATTAAGCTAGTAAATTAATTAAAAATAACATATTTTATCAATGTTGAATAGATATAGCCCAGGGTTTGGTGTGATTCATAAGCAAGGGATTAAGTAAATCTCCTACTAGCTTGTTCATACTGCCATAGGTGATCCATTTAGTTCATATTCATGTCTTTGGTTGGGAAACAAATTGCAAGTGTAGTAAGAATAAAATATTTGTCTAAACAAGTAGGCCTCAAGCCTAATTATGTTTGTTGTAGGAGTGATCAAATACATTATGATATTTCCCAGTCAGAAAATGATAATCATAGGTGACATATTGAGTTAGAAGGTGGAAGGAGTTGTTATTGCACCAAAGGAAGAATCTAATGCAAAATAGGAAGTAAAGAATAATATTTTGTTTCACAAATTAAAAAAAAACCTTAAAATTTTGTTACTACATCATGTGGTTTTCTTCAAAGTGAACACAATTGCTCTTGTTGATGTAGATGTCAAATGCAATGATAGAACCTAGATAATTCAAGTTCCATGAGCTATGGACCCAACAAGATAGCTCGAGTTCAATGAATTAATTAAGTAGGTAGTGCTTCTAGGTTGGTAGTGGAGAAGCACATGGGGTTTACATGATTTTGGTCAGAAATTATGTTGAACCTTTTTTTCACTAATATTCTAGTTTAGAAAGAATATGTAGTTTAACATTGAAGCACCTCAAGGATTTTCCATAGGCACACTTCGTTAGCTAATATAGATTTAAGGTGCTTACAAATTTGGTCCAAAATACTTAATGAACACCAAGTGTTGTACACAATCCAATCAATGTTTGGTATAAGTTCTTTGGTTTCACATTGTATTTGTAGATTAGGGGTGGCTTTGAGTTAGTATTTTAGCTAAGGTTGTTATCTTTTATAATGGTGTTTGTCCTTCAAGATGCCTTGGATGATGTAAGGAGATTTCCTATTTGGCATGTAAGAAGGCAACAACATTGATATAATAGGTTTTGGGTTAGGTAAGAACAAGGGGCCATATTCTACAAGTTGAAATGCTTAAATTGTCCTTGCACCAAATGCAAAGGACATTCCTTATACACCATTGGGGATGATGGAAGGGATCCTAGATTTAGGGTTTGGAGATGTCTAGGCATAAAAGATTCATTAGATGAAAAGTGGGAGATGAATTTAGAAAATCAACCAATAGTAAAGCCAACTGCTAGATTTCGTTGTTGATAAGTGAGCTATGGTCACTAATGTTTTTCGACAATTTAATGATCTTGTGTCAATGGAAGATCTATAGTGGTGGATGTTGTGGAGGATGTTTTTAGGGTAGCTAATGGATTAGAAGAATAATTGAATGAAGGTGAAAGTGATGGTGCTGAAAATGTTTTTTTTGACATTAAACGCCAACAACCATTAGGAGATGTTTTTTGAGAATGTCCATCATGAGCACAATTTTGATCGAATGGTTTTGGAAGATGTAATGAAAGATTTTTTTGTAGGCTTCAAGTGTATAAAATTGGCTGCAACAATATTTTTTATGAACTTATGCATGGTACATGGAATGAACAATAAATTTGTAGATGGGCTCCTTGCACTTTTACGACATCATCTATTTTTTAAACCTAATTGTTTGGCCACGAACTACTATGTTACAAGGGCTTTAACAAAAAAGCTCACATTAGATTATGAAAATATTCATGTGTGCCCTAAAGATGTGTCTTGTTTTGAAAGGAGCATAGAGACAATGTCACTTGTCCCAAATGTGGGTGTGCAACAAGGATGTGGTAAACTAGGTGTTGTTTGTGAAAGTCCTTTAATCCCTAGGCTTCAGAGGTTGTTTAGGACACCTATAAACTCTAAGTTAATGTTGAGGCACTCACAAAATAGTAGTCTAGATGGCTTGTTCATACAACCATGCAATTCAAAGGCTTGGAAACACATTCAACAAAAGTTTTTTGATTTTGTGGTAGATTTACAAAATGTGCACCTGGCTCTTGTTGTAGATGGTGTCAACCCATTCAAATTGATTCATTCAACATGGTCAACATGGCGTGTCATGTTATTGAATTACAATTTACCTCTTTGATTGACAACCAAGAAATTTTTCATCATATTGGCATTACTGATTTTGGGTCCAAGGAATTTGTCACATCCTCCAACTTTTATGTTTATTTACAACCATTAGTTGAAGAGCATAAAAAATTATGGATTGGAGTTCCAACATATGATGTGTGGAAACCCTTGGGCTATAGGTCATTTACATTGAAAGGGATGTTGATTTGGATTTCCCATGATTTTCCAAGGTACATGGGATAGTTGTAGGAGTCACACACCAAGGTTTTGTTACATCTCCAATGTATGGGCCATAGTTTAAAGGTGAACACTTTGTGGAGCTAAGGAAACAAACATACATTGGAAGATGCAAATGGCTACTAAAGGGACACCCATATATGTCAGCAAGAATGGCTGATCATTTCAATGTGTAATTAGAAACTTGCAATAGACTTAAATTTGTCACAACGAAGGAATGGTTGACATAAGTTGTACAATACAAGTCTTGGTTAAAATTTGGCAATAGAGATGGTGGAATTGATTACCCCTCCAAAGAACATGATGTGAAGTGTTGTAATGTGTTATATGATTTGCCATATTGGTAGGTATGTGGAACTTTTTCCATATGTGTTTAGTGGTTGGACATTATGTTGTCATGTTGGCTAGTCTTTGAGGTCTAAAAATAGCCCTCCCTATTAATGTCAATGTCAATTGTATATTTTAGTTTTTATGTGCATTGCATTTAGTCTACTATTGATGAACTTATAACATGTAATAACAAGCTTGAAATGATGTTGTAGATCATTTTTGAACACATGTGGTTCCTATTGCAAAGATTGATTTGTGGGTGGATTTGTCAATTTACCCTTTTTTGGGGACAAGACATCATGTCAATGTGTGTCAAATCTCAATCATATATAAGTCAATGTTTAGTTGTTAATAAGGCTAATGTGAAATTTTTTAGGCATAAGGCAGTCAATTTGTAGTTGCATGTGAATCTACATGTGTTAACTATTAGTCACAGAAAAGTCAAATATGTAGTAATTTATACACATTTTTAAAACCAGAGGTTGCATTACATTATTTTTCAAATTTATTTTAAGATAGTGGGAATATGGCCTTTTTTGGGTTGGCACCTGAGAATAAACATGGGTTTTGTCAACTTGAAGGTTGACCATGTATGGAATGTGGGTGGTGTGATTGAAAATAAGTAGTTTTAATTTGGTTCACCATGGATGTAATGCATTGTGAACAAAATTTTAATAAAAATTATGTTGAAAATAGTGACAAATGCAAAGGATAGTGTGAAAATGAGGTGGGATTTACAATGTAGGGCTATTAGACCAATTTGTGGTTCATTAACAACCTTTGAAGAGGTGGGAAGATGTTGAAACTAGTAGCCCCATATGTTTTGACAACAACCAAGTTTGATTATTTTGTAACTACCATCAAAAATGTGAAAACACGATGAAGACATGTTTTAGCAATTAGGAAACACATCAGGAACAAAAGTTTTGGCATTTTAAAGTCACATGATTATCATATTTTGATGTAACAAATTTTGCTACTTCTAGCACTACAAGGATTTCTTGTTCTTAAACCTCTAACGAGAGTGATGAGGATTTCCAAAGTGCTTAGGAAGGTATGTAATAATGTGTGGAATCCCCTTGAGATTGATTCACTCCAATAAGATGTTGTAGTTTGTTTTGCATTGGTAGAGATGTATTTCCCATCTTCCTTTTTTAACATTATGACACATTTCTTCTATCATATAGTGGATGAAGTAGATTTGTGTGGACTAGTTTCCATTAAATGTATGTATTTAGTGGAAAGATACATGAAAACCTTGAAAATTTATGTGTGTAATACGGCTAAGCTTAAGAGATCCATGGCCCAATGATACTTTAGATATGAGTGCCTTGGTTTCATAATGAAATACTTGCAAATGTTTGGGGTTATGCAATGTCGAATAGGGGATGTTGATGAAGAAGGCAATGTTGGTGAGGTATTAAAAGGGGTTGGTGTGAAATTCATCATGTTTCTAGCCTTATGTGATGTTGCCCACAAATATGTATTTGCCAACATATCTTTAATGTCGCCTCAGTTGTAGTAAATAATATCAATTCTACCTTCCATAATGTGTGTAACTAAGGCCATTTTATATTTGCCCATACTAGTTTGGCTTGAATATAAGCTAGTTTGATGTGTGGCCATAAATGTGTTAATCTACCACATATTGTTCCAAAAGACAAATGAAATATGTGACAAATTTTAGTCATGTACAAGTCAATGTTAAGTTTTATCTTTGTTGATTTGTGACAAATGTTAGTCATGTACAAGTCAATGTTAAGTTTTATCTTTGTTGATTTGTGACAAATTTTAGCCATAAACCAATCAATTTGTAATTGTTTTTGAATGTACATGGGGCAACCATTAATCATAGAAAATCAAATTTGTAGTTGTTTTAAGTGAAAATATGTGGCAACTCCCACACCATAAAGGTTACATGTCAATTAATTTAGGTCAATGTATGGTATTTTCCAATCAGCAGGCTATTAACATGTTTAGTAATATATACAACTACTTTTGTGGAAATGGACGTCCACATATGATAATGGCATTACTTAGTCTTTGATATGCCAATTGTCGATACTAGAGATGTATCTATGAATATGTTGGAGCACTAAAAAATATCTTCAAGTTTGATTATGGACCAGTGCAAATGCTTGTGATTATTTTCAAATGTGAGTGGATCAAATAAGAGGACAATTAAGGTGGGGCCATTTACATACGAGATGTGTTGGATTCGTTAGGATAAATTTTTGCCACAAGTTTCCATTGTTGTCCTTAATATTAATGATTTGAATCTTGATAAACCTCCAAGTAATATTTTTTAAGAATTGAATGAACCTTTGGATATTTTAGCGTAAAAGACTCTTTTATTTAAATTGATGCAAGGCTTAGTTAATTTTAGGACCTAGTAAACCTTTTTAAGTGCATTATCCTTTTATGTTGTAAAGAAAGGAAAAAAGATGTAGAATTAGATGTGATTTATTGATATATTGGGAATACAAGCCCATAATTAACAATAACATTTCACCATGAATATTAAGTTAGTTTGTAGAATAATCTTTAGGCACGAATGATGTACTTGAAAGATTTTTAGGATGTATTCCTAATACATCTTTATTTAATTTTCATTTCTATGAGACTTTTAAATAAAATCAAAATCAAACTTAAATATTAACATTTCCACCTAAGTGGCCTCAAGTGAATTACAACTTAGTAAACAACTTTAAGGGGATAAATCATAATTGCAAAAACTCCAGAACATGATGAATGGTGCGAGCTAGGTATTTGGTTCGATGTTCCATGGAAAGGGGATTGATTAAACCTCGTAGCCAATGATAATGGCCATCACCGGGAACCCAAGTTCGACAATGAAGATGAACATTGTCGTCTTCACATTGACACTCTTCAAACCTTTCTGGTGCAGTTCCATAAGCAGGATCAAATTCTAAATAAATTGCTAAGGCATTTGGGTTAAGAGATAATCCACAATCCCATGTCAAACGATCGACTCGAGTGCACACCATTCTTTTGGACAATTTTTCTTTGTGCGACCGTTGAGAGACATTCATGTCAAGCGGTGCTTCTTCAAGCTCTTCCTTTTAGTGAAACTAGAGGATTTGAAGGCGTAACAACATCATCTGCCATGACTAAATTTTCACATGCATCAACAAAAACTAAGAGGGTAGTAGAACAATGTGGTACTTGCATTCAGAAAGGGTCGAGGTTTTTTTATTTAACAAATTAGGGTAGGCGTAAGGTGTGGGAGTGACGGTGGAACCTCATGGAAACTCAAACATCCTAGATCTAATGGATTCATCAAACCTTAATTTCGATAGTGGATCTAAAAGTATGTGGGGGATTTTTGTGATGCAAATTTTAATTCCAATTTGTTATGTATTACATAGATAATTAGTGCACGGAAGAAAAAATAAATAGGGGATATGAAAAAAGCAAATGGTATGCGGGGATGTTATTTCAACCATTGAATTGATTTAGTCAAGTAAGGATTCAAGGATGTTTACTTGTTATTACCAATAAATTATCCTAGTAGTTAGTTACTTGAAATAATTAGGATGAAAAAGTAGGATGTGAGGGTCAACGGACAAAAGGGATAAGGATCAAGTTCAAGAACCTCATCAAGATATCCAAGATAAGGGGAAGGATGAGTCCTCCAATCCCATTAGTCATGAGGATTGTCATCCTATTTGATTGGAGGATGGAATATTTTTTGTGTTTCATTGGGCTTAAGAATTCTCATTCTAAAATCAATTGGAGGGAAAATCATTCACAATTCTCATTGGTTTTTGAAGGATGAGGAAGCCATTGATTGGAGGGGAGGATTTTGAAACTTTCATTGGACAAGGGGAACAAGCTCAAGGAAAGGATATGGAGGCTTATCAAGGGAGAGGGGAGTTTCTTGGGTTGGGGGAAGGGAAAAGGAAGAGAAGGAATGTGTGAGGAAAATATTAGTTTTATGTGTGGAAAAATGTTGTTCATGAAAAAGATGTGTGCAAGAAATAAGCATGGAAAAATTACCATGACAAAACCTCTGGAATTTTATTTCAAATAGTTGTTCGTCCCAAATCCACCATTGGATTTGGGTCAAACTTAAAATAATTTTTGTTTAAAAGGTGTAAAAGGTTTTTTCCAAATTTCAGCATCATCGGTTTGACTGTAAGGGAGCTACACTTGCCAAAAGTAGAAGGTGTCATAGGGGAGTTCATGGAAGAATTTCCATGACAAAGCTTCTGGAGTTTTATTTCAAATAGTTGTTCCTCCCAAATCCACTGTTGGATTTGTGTCAAACTTAAAACAATTTTTGTTTAGAAGGTGTAGAAGGTTTTCTCCAAATTTCAACATCATCGGGTTTGCTATAAGGGAGCTACACTTGTTAGAAGTAGAGGGGGTTGAATTTGTCTATTTTTTCCTCAATCTAAGAAAGTGATATTTAGTCCCAAGGTTTAACTCTTGATCAAAAAAATAAAAAACTTATAAGATTTTGTAACATGGCTCCTTTTTAGATTAACTTTTCAAAAATCCATTGCATGTTAGATTAGGAGGTTGTATGTAGATGTTATGACGAATGGAACAAAAGGGGTTCAACCATCAAGCGTGACATTGAATAAACATTAATATAATGCCCCTTCACATTCCATCATGGCGAGTTACGATTCTCTCACAATGTCTTTGTATTTTCCAAGTGGACACAACGCATGAGATTTTTAGTGAACTTCATTGCATTACATTGAACCACCTTACTTGTTAGACTACAACTACATAGTAGTTCCACTTTCAAATGGGTTTTGTGAGTGCATATCTTCATGTTGAATGTGTGCAAAAATGCCTCACACTTGGTTGGAAAGTCATTGTGCAAAAAAAAACCTGATCTAGGAAAGAGGTGGTAGATATAAAGGATGTGTTCATTATGACCACTATGGAACCAAATGGTCTAAATGTTCCAAAGGGACTACCCCATTGCTTAGTATAATTCATTAATCGAAGCCATAGAGTTATTTGAAAGGATAATCTTTTAGCATTAGCAAGGTTTAGAGTTGGTTTCCATGAACTACATGTTCTACGTAATTACTAGAATTTACAAATTGTTACATGAAAATTCAAACTTTTTAGAACTATTTTATGTTGTATTTGTTTTTTATTTTTAGGTGTATTAATGTTCATTTTGGAAAATCCATGAGTTCACATTGTAAGGTTTGAATTTTTTTAACAATTTGATGTTGTGATTTGATGTTTGACCTAGTTTTAGATTTTGGTAAATTTTTGTTTTTTTTGATAATTCAAACACTAGTAAAAATTCTAGGTTTTGCAACTATCATTTGTAACTAAAATTTAATTGCATGTGACACATGCAACTACAAATTTGTGTAATTGCCTAAGACAAGTCGCACATGACATTCAATTGCATGTGACACTATGTATATAACATGTATATATGGTATTAATATATGTTTTCATCCATACATACCAATCCAAATGTAGTTGCACCTTATGTGCAACTCTCTTTACAATTACACTACAACTAATCAAAATATGACACGTGTTTAAAAATCAGATGATTTGCTTATGGACATGTGTCATTTTTAAATTATTTTCGTGTTTTCAAAATTAAAGATTCATTGAATTAATTTGAATTGTTAAAGTTTATGCCACAAGTATGATGACATGTTGCACACCATGGAATTTTCATTGACCATTTGACACATGTCCATTTAAAAATTTTAATTATATGGTGACACATGGCAATTAAGGCTCACCTAATTTTTAAAAAAGAAAAATTAATGAAATCCAAGTCATTTGATTAAAGTTTAATAAAATGTTGACACATGGTGCCTAGGTAGGTAGGTAATTGTTACACCTTATTAAATAGGTAAGTTTACTTAAGTATGTAAGTAGGTTGAAAGGTTGTTATGCTTAGGCTATATTGGTAGGTTTAGAATAATCCAATTTTATTTTTAGGTTTAACCATTTAATTAAGGTCAATTGTTTTTTTTGGGTTCATCTCAAATGACATTTGGTATTTGGGTAGTACAAGGCTATTGCATTTAGTTATATATTGTCCAATATTGGATTGGAAGCCAAAAGATATGGGATAAAAAAATTCCATTGCAAACCTCATGAACCAATTTAGTTGCACATTAGATGTAATTACTATATTTGGATAGATAGGCCCCATGAGGGCTCTATTGCTTCTGATATCCAAACAAAGTTGAAGTCTTCCTCTTGGCACACCTAACACACTAAGAATCATAAAAAAATGATAAGGTTATGGCCCCCCAAAGTAAAGAGGATCAAGAACTCAAAAAAAAAACCATTGAACATTACAAAGGCCCATTTTTAAACACCCAAAAAGTTCTTTGTATGTGTTGTCTATTGGTATTAAAGTTCCAAGATTATTTGTAAAACTTTGGGTGGCGCTCTTATAACACTTTAAGTCGTTTAAAATGAATAAAAAATAAGAAAGTTATGAGGTTTGAAAGTAGGAGGGGTCCAAAAAGAAGAAGAAAAAAAAAAAACATTTTGTAACTTGGAAAACTTATTTTTATTCCTTTTTCTTTTTGTTAATTTTTCATTATTCCTTTTCCTTTGCACTTCAAAGATGATTGTAGGATATTTTTAATAATTATGATAACTTATAATGAGAATATTATTTTAATATTATTACCTAGCTTAAACTAGTAATTATCTTATAATGTTTGGGTACATGTAGGTTAATCAGTGTAGCCTATTTACCATAAATATTTTAACATAAATAATAATAATAAATACTTACTGTATATATATATAATTTATTATCATTATAATTACAATAAATGTTTAATTAATAATTATGATTACTTATAATAATATTTAATATTATCATATTAATTAATTCTGATTTTTTTTGTTTAATCAAATCTACAATTTCTAAAAAAATCCGAATAAAATAAAATAAAATATTTTTACTTGCCAATATATATATGTTTGACACATAAAATTTGAAAACTTGCAATATATATTTAAACCATGGTCAGTTTAGTCTAATTTAATTTATCATAATTTAGTTTACCCATAATTAGTTTAACTTTATATAGTTTAGTTTAGTTTAGTTTAACTTTACTTAATTTATATGTGGTTAATTTAACATAATTTAATTTAACTTAATTTAGCCATGGTTAGTTTAGGTTAGCCTTAGTTAACATGGGTTTAACCTTAATACTATAAGTACATAATATTCTTATACATAGCCTATGTAAATATATTAAGTATGTATTAGTTTAGGTCATTATTTTTATGACATGTGTCCATGTTGTACACATTTAGTTACATGTTAGTTGCACACAAGCATATGGCCCAAAAATTACAAAATATCAAATTTGTTGTTGCAAACATGATAAAAAAAAAAGTTACAAACAAAAATTAGTTACATGCTAATTGCATATTGACTAGTTGTAAATGACAAGATTTCTACTAGTGAAACTTCAAAATAACCTTAAATAACAAATATGTAAGTAAATGTCAAACTTTTGCAAAAGTGGTTATAGGTTATTATACATAATTAGCCATCCATGTTTCATTACAAAAGTCCTTTGTAACAATTCCCAAACTATTTGAGTTACCATCCACTTCACGATACAATAGTTGTTGTGTAGTAATTCCCAAGTCTTTAATGGAGTTATTATTCACATTATCATTTGTGAAATAATTAAGTAGTGGTTTAAATAACTTTGTGGAATCCTATGCCACATTATCTTACATAAGTCATTAAGTAGTTATACAAAGTGGTAAGTTGTCCTTATAGAAGTAATGACTTAGTCATAGATAAATCACATTAAAATTCCAAATGTTACATCATAGGTGGGACCCATTTTCTAATGACATAGGAAAATAAATAAATATTAAAAAAATGCCACAACATCATTACAATGTTTTCCATGTCATTTCAATTAATCAAAACTTAGTCATAAATAAGATGCATATTCCATACAGTTTGAAAATGTCACATGGATGATCCATGTCAATTTCTTGTTCTCTAAAATCCACCCACAATCCATAATGGATGAAATATGGACCATGGAACAAGATGAAGTATGTATGTTTTTTACAATTTCCATCCGGGTGTGATCATAGTCAAACAAGCCAAAAAACTGTAATTTTGTTACTAATATTTATGTGGTGCCACTTTAATGTCATGTTAATCATGGGAAGTTGTGCTAAATGAGTAATATAAATGTTTAAGAATTCAAATGAAAAATTCATATAATTTATTTTGGGTTTCAATTTAATAAAGGACTTTTGAACTTGAAAAATAGTTACATCAAAAGCAGTACATTTTACAAAGGACCATGCCAAGAACTTTCTTAATAAAAAATTTTGATGATAAAAAAATTTACATGATAATAGCCTATTACCCACACTCAAAAAACACTCATAATTTAAAATTTATGAAATTTGAAAATTTCTAAAATTCAATGTAAGTTTTTATAATTTCAAAAGTTCAAGAGTCTTTTATAACATGCAAATGGTGTGTACACATGTCATACAAAACAAAGCTATAACTTATGATACAATAAAATAAAACCCAAAAACTTTAGCATATATTGGAAGGAATTGAAATTACGATAATTTTTCAAGATGAAATGCAGAATTTAGCAAGTTTTACACTTAAAAAAAAAATCATAGTTATTTGAAAAAGATTAACATAAAAAAAGTGATGTATTAGAGAAACTATATTTTTAGTAACAAGTTATAAAAGATTTCATTTAAAAATTCCTTTACATGCAAAAGTCATGAAGGCTAAAAAAAAGGCCATAGTCTTTTTGCAAAGTAATCATGTTGGCTCATCTGATTGTGATCACACCCATCCATCAGTCATATGAATGAGTTCTACTTCTTACATGTAGATATGGAAGTTGTATTATATGACTATGGTCATTGATAGATTCATTGAGAAAAACTAGTCATTTTTTCCTTTGTTGCATAGGACATAATTTCTACTAGTATTACATTAAACATTTAGATTTGTGCCAAAGTTGTTAGAATTAGCATATTCAAAATCAATTGAATTTTCTTTGAATAAGGAATTTTTCCTTCTTTAGAAATAATAAATCCAAGGATTAATTTTGAAAACACTATAAAAACACATTCTTTGAATTAAGGTTAATTCCATATTCCTGAAATTTCAAAAAACAAAGTCATAGTTTGTTGAAATGCATATCCATAGTACTAAATACAATAAAATCATCAAGAAATAACTTCATAAACAAATCAATATATTCATGAAATGCCTTGTTGATAGCATATTGATAAGTTGGTGGAACCATTCTTCACACCAAAAGATGATGATAATTTTATGCCCATCAAATGTTTATTGATGAAATTATAATGTTGATGCACATAAAATGCAAACCATTAAGTCACTTTTGAAATGCATTAAAAAGGGTTTATAGATGCCACTAGTGATATCCAAATAAGCTTCATCCATTCCTCATGGAACTCAAATTGCTAGAAGGGAAAGTAATGTCATGTAATGATATCCATCAATTTCATCATAGTTAATTTTTAAAAGGTTTAGGAACAGTAAAGGATATGAGATAGTTCATATGTGATAGTTCATGTGACTTAATTCATTGTTCACACATGACGTTCATCCATTCATGTCTCATCATGCTTGATGGATATTTAGCAAATGTCTTAGAAAGTTTGTATGTGGATATCAAGTTGCTAAAATCATTTCCTCTGTATGTGCGCTCTAGTGTAGTAGTGAGGATTTGCTCTTTATTTTGATTGTGTAGAAGATGTATCGTCCATAGCTCTTCATGACTTTTGTTGCTGGAGCATTGCTTCTATTTCAATCTCTGAGTGATCTGCTGTGTTTTTTTTAGTCACGTTTGGGTGAGAGCTTGAATGTGTGGGCATACCTTTCTTGATAAGTCTAGTTCTGATCAGTTGAGGTTGGGGCTGTGAATTCTTGAATGACATTGATTTTTCCGGGATGTATAAGCAGAGATGCCTGAGTTGCATGCATGAGTACTAAGGGGTTTGCTAATGCATTGTTTGAATGAAGTTGTTGCTTGGAGAATGGGGTTAATCTAGTAGACAACATTGTCCATAGGACTGGAATAATATATGGGATCATAGTCTTGGAATTAGTCTATGGATAGTTTATATGCAGAAATGAGAAGCACCCATTGTTGTGGAACCTGTTGGAAGAAAATCTCATTCTGTAGTCACAGGAAAAGATTCTCAAAAGTCTGGAGTGAGTATTGAGATAGGGTTGAAATTGTCAGCCGAGATGGCTGGAGTGGTATATGGATCTGAGGCATTGACATTGCCTTTTGTATGGACTGTCTACTAGGGAGTCATGGAATTTCTTGATATTGCATATAAGAGAAAGTGTGGGCTTGAACTGTGGGCTAGAATTCAGGTCTTATGAAAGGTTTCATGTTTGTTGGCTCTGCCCATAGGGAGGTCACTCTGGCATTGCTGTCACATTTGGGCACAAATTTTTGGCTGGAACTTGAATGTGGCAGAACTTGTGAGTGGCATGTGTATTACTATGTGCATGCATATGATGGATGAGCATGTTCCTCACAACAAGTTCATGAATTAGACAAGAAGTTTAGATCAAGTAAGGAAAGTTTTTGGTTTGAAGTTTGAGCCTGCCATAAAGGGCAGAGGCATTGAGTCACTAGGCAACAAGTGGCGCTGGTTTACCCTGGCCAGCTGTCTACTTACTCCTTTTCAATGTCAGTAGTGTGCAGGTCATTTAGATGTGGCAACAGTAGACTTGTCTGCAGGATTCTAGATGAAACATATGCTCTTAGCTTGATACCTTGGAGGACACCTTAGTGTGATTACTAAAATCTATTACTATAAGGTCATTCCACTGGTTGTTTGCAAAAGTGAATCAAAGAACATACAAACCTACAGGCAGTTAATAAGCACATGAATAATGGCAGCATTTTTTTTCTGCCGAAGTTTTAATAGAAAAAGCAAAATAATAGTGAATTTTGAGGGTTCATGTCACAAAAGTTTGCAAAATAACGAAAACACATATCCAGATTTCTGTAGTTTTTAGATTTAAAATAGACTTGTGAAAATTGAAATTTCAATTTTTCCATTATGTCCATAGATCATATCATATATTTTCTAGAGTTAACATTTAAGGTATTGTGTGTGTGATTGTATAAGGCTTAGTGAGGGATACAAATCAAGTATTTGGAACATGTACATTTGCATTAATATAGAATATGATAATTAACATGTAATTGAAGGTATCACAAGTATAAAGTTTTGGACATTGACATCAATTTATTGTCTTCTATTATACAATCAACTCACATTTACTTTCAAACATGGGTTGTGTTTCAAAATCTGAATTTATTGAAATGCAAAACCCAAGGATGTCACCCTTCAACATTATGGACTTGGTGTGGACAAAGGATGTTCAACATTGAAAGGCACATATAATTGAAGTTGAATGCACATACATGCCACATGCATAAATCTTAAAATTTCTAAATGATGAACAAAGTCATGAAGATTCTCCAATGGAATGGAAGATTTATAAGCAAATACCCCCCAAAAGCAAATGGCAAAATGCCAAGAATCCAAAATCACCTTGGCCATATTTCATTAATGTCTTATTATTCAATTTTGTTATATAGTTGTTTTTTTAATATCGCATCCTACTTAACCCTAAGTCTTGAATTGATTGCACATTTTGTAAATATCCAAAGGGGTATAGACCGAAAGACAATCTTGGAAACCCAAACCACCATTGATCCATTAAATGAAATTGTTTAACTCAATTTTAAATTAGACAAATGTATACACAACCCAAAGTGGTGAAGATAATCTTTTACCATCAACCACATGCATAGGCCAATTGTTGCAATTAAAATTCAACTCCAAAATTTATCCCATAAGCTTTATCTTTCATTTTCATTTTGAAAAGTATATAAGGAAAGTATTTTGTCTTAGATTTGCGTATTCAAAAACATGAACCATATGTGATGAGCCAATTAAAAAGGATTAAGTCAAAAATAAATAAAAATAATGTACCTACCACTTAAATACCTTACCTTCTTAACTAATTTACCAATGTAATTACTTACCTATCTATGTACCTAATTTGATATTTAACTTAGTTAGTTAGGTAGGTAGGTAGGTATTTAATCTAAGTAAATAGGTAGGTAGATCTTTCTTACCTACCTACCTTGTTTGACTTATTTACATACCTACATACTTAAATTGATTTTGAACAAATTTAATTAATATGCCATGTGATACATGTTGATTGTGCCAAATGTCGTAATCTAAAATCATCTAAACATATAAATTGGACATTATAGATTATTTCATAATTATATTTAAAATATTTAAATAGTTTTAAAAGATGGGACATTGGCAACACATCATTTGTTTTCATTGTCCACCAAAACAATTGCATCTTAATTACAAACGAAAATACATATACAACCATTCAAAAGATGAAGGTGTATTTCATTCATTTTGTCTTTCATTCAAAATTTATTGTTGTTTGTGACTAATGTTGTATGCAACTTGTCTAATGCAACTAATGGGATTTTAGTCATAAATGTCATTTAGAACTAAAAGTTAATTACAAGGACAAGTTGCAAATTGCCACTTTTCTTACTGAAATGGTGGAGGATGTTACGTATTTCACATTTCATTTGTTAATCATAAGTACCCTATCTACTATAAGTGCAATGTTGATGGTCATGAAAAGAAAAATGTCACCATGTCGATGCCTTTCACCAAGCCATTAACAAAGTAAAACAAGAATTTCAAAACATAGCTTGGGGCCTTATTAAAGAGTTTCAATATCACTTCCCTAAGTATGAAATAATGATGAAACTATTATGTGATGTATGCATATTTTTGGGTTAAAAAGGGAAAGGAGGCATAAGAGAATTTTCACATTCATCTAAGTGTGTTGAATGCCACATTTTTTGTGCTCCAAAAGGTTATTTGTGAAAGCATGAAAAGTTTTACTACCTTGTTTTCAAATCAAACAATTAATTTGCAAAGTTTTTTTTTGAAATGACTATGTTGCATAATGTAAAGGCAATTTTGTAAAAGGATAGTTAGTTTAACTTGGTTACAAGGCTTTGGTGGAAAATTAATGTGTCCACCATCTTCAATCATAAGCTATTATAATACATTAAATTGGTTGAAATTATTGTTGTCCAAGTGTATGGTTCTATTGAAGATGAACAAATGTTTAAGATCTATGCACCAAATCTACAATCAACAAATTTTTACTATGATTTTTTTCATTATGAACAAGCCATTGCCAAGTGGTTTGGCAAAGTGCACTATTATGCATATGCATAGGTGATATCTCATTTACACTTTTGGAGATTTGAAAAGTGCAAATTTGAATGGTAAACTAGATTTGGGTGTCACATTTTTAATGTCACATTTCACTTCTATTCATACATAAACTAATGTATTTCCATTTGAATTGTTTGGTGTTTCTATTTACATTTTTTCATTTCACATGGCTAGTTCAATTTATGGATGTAGTTTTTTTCCAATATGTGTGTGTTTTTTTTGGAGGTTCATATCTTTTGGGCTTTTGGGAACTTGAAAGCTTTATTGAGTTAGGTAGTTTGAATGAATGATTCTAGTCAAGTTCCAATGTCAACTTTGGTTGAGTTTCAAATTATGCTTTTGAAATACATAAGATTTTCAAGATGATAATCACTTTAAGTCGACTCATAAAATTTTGTAGTCATTCATGGTCTTCAATGTGAGTCCATTTGATTTTAATTGTTTCCTTATCCTCCAATTTCATGTGATTATAATTTGTGATGCGTGTTTTAATATTGTGTAAATGGTTTTTGATTTTAGGTCAAGGAGCTTCTCCAATTTCAAGTTGAAGATGTTACAAGGTAAGTAATAAGTGAATTTTTCCAAACATAATAGTTACAAATTTCCCAAATAAGTTTTTTGCAACACCTTTGAGTTTGTTTTCAAATGAGGTCTTTGGTGTAGGTAAGGTTTGAATTGCAATGGGTAGCACCTTTTGAAGGGTTGGGGTTCCAATCCCTTTCAAATTGGCTACGGTTTAACTTGATTTTTTTGAAGTTTGACAATCATTTTGAATCTTGGATTTATTTGCTAGCTAGTTGGTCAAGTTGTATTGCCATGTGGCAAATTTTGTCACCTTTCCAAATTTTCTTCTTTGATTGAATGGCACAATTTATTGAAATGTAGTGACCAACCTATTGCACATGTGATTCATTTAAGTTTTACAAAATCTTCCAATGAACTATATTTGATGGTAATGTGTGCGTGTTGTGTGTGTTTCAAATTTTGCTTTCATAGAATGTCAATTGTTTAAAATTTTGAATGCAATATAATACAAGAGGATGCCAATTCGCAACAATGGTTGTCACTTCATTTGCAAAGGATTACAATCTACAAATATGGGCTACATCAAATTAATATTTTGTTCTATTCTAGGAAATATGCTTCCAATATCTTGCTCTAGGAAGATGATTTTACAAATAGTACATATTGTGGAGCATACAAACCTTAACACATGAGTTGCAAGGCCCCAACTTTAAATAATAATAATAATAATTTAATACTTCCATTGATATGTTTTGGGATTATCGAATTTATGCTTATCAATTTGACTTTTACCTTGAGATATTTCAATGCTAATGTAGATGTTGATGTTAAATGTGTATGTCAAGGATATTAAAATTGACGTGGGTAGATGGGTGAGGTTTGTAATTTGTCATGTAGAAGTATAGATGTGAGGTCCACCAAAAATAAAAATGTTTGTGTAGAAGAAGATCACATTACCACCAAGACACCATAAAATTATCCTCCTAAATGAAGCTAAAAGGTATGACATTCAAAAGAAAAGAAGGGTGTGTGTGTGTGTGTGTGTGTGTTTTTCCTCAATAATGATAGATTGGTCTCATTGAGTTCAACAAGTGAGTTTGTAACATGACAATAGGAGCATCGAAGGCTTTGTAGAGGATTATGAAAATTTATTCCAACGCTACAACACTACACATTTTCCCTTGGCTTTCCAAATATCATACAAGATCATTGAACTCATCCAAAGTTGGTGTGTAGTTGTACATTTTGCATGACTTACAAAACTTGGAATTTTGGAATGAAATTTTGGACCACTTCTTCTAGGTTGTAAAAGTAAAAAAAGTAAGCCTTGGAAATTTAAGCTTAAATTTTGTTCATTTACATTATTGAAACTTTTGTTTTAAATCAATGTATGTTCTTTTGTGTAACTTGGGCTAGG
>Ga0116227_10008215_pt1 | contig 19837 bp, 11 predicted proteins | sample S1TSphgellanicum_FD_89693 | JGI IMG/M metagenome (GOLD analysis project Ga0116227, IMG submission 89693) | Host-associated microbial communities from peat moss isolated from Minnesota, USA - S1T2_Fb - Sphagnum magellanicum MG | ecosystem: Host-associated > Plants > Peat moss > Unclassified... | reverse complement strand
TATTAGACACAAGAAGGTTGATAAAATCATATTTTTTCGTTAATGAATTACACCAATGTAAAAATATTGTGAATTCTTTCAAATAGGTTTCCTTTTAGTTCAATCCTTCTTTTTTTCTTGTTTAGAGGCAAAGAGGTTGTCAACCATAAGGTTATGGAAAAAAATGGAAATAATCTGAATGACAAATTGCCCAAATATCATCCTTTTATCATCCTTTTAAATCTCTATTTGCATCAAAATTCAAATCTTTACAAATCTCATGATATAAAATATCTTTCCTTAGATTTGGCGATTTTAAAGCCACAAAAATGACATACCTAAGGTGTAGGGTTTAGGTTTTAGGGTTTAAAGGATGACATAATTTCACTACCCGTTAAAATGTCCTTAGTTTCTAAAGAAAACCTTTGTGTAAAAAAACAAAACTACAAGTTGCATTAAAATACAACCAATGGTGTTATGGGTGCAACCACATCTTTTGTTCAACAATAGGTAATGTGCTATGCTTAAATGAACTTGATTATTGATATTCAAAACTTCATGGCCACCCATTGACAAAAGAATGTTTATTATAATTTTAAAAAGAAAATGTAAAAAACCAAAATATTTTTAAATGAATACGAACAAGATGTATTGTGCTAAAGCATTAATTGAAAAACTAAATAATGATGTCCTATTGACATCTATTGCAAAGGAGATTGATGATGTTTTACATTACAAAATAGTGGATACATTTTTATTACATTTTTTTTTCTTAGTTGTTTTTCATAACATTATAAAAGGTCTTTCTTTATGAGAACCTTAGTTCAAAACTCAATGTTGTCATGATTTCATATCATAGAATTACAACAAACATTTGGTGCACATTTATAAAATTAAAGATGATGAAATCAAGAAAAATGTGCATGGTGTTATTCATGTGCACTAATAGATTTTTTATTAAAAAATGTGCAATGGGTGAATGATGTCCATTTGAATGATGCAAAAAATATTTTGAATAAATGCATGAATGTGTGCATGGATTTATTTTATATGAAATTTGGGAACTAAAAACTAAGGTTGGGTGTAAAAAACTAAAAGGAATTAAAGTTTGCATAACACGATATGGTCAACATGTGTAAATAGAAAACATGTTAGGACTATAAGGAAAATATTGTTAATAAATTTGAAAACCATCAATTTATCAATCGTTATAATATTTGTTTTAAAGGTATTTTGCATAGAACTAAAGTTTAGTACTTACCATTTGGCAACCATCCTCATGATTTAAATATGGGGGAATTTTTATAGTCATTTTCTTATGGTTTTTTTTCAAGAATCAAAGGTGTTGTGTGCAAGTTTATGTTCCATATTTTTATAGAATATAGGAACTAGATTTGGTTGTTGTTTATAGGTATTATTGAAGTAATTTTGAAACATGGTTAGGATTTAGATTTTAAGTGGTAATCTCTAGAAGGAATTCAATTTGCAATAGATTGAACACACCAGTTTGGGTATACTCTATATGCAATATGTCGAGAATTGTAACTAAAAGTCTATAGAAATAATTGGAACAAACAAATAAACAAGATGTGTAGGGTGTAGAAGCAATGCAAGTGGAGAATAAGAAAAAAATTGCAGGCATTCTTGAAAGTGTTCATCAAAATACTCCTATCCTACCAAATATTTTTCATGCTATTTTTTGTGATACTAAACTTTAACATCAAACTTCAAAAATGGTGTCTGTAAACACATTTTTGAAAAGGTTTTAATTGGCATCTATTTCAAGAACAATTAAAACACTTGATTAAGAACAATTTACCTTGCACAAGTAGGAGGGACATCTTTTACATACTTGTCCATTCATACAAAATGATTTATGGTAGATGAGAATGAACGATTTGATGGAACAATTTATGAGCTAGGCAGTCATGCATGATGAACCACTAATCACAAGAATACCAAAACATGTATAAGTTAACGAGGTTGGTAAATGTTAATATTTTGAAACTTGTTTATTTTTTAGTTATGTGGTTCAACATTTTATTATTCAGATATTAAAGATATGTAACATTAACCAACTACATAATTCAATTTTTAAACTCAAACAAGAATCCATTTCAAAATCCATATATTCAAAAACATAAATTTGCAATAACTTGAAAAAAATTCAAATAATATGGAATTGAAAACACAAAACAGAAACAAAATACAATGTAACACAAATGTGTTTTTTGCATCAAAATCCTTCTTTAATTCCTTTCATGAGCTTTTCATCATCAAAAATTAGTCAATGTCCTAATGATCATCAATTCGTAACTCTTCCTATAAATCCTTAATTTCCCACCATGAATATGAATTCAAATTTTCAACTAATCTAATCACTCAACCTTATGTTGCCATTTTCTTTTATAATGACACTTCCTCTTGTCCATTTTATCCAATAATGACAATATAATTTTGTCCATTATATCCAATAGTGATAGGATAATTCTAGATAAAACCACGATCAAAGGAGCCACCAAAGTGAATGGACGCTCTTTAAAACTAAATTTTCATATGTTTGAAAGATCACAAGGGAAACACAATAATTTGGATTGTCATAAATGTTTTTGGAATATTTTTCATTAATTGCAAAATTTACATGCTCAAACTTTAACACAAATAAAAAATGTTTTTACACATTCAAAGCACTCAAACCTCGGAAGTCAAACGTCCTTTTTTATACCAATTGTGGACTATTCATTCTGAAAATTGGAAAAGATTTTAACATTGATGATTAGAAGGTCAAAAGGACTTGAATTCATGAAACAAAAATTATAATCAATTTGAACACATTTGGTTCAAACATGTTTTCGACCCTAAAAATTATGAATTTGAAAATGTGGCCTTAATAAAAAAAATATTCATATTTATTTGATAGAGGAGATGAATGCATAATATATATGATATAAAATCAATTTGTAGTTAAAGCCTATATATATTTAACATGTAGTGTTAAATTATGTATTTAAAATGCAAATTTTTAAGTTCTAAAACCAACACATAAATGACATGTGTCATGTGTAGTCCTTGGAAAAGGACTTTTACCACAACATCTTTAGCTCCTTTTATCATGTTTTCACCCTTTTGCCTTTAACAAAAGTGGGTGTTCAATATTTTTTTTGATTTAAAGAGGTTGTTAATTGGACCTTTGTTGCCCATGGGTGGGTGGGAGACTTATTTTTTTCACAAGAACTAATGCATTTAATATTGGGCCAATATTTTCACAACCTAATGCATGAGCAAACCAATCAATTCTTACCAAATTTTTGTACATCATATGGAATATTCAACTCAACAAGTAATGAGATCAATAGCTAGATTGAGGTTTTTAGTCGAAAGTTTTGGGATACCAATAAAAGCAATTCCATTGTCAACAAAATGGGCATTGGATCAAAGACTAATGATGGTGGTTGCTAAGGATGGACATAGGTAAACACTTAATATTAATCCAAGTGGTGTTGTAGGGAATTGAATCCAAACAACGAATTTGGAAATTCACATAGAACTATCTAGTGTATCACAAGGATACCTACCATGTACCCAGGGATGATGTTTGTACCAATTTGGAGTAACATTGTTCTTATTGTGACAACTAGTATACTAGGAACAAGACTAGTTATACCTTTATTAATGTTGGTATACCAATAACATAAGTACCCTCACAACATGTAGTACTTAAATTTAGGTGGAATAATCCTCCAATGCCTACATGGATAGTATTAATGATAAGGAATGTTACATTGACAAAGGCTAGAAGGCAACATGTTAGGAAACAACTTCATTATCCAACATATGTCAAAAATATGAATCCTTACACTCATGTATGGATGTTCAAAATAGTAATAAAAGCAAATGGTGAAATCAAAATGAAGACATTATTGTTCATATTCACTTTACATGATACAATCGTAAAATGGAGTTATAATTTCCTTGTAGAACATTGCAACAACATTTTTGCAAACTTGGAACATGTATTTTATAAATAGTTCAAATTTGTGAATAACAATGAATAAGTATACATGTGGTTGAAAACGTTCAAACAAGACCACACAAAAAGAATGGAAATGTATTACAAACACTTGATGAAACTAGCCAATAGTCTAAAGTAAAGACAACTAATAGTTTTTTACAACATTGTTTAGGTTTGGAATTCAACCATACCTAAGGATTGCTATAGCAAGAATGCCAAGAATTACCTTACAACAACAAAAAGAAGTTGTAATAACGCGTGATGAAGGCATCATTAAGGTAAAATGATACAACTAACTAGTTATTCCAAAACCAATGTCTACTATTATGACCACATTAGTAACATGTGATGTTAAAACGAACTTGTTTTGCATAAAATTTAAGTGTATAATCACACGGTGGAAACTTGTTGCAATAAAGAGGAAACAATTATTAATGTTGTTGAAGTAACAATTTAAAATAACAAAAATGCAAAACTAATGTGATTTCCTTGTCACATGTGTGGTCTAGTGGGGCATAGGATGGTGGATTGTCCATAATTTGTTGAAATGCAAAAAATGTTCAAAGATAAGAATGCCAAACCAATAGAAACTTCAACGACATAAAAAAAACATTGACTACTTCAATCAACATGGTTGCAATGATGACTATAAGTTAGAAGAATGAGGATTAAGTGTTCAAAAAGAGGGAACCATTAAAGAAAAAAACTACAGTAGGTTGGACAGAGGAAGAGGAGATATAAAATACATTTGTGGAAACAATTCAACAATTACATGCAATCACATCAGAAGGCATAAACATGTGTCTCCTACTTTCTAAAACACTACTTGGGTTGGATTGCCTAATGTGGAGGTATAGGTTGAAATACCTATTACATTAAAGACACATAAGGAAAGGAAAGTAGTAGTGAAGACCATGGAGGAAATATTCCAAGACATAAACATGCATATGTTGGAAACCAAATGTATTCTAAACTTGGGGCAATTGTTAAAAATTGCTTTTTGATTTGAAATGGTACCTATGGTAGAAGATGAAATCGTTAAAAAACACAAAGGTGTCAAAATCAATTTTGGAGAATACAAGTATTAGAATTAATGGAGCAACATTGGGAACAATTATTGTTGTAGTAACCATTGATAATCCCATGGGGGTGATACAAGTACATGTGGGTAAAAACACCATTGAGGATGTTATATTAGGTGGTGGATCCAAAGTTAACATCATTATAAAACAACTTTGTGGTAAGTTAGGGTTACTAAAACCCTAACCAATAGCTTATGACTTAAAAATGGTTTATCAAAACACTACCAAATTAATAGATTTAATTTGAAACATGAAGATTATGGTGCATGGGATACCATATGTAGTGACCTTTTGGTATTGCATAATAATGACGTAGTGGATGCCATTTTCTCAATGTTGTTGGGTATATTATGTTTGCAAGATGCCAAAATCTCACATGATTGGGGCAACAACTTGGTAACTACTCATGGTAATGGTATAATTAAAAATTGTTGTAACTAAACAACTAGGCAATGACACAAAATGACTGGAGTTGTTAATGTGTTATTATTTCCAACATGGAATCACAAATGATGAAAAGGATGTGATGTTCACAACATAATTGGTGTTGTTTTCCATTGGTACTATTGTACTACCAGAGGATGTTGGAGTATTACCTGAATCACAAATAGAACCAAATTTGTTATTTCACAATTAGTTGGTTCAATACCAAACATTAGTGTAATAGGTATTTCGAAGTTGGTAGGAATCCAACCCATAATCAACCTAAAGGACATGGTGTACCCAAAGACCTATTATCGCCATATTATTGGTGATATACAACTGGATGAAATGTCACTTATTTAGAAGTGGGTGCAATAGATGCAAATGGCTAGATGGACATTGATAAAGGAGGAACAATTCGTCAAACTAAACTTGGGCACCATTGAACAATCGTAATGTGTGAAGATTAATGCATAATTGATAATGTCTCAAACAAGTTTTTTAAAATATAAGAAAAAAAACACTTATGATTAATTTTCACCATCTCTAATGCATTCCAAACATTTTCATTTATAGAGGTAAACCACACCTACTCACCAAAGATGCCAAACCATGGAGGGCTTGTTCAACAATAATAGGAATTTATGTGTGTAATTGTAATGCAATCTATAACAAGAAGCAACAAACTACATTCTTTTTTCAACCACAATTTTAGGTTAAAGTTTTGGGTACATGTGGGGGGTTGAAGGGATTTGGCTAATTTTTTTGTTTCTATAGGAAAATATGAAAGTATTTTGTCAAAGGATTAAACTAATAATGTGGTAGTTTTACAATTTGCATAAACTCACAAATTTTTTCCCCAAGTGTGGAAAGAGACCATACACACAAGAGAAAAAATTTACAAATTGTGAAATCTTTTTGAGAATCATAGAAAATGTCATTAGAATGATTATAATTCTATAAAGTTTTATTTTACACTTGTAAAAATGCACAAGACTATTCGAAAATATTTTCAACACCACACATTTGTTGCATGTTCTCCCCTTTTCTCTAAAAAATCAAGAGCTCCAAGAGGACCTTGGTAATTGAGAAAACTATGAGCTTGCCTCCTACCATGAATTTCTTATCTCATCCAAAGGACCTCAACACCTTTGAGTTCACCTCTTGCATGTTATTAGCCTTCCTTGCATACATACTTTCAATGAAAGGACCTTAGTGTTTCTAAGAGCTCAAAAGTTGTTTTGCAAACCCTTTTGCATGCCCTATTTGCTGTGATCGCAATCAAATGAACCAACAATGACAAAGGAATCAAGGACTGCAATTCTTTTTGTGGTCATTTTCACTTTCTCATAGATGGGATTTTTTGGATGAAATCTTTTGCAATATGTTACTAAAAATACATATATAATTTCCTCAATACATCACATTTTTCGTATTAACTTTTGATGAATAACTAAGTATTTTCTAAAAATGCATAAATTCTACCAAATCTTATGTTTCATTTTGAGAAATTATCCTAATTTCAAATTGTATCAAAGTATGCTAATTATTATTATTTTTGTTTTCTTGTATCATAAAATACAACTTTGCTTTCGATGTACATTACACCCCATTTACATTTGGTAAAGGACTTTTGAAATTAAAAATTTTAGTTCAATAGATTTTTAATTTTTAAAAATTTCAAATTCCATAACTTTCAAATTGTGAGTGCTTTTTGAATGTGAGTAATCAATGAACATTATTTGAATTTTTTTCTCATCAAAATTCCATTATTAAAAGAGCTTTTAGCTTAGTAATTTTCAAAATTGGCCATTTTAGATGTAATTGTTGTTCAAGTTCAAAGGTTTTTTTATTAAATCCAAAACTTAAAATATATATTTTTGAATTTTTAGTTGGAATTCCTCAACACTCATATTAGTCATTTAACACAACTTCCCATGATTAACATGGCATTAAAGTGGCACCACAAAAATATATATTTTAAAATTACAATTTTGAAAGAGTTTTGGGGATTGTTCAACATGGTTTTTAGCTTGTTTGATTGTGAATGCACCTTGTCCACTATGAGGAATTCAAAGCCTTTGAAAGCTTGATCAATTCACATTGGCCTTTCTATCATGTCTTTTGATGTTTTCTTCTCTCTTTTGGTTCACACATGTTTTGAATTCATGTGCAAAGCCTTTTAAGTTTTTTACACCTCAGAAATTTAGTTTCAAATTTCACTTTAATCTTTTCCCCTTTGTATTGTGTTTGTCAGGTCTTTTTTATTACCCTTCATATTTTGCATGAACACAAGGTTATTTGTCCCCACTTTGTAGGATTTTACAAATATATTTAATTACCCAATATATTTTTTGCCCAAATTCATTATAAATGATTTTCTCCTTTATGGAATACAAATTTTAAACTTGAATCTTCACCTTAGGCAAAAGCTTGGGGTTGTTTGATTTATAACCATTCAAATTTTTGTAATCAAACACATCCATCCTCAAATATAACATGCCCTTCTTCAACCAATTTCTTGGGATCGATTTCAAATTTGGGTAATGTCATGATTGTAGTCCAATATTTCAAATCATAACTACCATATTTACCTCTTGTGTGCCCTTTTTTTAGTTTCCTTCAATATTTGAAAGAGTTTAAAACCATTTTGCCCAAACAAATTCTACAAAAAATGAAATTGTAAGACAACCAATAAATTGATTATCAATTCAAAAACATGGAGGAAAGCACCCATGACATTATCAGTCTAAAAATCACAAATGTGTAACAAATGTAATGATATATATACACACAATATATATTGACAACTTCAAAACAAAGCAATTTTGTACTCAAAGAATGTCTCTATGGATACAATTTTGGTCATGACATGCATAAACATCCTTTGCAAATTTAATTGTGGCTCAAAATTTTGCTTACAAAGATAAAGTAGTTGTTTTCGTGTGGTTGAAGGAGACTCAATAGTTTTTGTGGTCAAAGGCATGTATAATTACAACTTAAATTCTTTTCAACACCTATATAATCTTACAAGTTTAAAAGCATTTAGGTGTGTTTCAAAGAATTCAATTGCATTTTTTTGTTCCAATTTGTGTAGCTTGACTACATTTGTGAATTTTTTTTTGTGATGTTGCATGACTTTTAGGAAGTCAAATGCCTATTGCATCAAATACGAACGTCTTCAAATCTCCCCACATTGATTTTCTTTGAAACACAAGCACAAGTGCTTGGGTGCAATCACAAATCAATGAGCCAATTTGTTTACTTTGTTTCAAAGGACTATAGTCCCTTTGCCAAAAAACAAATTTTCATAAAAAGGAATATATATATATATACTATAGTTTCCCCAATATATCACATGTTTTTTATTAGTCATTTTCAAATAAATATGATTTTCTAAAAATATAAGATTTTGCACTAGATTTGTATGTTTCGTTTTGAAAAATGATAACAATTTCAAATCATGTCAAAACATGTTAAATATTTTGAGGTTTATTATTTTGTATTATAAGCTAAATTTTTTGTTTCAGACACCATTTACATTGCATCACATTACATGTCATATTCATGAACATTAAATAGACTTCAAATTCAATTGTTTTTGGAAAAACATCCAATTATAGATTCCTTTTATTTTGAGTGTTTTTTATGTGTGTCTAATAACCCCCTATTATTCTAAAAAAATTCAACATCAAAGCGTTTGTATATTATGAAAATCAAGGGCCCCTTTGTGAAACTAATAATGTTTGACCAAAAACCTGTTCAACTTTTAAGGTCCTTTGTTCATATCAAAACTCAAAATCAAAAGATCCAATGGTTCAATTTAGATATCTCAATATCCATATTACTCATAAAGCACAACTTGCCATGATTAACATGCCATTAAAGGGGCACCGCATAGGCATATATATATATAGTTTTGAACATGATTTGACATGGTTTTTGGTTTGTTTCGTGTTTTACCTGCTTGTTTTTTCATCACGAAGAAGGCTACTCACAACAAAGTCTAAGTCCCCAAACTTTTTTAGGGCATATGGCAGTGATGGATATTCATTGGATTGGTAAACAAATCTTGTTTATAATTTTAGTAACTCACATTCCAACTATTTAACCATCGAAACATCTTTGACCTTTCGATAGTTTAATCAAATTTCATTCTAATGCATTTTGAAAGTTCCTTTTCATACCATTGGGGCAAGTTACTTTTGTATGCATAAAGCTCATAAAAATTGTAGTGCAATGAAGTTACAAAAATGGAAGGAGGTGTCATATTAACAATAAAAATGACGACAACAATACCAAGTTGTAGTTAAAGCATGGAACAAATTACAACAAAGGGAAAATGGGAAGTTGAGGTGACCAAAAACTTGTATCTAGTTCATGGGCAAATTACAATGAAAAGAAAATGTGGTTCAAAGATGTTCGGATCAATTCAAATCCACACATGCACATGGTCAATTTGTTGGCCCTTCAATTTAAATGAATGATCCAAAACAATTTGATGAAAGAATATCTTAAAAACAAGATTAAACACAAGACCAGATCCTTCTCATCCTAAGTTGTACACCTAATAAGTTTGAACCCATTTAAAGTGCACAAATCTTAATGATAAAAATTTAAGTTGAGCAAGAAAAGAGTCTCGAAACATAAGGAGAAACTCAAATAGGCCAACTTGCTCTCCTTTCCCAAGAATTGCTAGTTTTCACTCAATTTTTATATAAGTTTATGCATTTGCAATATGGATACATGTACACTAAACCCAAGCTATACTAACCTTGTAAGCATGACACATATTGCCCAAAAAAATAACAGACTTGTGCATTGAAGAAAATCACATTCAAAATCACAAATACACCAATTGATTGTTTTGTAGTTTCAAGAAAAATGCCAAGACATGAAAATTGGGAAATTCAACCAAAACTTAACAAAATTATAAACCTAAATGAATTTAAAATGGAAAAAATCAATTCAAATGTAGTCTACTAGGTTATTATTTCTGCAAAGAGTGGCACCCAAAACGGGCACATGTATGTGATCTAAACTAGCCTCCTAAAAGCTCAAGCTAGACATTACATCCAATGTGGAATTGCCTCTATTTTGTTTAGCATAGATGGGCATAAAATTGTAGCTAACATCACCAAGTGGTTTGATTTGATACATGAAATTGTCCTATGTTGTTGGCCATTAGAGATGTTGATGCCATCTAAAAAAGAGAGTGAGAGCATGTTAGAAGGAAAAAAAGAACCTTGTACAAATTTGTGGCATGGATTCATGAAAATAAAAATTCAAACTTATGCAAATGTTCACAAAGTAAGTGGTCATTTGTAGTTGACATTGTATGGGCATCTAAAAAGCACAATCCCTAAAGTAAAAAAAACCCAAATCCAAGACAAGGGAGTTAAGCTACATGATTGAAACAAACATGTTGAATCAAATCCACATGATGTGTCAAAAAAACTTACATCTTCTTTCTCACATGCTTTTCTATTTAGTTGACCATGTTCTTTCCCATGCTTTAAACCACTATTGCCATGGTCTAATGAACTACAATTGGTCTCCTCACCCAATTGTACTTTGATTCATGGGCATCTAAATACTAGTTAGCGCTTGAAGATGAAGCCTCCTATATGGCCTTAAGTCTTCACTTGTCACAATACAAGTTATGATGTGAGTTTTTCTTAAGCTATCAATGCTTGGAAGTTCCTTTACCACCATTGCCCTTTTCAAGGTTGTTGCATGAACCTTGTAAGTTTCACCTAATTTTAGTGAAATTCACTCACTTTGTGGATAACCAACATTTAGAGCTGAAAAAGGCCCCAAAAGTTCATTTGCATGTAGCATACATGAAAGGCTAAGGACGCAGCAAGAAGCTAATTGTGTCTCCATATGCAAATAAACAACAGTGAAAGATGGACATAAGACATGCCTATTCTATCTGACACCTGATAGACATTGTTGTAATGGACTCAATTGGGTCAAAATCTAATTTCTGGGGTGAAGAAGGTGAGTCAGAGAAGGCAAGAATTTGGACTACAGCAGACCTGTATCATTTGTGCCTAATTCTGCAGCATATTCTGTTGTGGCAATTCAACAAGTGGACTTTAACAACTGTGAGAAGTTGATTACTGATTACCTTTCAGGTTCAAGGTGGGTTGCTCTGGTGTGATAGATAATGAACACCCTTTGGCTCATTGATTTTTGTTTTGTCATGCAGCATGTTCTTGATCTGCTGCACCTGGCACATTGCAAATATCCGTAAAAATACCTCTGGCAAAACCCTTTGCTATTACTCACTGCGTCCAGATGCTTGTGAACCTAAATCAGTCCAAGAATCTCAAGAACAGCATGCACAGAATAAAATACTGAAAAAAGTAGTTTCAAAACTGTGGTCTCCTGTTACAATATGATGAGTGTTGCAGGTGCATATACTTGGGAGTCCCCAGTGATCTAATTGATATTCTCCCCCAAGGTAACAATTCTTAAGCAAATTTGTACAAAAATTATGTGATACATATGTGCAGCTCCACACTTCTGCCTACCTCACACGCACTAGCCAATAAAACAAGGGAAATTGGGCAACCCCCATGAGGAGAAGAAGATAGTGATGTCGGGTGGAATCTCGATCATAGCTCCTAGCTTCCGCAAACAACAATCTCTTCATTGTCCTCACCAGGAAATTTGCCATGCACAAACTAGTCCAAGGCAATGTGATGTAGTAGGCATAGCTCCATAACATGGAAGCTAAAACTGAAACAGAAATCCCTATAAAGGAATAGCCCCCATAGGCAACCAGATCAAGGAGTGGAGCACCACTGCTCCCTAAAGCAAATAGTGATGATTTCAGCAGAATGGTTTCCACTGCCCATCCGAGCACAGCCTTTGTAAAGAGCGCACCCATCACATCAGGTGTGAACCTGTCACGTCATTGAATATAACCCAAACCAAAGGGTGTAAAGTTCAGCTTCAACCAATCATCAAGAATTTGAAGTGAAAGCATACCCAAAAGCTTGGTTTTAAGAGGAGTACCAAACACCATGCAAAAATTTTCTTCAAAAGATTGCAAACCAAATAGCATAAAGATGAAGGTACTCTGCAAGTACTTACTTGCCAGCAATTCCCAGAGTAAGGCCACAGAGAACAACATAGGTGCTGAAGGCCATAAGTGGCAGGTAAAGGTCTGGAGCATTAATATCATGGCGAGGTGGCTTATATTTCAGGCCCCCAGCTACCTGCTCTGCTATTCGTGTCCAATGGCCCTGCAAAGCCTGATGTTATATGAGGACTTGAAAATCATGAACATGGACATGCCACATCTTCTTACAAATACACCTCAGATTTGATAGATTCTGCTTCATGGGCACATATTAAACAGCAGAGATTATCAGTAAAAGGAAGTAAACCTTATGAAGAAATGGAAAGAGCACCACTTTGAGCTTGTTCTTGACATATTGGTCGTTCACTTGGAAATAATATTGCACATCATGAGTTGCAAAATATCTGCTTACCTATATACATCCAAACTCAATCCCCACTGACATCAGTTCAGTTCTCCAAAGATGACAAAACAGACTTAATCTATAAGATAACCGAGAAATAACAGCTCAAATCAGAACCCTAACCAGAACCCTGATCAAAACCCTAGTATTTCCAGAAGTAAAAAACCAAATCAGGTTACCTAGCTGCAGATCTCGATTGCCAAAACATATATGTCAGTAGCATGTACATAGTTCCACTGCACACCACATTTCATGACCAAGAAAGAAAGCAGATTACTTGTGTTCTGAATGCAAATTGCCACTATGAAATTCCATAATTGCCACCAGTACAAAATTCAGTGATTAGTGTGATAGGTGGTGCAGGGTGGTGGCATGAATGCACAAGGAAGGAGACTTTGCCAATGCAATTGCTCTTTATCCTTTGAAAGAAAATCAATAAAAGCAAACAGAGTGTATGTTGTAAAACTGGGATGGGGATAACAGTTGGAACATTACATTGCTTTGAACATATTCTTTGCTATTGCCAAGATATGTTCCAAGAATGCCAGAGCTTGCACCATAGAGGACATCATTGAAGGGGTTGTTTACACCTGCTGCTGCTGGGACTCCACCAGTTTGTTGCCCAAATCGAGGATCATATCCACCTCCAACTCCACCAGGTCCCTGCATCAATCACATCCCATAAAACAACATCTCCTGCTTCATCTTCTTCTTCATCATAAACTTCCAGTAATAAAGAAACAGACTCTCTCTGTGACCCTTCTCTTCTCTCTTATGTTAGATTCCACAGCCACCTTACTCGTTCCTCTAACCCCAATCTCCTCAAGTCACTCTTCATTTCTTCCTCACACCATCGCATCGCATCATCAAGATCATAACAAGAAGAAAACAAGAAGAAGTCCCATGCACAAGGCAAGGCTTCGTGCGCGTCACTTCTTTCCGTTTCCAAACTTTAGGGAAAAAGACCAAGCAGCACAAACCTGAGGCGGAATTTGCTGCCATGCCATCGCTTTCGAAAAGATCTGAGCTGAAGCGATCCAAGTAGTTTTGTATCCCTACAAACTTATAAGAACAGCAGCTTCTGTTTTTTGTTTTTGTTTTTGTTTTTGGGTTTGTGTTTGAAGAAAAAATGATCCATCAAAGCAGGAGCTAGGGTTTGCAATTGGAGATCTTGCAACCCTAAATTCCTGCTGTATTTGTACCAATTGTCCTGTTGCAGTAGGCAGAGCAAGAAGGGGGATTGTAGGAGGCTTTTTTTTTGTTTTTGGGTATGATGATGAAGTACACTATCCACTGGAGAGAGCTCCTGCTTTGGATTCTGGTTACTTTCCACAGTTAGGCAAACTTTGTTTTTTGCTTCTTCAAAGCTGCAACAGAAAGGATGTGCGGACTTGAACAAAAGTTTGCAACTGATGAGACACTTTCTGAATCTTTGCAACATCATTGCAGGCCAGAGGTGTTTGACTGCGATGCTGGAGTCAGTTGAAGAAAGATGCACTCCATCTCCCCTCACTAAATTGCATTTGGGAAGAGGTGGGTGGACCCATTTGCTGGCCCTATGATGGCTTCTCTAGTCCCTTGCTGATGCCATCTTGCTTATCACCTCCAGCAGCAAGCAGGAAGGGCATCAGGCTCCTCTCCTCTGATGGTACCAATGACAGCATGACCAATGAAGACCTTGACAAGAAAGTGAATCAAGTGGCAAGCTGCAAAACCCAGGAGTCGGTGAAACATCCACACAGCCACAGAAGGTACAAATTATTTACACACTCACTCACAACATGATGCCATTCTTGTTGCTCTGAGGCACATCACTCGTTGGGCTGATCTTTTCATTATATGCTTTTGTTTTCTCTGAAAGGTCATTGTTTAATTCTTATTCCAACTCCACAGGTCAGAATCCTGAGAATTCTGTATCAACCTCACCAAAGAAGCAGATTTTATGCTTCTTGCAGCCACACTCAAGCCCATACCATGTAGAATATGGCAAATGCTCATGCCCTTTGCAGGGGCTATAATGGCTGGAGCCCATGCAGGCTGGTCATTGAAGCTTGACAGATCAAGATGGGGCAGGGCAGAATAAGGGATGCCAGAGGCAAGATGCAGGCGGACTGAAACCTAATCCCTGTGACTGGGTCCAGTATGAACAACAACCAAGCTACCAAAGGTGCTGCAATATGGTGCCAATTTCCACTCTACTTCTCATCAAGCCAAATGGTTATTACCCCCCACAGATCAAAGTGTGCTCGGAGGTTCAATCTTACTCTATACTGGCTTGATTTGATTGTTGGTATGCTGAAAGACACCTTGCCATTGTCAGGAAACACTAAAGTAGTGGTGGAGAATTGAGGGCTGGTCATGGGTATATGATCACAGCTATCAAGTATCAAGACAGAGCATGCAGATTTGGCACTAACCAACATCAGAATTAGCAGGTATTTCAGAATCTAACATGAAGATTTGCACTGACAAATAGTCATAACTACTCTGTCATCTAATATCTTCTTAGTATTTTACTTGAAATTTACTGAAAATATTGCGAGGATGACAGGTTGAGTTCTTGAAGGATGTGATGCAGTTTGTGGTCTCAAGAGGGCATGGGCACCTTTGTCCATCCATCTGGTTCAGAAAATTTCTGTGAAGGTATTCTCAATGGAAAACTCCTTGACCTTATTAACCTATATCAAGAGGTTTGCAGAACTTTCCCAAAAAGATATTTAACTTCTGTATGTCCAGTTTGGACTTGTGCACTCAGTCTGCAATAACTGGAGCAGGGTTGCCTTTGGCTGAGTACAAAAGTGATGTGTGTAATGTCTGTATTCAATTTGAGTTTGAAATTTCAGGTGGTTTCACATGGAGGTTTTCATCTCAAGAATGGTTAAGACTGTGGAATGTGAAGTCTTTTCAAAGATGGACAACCATGCTTAACAAACAAGATGACCGTAAGCATATTTGACTGTGTAAGAAGAAAAACAATGACTTATTGCTGCCTAAACACTAGGGTTTCAGTTCAGGGACTTGACTTAAAAAGAGCTTTCCTGATTCTGATATTCAGAGAGTAGATTAAACATGAATTGCCCCTCCAACTTGTCCCGCTGAATGCACAAACAATTTGGGACATTTTTCTCTTCAAAATTTCAAACAATTCTACAAGTCAAGAATCCATCTGCTTTATACGTGTGTGCCCAATTTTCATATAGGTCTCTTTCAGTATATTTTAACAACACAAATAAGATTCAAGGTGTTCTTATTGGCTTCATAACAAGACTGTAAGATTCATGGTGTTAGAGCATAAATTCACGTTGAACATTTCATAGTGAAGTTATGCTTTTGTTATTGTTGCAATAGTGCATGAGGGTGTTTGCAAACTGCCAAAGATGTGAGCTGGGCTGATGTAACTTACTGATGAAACTTTGAAGGGATTTGGAGTACATAACCTATATATGAAAAGCCATGAACATGTTTGTGAAGCTTGCACTTACCCTTGCTCTTAGGTCTTCAATGGGGACACGTTATACTTTTGGTGATGGCAATTTTCTGTATTCCTTCTAGATACAGTGTTCTTCAAGGATATGAAATTGTGCACCACCAACTGAGATGATTTGGTTTTATGCAAACGCAGTGAGAAGCAATCCAGCACATATGTTTTCAAGCGATTGCAAGAATTGTCTCGACATTTGTTATTGAGGAGAGCACAAGGAGATTTCATCACAACAGATCTTGAAGACCATCCTAAACAATCATCTGAGGTATGAGAAAGACCAAAACTCATATTGAAATTGTTTCAATCAGTTTGCAGCATCAGCAGCACATAACTAACTATGTTGCAGAGCAGACCTGAGTATGTACCAGTATATGGACATATTGATCTCCATTTCTCTTCAAGCTCATATGTTTTGACAAGAAACATCATAGTTCTTTCCTAGTTCATGCACTATATGATACTATCTTTAACAGAAAAAAGGTTTTTCTTTTATGGGTTTTTGTGCTGATTGCAAAAATAACAACTATGTCAAAGGAAACTGCTAACCATAACTCAAAATGCTTTTCATATGGAAAGTTAACACAGTTCAAGACCTTGTGCTTGGGTTTTTATACGAGTAAAGAAAGAGAGGCGGAAGTGATCTGGTGTTCAAATAGATTTCAAACTTTGATGAACTGCAATGTCTATGCGTTCATTTGAACTGATCTCAAACTATTGTTGGACTGTGATGGAGTCTCACACACATTGATGGATTGTGAGAATCGGGTTTTGAGTGAAATGGAAAATTTGCAGATTGGGTAGATTGGTAGCTGCTAATATAGAACTGGATTTATTTTATCGGCCTTGCCTCGGTAGGCAAGGATATTGTGTTTGGATTCATTCTAGAGTATAGTAGCTTAATGGATTTTGGCCCCTAGGTAATAAATAATAGGTCTATTTTTATATGAGGATTTTTGAAAGATGATATTTTGGCTTGTGTTGAAACTTGAGATTAGTTCCAGAGTTATAATATCTTGAAGGATTTTGGTTTCTTTTAGAGGATTCTTTTGAAGATTAGGTATATTTTTGCATGGTGAAATATTTGAGTTTCCATAATTCTTCTTTTGCCTTAAGATACTTTTTAATGTAAATGGCAAGGCCACACCCCTTGTGACACACCCGCTATTAAATATATTTTTTCGATTTTTTTGTAGTCAGAATCAAATTTTGTGTTGAAACTATTGACTTGTGTTTGGACAATTGCTTTGACAAAAAAAACTCATTTTTTGGGGTAAAATAATCAATTTTGTGCAATTGTTTAGATTCAAAGCCCAATTTCTTTGCACATGTGAAAACTGGCATATTATTTGATCTTTATTTATAATTCATTTAATTTAGTTTTTGTCTCTTCAAAGCTAACCAACAAAATTAAATTATTTATAAATTCTCTTGCAAATTGGGCACAAATGACAAGAGTGAAGAAGATTTCAACTCAACTAAAAAATTTGGGAATAAAAATTGCTTTTGTGCTCCAAAAAAGAGTTTTGTTTCTAGTGTTACTCTTAACAAGACAAAGTGCTCCCATACTCTAACATAGGCCTTCCTCTATGTGGTGCCTTTATATCTTTGACAACGGAACATACCTTACTAACTATTTTTTTGGGTACAAAATTTGTCAAAATGCAAAAAAAGAAAAAAGGGGAAAAAAAGGGTTTATTCTATTGAAATATTCTTTTAAAAGAAAAACTCATCAAATTTCAAAAAAAATAAAAAAATTTCATCATTTTTGGACTTTGATTTTAGTTTGGTAGAGTTTAGGGTTTAACGTAAACCCTAGCACTTTTAAAACTAGTGTAAAAAAAGATTTAGACAGGTTCTAAAACTTGTTTCCATTTAATGCTAAATCTCTCTTGAGATGCAAGCCCATGAAGGAAGCAACAACATGAGAAAGAAAGTTGGAATTCTTTTTTTTTTTATCATTCATTGCACACAACCATTTTAATTTTTTTTTTGTAGTTTTCAAATTTTGATAGGTATTCACTTTGATGCTTACTTTGACTAACTTTATGAATAATTGTTAATTAATAATAATAATTGTTAATTGTTACATAAGCTTAATTAATAATGTCCAATTAAGCATAAAATAGGGCATACTTTTACACATAACTTTTAACATAAGCAAAACGAGAAAGCAGATGCCTGGAGGCCCATAGTTTAAGTTGCATGAAAAACTAGCGTCTCAAAAGGCGAGAATTTTCATTTGACCAACCCAAGTGGGTGGGTTTGTGAGTCGTCGTAAAGCATAATATCATGACATGATCAACAACGATACAAAAGCAACTTGGTAAAGTCTACAAAAAAGAATGACAATTTGGGTCCCATAATCTTGTATCATTACACAATCATAGACACAACAAAATAAAATAATAATAATAATAATAATAAATAAATATATAGCCCATCACAAACTTGCCCTTTACAAGGTTTAGTGTTTTTACAACATTATAATAATATGTTTAAAATTAAGTTTTAACTAAGTATTGATATAATTGTTGATATGATGGTTGATTGCATTGTAACACATTATATTAATGATCAAACATTGTATTATAATGTCGTAACAATATTATGTTAATAATTTATCAATATTTTATTAATATTTAATGTTGAACACATTGTTAAAATGTTATAAAAGCATAATAGATACATGAAAAGGACAAAGTTTATGATGAGTAAATAAATAAAAAAATGTTTAATGTCCACAACATGGAACCGAACTTGGTTTTGAATTGGGCCCCGGAGTTTCTTCACTTTGAAAAAAAATTTGTGTTTGGACCAATAATTGCAAGGTTTTTAAAAATGGGAAGAACCAAGCTCAAACCCACACCCAAAGAACCTCCAATTTGTTTTTGTTTTTGGAAAAATAATCAAAACCGGAATCCAAAGATTCTCTTAAAATTTTAAATTAAATTAAATTAAATTAAATAGCAATGAGTTTGTAATGATATGTACAATGGAAATTTAAGGAAAGGGAAACTTTAGAATTATGAAGCTTTGTAAAAATACTTTGACCTTGAATTATTAATTTTTAAAGTGGAAATTGAAACTCATTGAGAAGTTCTTAATCAAGTTCTACAAATGAATTATTTTCGTGCATCAAACTAGGTTTCTAAAATATGACTTCAATATTTTTTAAAGACAAATTTTTTTTATGGATGATTTAATTTTTGCAACTATGCCAAAGACAAAACAAATTGCGCATGAAAAGTTGGGTAAACCCCCCCCCCCCCAAAAAGAAAAAAAAAAAAAAAAAAGGGGGTTAAATATTAATTGGTGAAATTAATTACCAAATAAAATGAATATAATAAGATTAATTTTTTTT
>Ga0116227_10008214_pt1 | contig 19839 bp, 19 predicted proteins | sample S1TSphgellanicum_FD_89693 | JGI IMG/M metagenome (GOLD analysis project Ga0116227, IMG submission 89693) | Host-associated microbial communities from peat moss isolated from Minnesota, USA - S1T2_Fb - Sphagnum magellanicum MG | ecosystem: Host-associated > Plants > Peat moss > Unclassified... | reverse complement strand
GGCCGATGCCCTGGCGCACGGCGCGCGCATCCACGCGGGCGGCGCGGCGCACCCGCTGAAGGGGCGCTTCTTCCAGCCGACCGTGGTCAGCGGCATCACGCGCGCCATGCGGCTCACGCGCGAGGAGACGTTCGGCCCGGTCGCACCGGTCATGCGCTTTCACGACGAGGACGAGGCGGTCGCGCTGGCCAACGACACGGAGTACGGGCTGGCGGCCTACCTCTACAGCCGCGACGCGGCGCGCATCTGGCGCGTCAGCGAGCGCCTGGAATGCGGCATGGTGGGCATCAACACCGGCCTGATCTCGAACGAGGTCGCGCCGTTCGGCGGCGTCAAGGAAAGCGGGCTCGGGCGCGAGGGCTCGCGGCATGGCATCGAGGAATTCATGGAGATGAAATACCTGTGCTGGGACGGCCTGCAGGGCTAGCGCGGATGGCGCCGCATGGATTCGAGACAATCATCAGGAGACAACACCGTGACCATTGGAAAACTCTTCGCCGCGTTCTGCCTGGCCGCTGCGTGCGGCGCCCAGGCGCAGTCCGGCTATCCCGCCAAGCCGGTGCGGGTGATCGTGCCTTTTTCCGCGGGGGGTGTGACCGACATCGGTGCCCGTGTGGTGACCGACCGCCTGAGCCAACTGCTGGGCCAGCCCTTCATCATCGAAAACCGGCCGGGCGCCGGCACCAAGCTCGGCACCGAGGTGGCGATCAAGGCGCCCAAGGACGGCTACACGCTGTACCTGAGCAACGCGAGCTACGCCATCCTGCCCGTCGTCGACCCGGCCGCCGGCTACGACCCGGAGAAGGACCTTCTGCCCGTGCGGACCCTTGCGACCTACGGCCTGTCCATCGTGGTGAATCCGGCGCTGCCGGTGAAGACGCTGGGCGAATTCATCGACTACGCGCGCAGGAATCCCGGCCGCCTGAACTACGGCAGCGCGGGCCCGGGCAGCGGGGTTCACTTCGCGGGCGAATGGCTCAAGCACATGACGGGCATCCAGATGGTCCATGTTCCTTACCGTTCCACGTCGCTGGCCGTGCAGGACGTGGCGGGCGGGCGGCTCGACATGACCATGGATGGCGCGGTGAAGCCCTATGTCGATTCCGGCAAGGTGCGTCTGCTGGCCGTCACCGATACCCGGCGCGACCCCCGCTTCCCGGACACGCCGACCGTGGCGGAGGCCGGCCTGCCGGGGTTCCAGCAGGTGTCGTGGCTCGGCCTGTTCGCTCCGGTGGGGGTGCCCGCCGAGGTGGTCGCGCGGCTGAACGAGGCCCTGAACGAGATCGTCAAGGACGCCACCGTGCGCAGGCGGCTGGCGGATCTGGGCATGTCGCCCGTGCCCGGCCCGCCCGATGACTTGCAGCGGCGGGTCGGTGACGACGCGCGCCTGTACCGCCGGATCGCCCGGGAGGCGCAGCTGCGCTTCGAGTGATCCGGCGCGCGGCCTGGGAAGGTCCCTATGGTGCGGAGCCTGGGGCCCCTGTAAGGTGGCGGGCACGACAAAGCTTTGGATGTTGCAGCGTGCCATGCCCTCTTACATTCCCCGGATCCGCCTGTACCAGGACGGGCTGCGCGAGACGCGCGGCCTGTCGTTCGACACCTACGACGCGCTGTGGCGCTGGTCCGTCACCGACCTCGATGCCTTCTGGCAGAGCATCTGGGACTATGACGGGCTGAGGTCGCCGACGCCCCACGCCGCGGTGCTGGCCGACGGGCGCATGCCCGGCGCCTCCTGGTTCCCCGGCGCCCAGGTCAACTACACGCGCCAGGTGCTGCGCCACGTGGACGCGGCGCACGCGGCGGGCATGCCCGCCATCGTGAGCGAGAACGAGCGCGGCGAGGTGCGCGAGATGTCCTGGCCCGAACTGCGGCGCCAGATCGCCTCGGTGGCGCTCGCGCTGCGCGGGCTCGGTGTGCGCCGCGGCGACCGGGTGGCGGCCTACCTGCCCAACGTGCCCGAGACCCTGGTGGCGTTCCTGGCCTGCTCCAGCATCGGCGCGGTCTGGAGCGTGTGCGCGCCCGACATGGGCACGGCCGCCGTGGCCGACCGCTTCCGCCAGATCGAGCCCAAGCTGCTGATCGCGGTGGACGGCGTGCACTACGGCGGCCGGCCGCTGGACCGCAGCGCGGTGCTGCGGCAGCTGCGCGGCCAGCTGCCCAGTGTGCAGAAGCTGCTGCTGCTGAAGACGCCATACGCTACGGATTCGATAGCTGCCGACGCAGACTGGACGAGCGCTGCCGCCCGCAATGATGCGGAAGTTGCGGCCTTCGAGCCCGAGTGGCTGCCGTTCGATCACCCGATCTGGATCGTCTACTCCAGCGGCACCACCGGCCTGCCCAAGCCCATCGTGCACGGCCAGGGCGGCATCGTGCTCAACACCTGCGTCAGCGGCATCCACTACGACGTGGGCGCGAGCTACGACACCAACAGCTTCGGCGAGCGCTTCCACTGGTACAGCTCCACCGGCTGGGTGATGTGGAACGCGCAGCTCGCCGGGCTGGTGTTTGGCACCACGGTCTGCCTGTACGACGGCAACCCGGCCGGCAGCAAGGAGCGGCCGGACTGGACCGTGCTGTGGCGCTTCGTGGCGCGCCACCGGGTCAGCTTCTTCGGCGCCGGCGCGGCCTATTTCGCCAACTGCATGAAGGCCGGCGTCCAGGCCGCCGACTGCGGCGACCTCTCGCGCGTGCGCGTGCTCGGCAGCACCGGCTCCCCCCTGGCCGAGGAGGTGCAGCGCTGGGGCAGCGAACAGCTGCGGCAAGCCAAGGTGCTGGCAGGGCAGGGCCGCCGCGCCCGGCCGCCCGAAGCGGCCGGCCCGCCCCCCGGCGGGGAGGAAGGCGAAGGGCAGCGCGGCCTGGGGGGCGAGCAACAAGTCTGGTGGTGCAACATCTCCGGCGGCACCGACTTCTGCGGCGCCTTCGTCGGCGGCAACCGCGAGCTGCCCGAGGTGCCGGGCCAGATGCAGTGCCGCTTCCTCGGCGCCGCGGTCGAGGCCTGGAACGAGCAGGGCCAACCCGTGGTGGACGAGGTTGGCGAGCTGGTGTGCACCAGGCCCATCCCCTCGATGCCGCTGTACTTCTGGGGCGACGGCGGCAATGCGCGCTACCTGTCGAGCTACTTCGACACCTACCCCGGCGTGTGGCGCCACGGCGACTGGATCAAAATCGGCGCGGACGGCGGCTGCGTCATCTACGGCCGCAGCGACGCCACCATCAACCGCCAGGGCCTGCGCATGGGCACCAGCGAGATCTACAGCGCGGTCGAGGCCCTGCCCGAGGTGCTGGACTCCATGGTGGTCGATCTCGAATACCTGGGCCGCGACAGCTACATGCCGTTGTTCGTGGTGCTGCGCGAGGGCGTGGCACTGGACGAGGCGATGCGCGCGCGGATCAACGGCGCGATCAAGACCTCGCTCTCGCCGCGCTTCATCCCCAACGACATCTTCCAGGTCGCCGAGATCCCGCGCACGCTCTCGGGCAAGAAGCAGGAGCTGCCGATCAAGAAGCTGCTGCTGGGCCAGCCGCTGGAGAAGGTGGTCAACCAGGAGGCCATGGCCAACCCCGGCTGCCTCGGCTGGTATGTGAACCTGGCGCGTGAACGCGAGCGCGCGGGCGCCGGCTGAGCGCCGTCCGGTCCTGGCGGCGCTCAGTAGTGCGGCGGCAGCTCGTCGCGCGGATGGCGCGCCTCGCCCGAGCCCGGCGCCGGGCTCTGCGCGCGCAGCTGCTCGATCTGCCGCGCCAGGCTGTCGATCTGCTGCTGTTGCCGGTAGAGCGCCAGGTTGAGCTGGTCCAGCAAGTCGTCGGTGAAGCTGGCCTTGATCTCCAGGTCTTCCAGGCGCCGGCCCAGGCCGCGGGAGGAGTCGTCGTGCGTGTGGTCCATGGCGCTATTGGACAGGATGCGCGGGCCGGTCGGGCGCCGACCACGGTGCGGCCTGTGCCAGCAGCCAATTGCGGAACAGCGCCAGCGCCGGCCGCGCCTCGTGCTGCTCGGGCGTCATCAGGTAGTAGCTGCGCTCGCCGCGCAGCGGCTGGTCGCAGGCCACCGCCAGCTCGCCGCGCGCCAGCTCGTCCTGGATCAGCAGCCGGGGCATCAGCGCCACGCCCAGGCCGTGCGCGGCGGCCACTGCCAGCATGGAGAACAGCTCGTAGCGCGGCCCGCCCAGGGCCAGCGGCGCGTCCACGCCATGCGCCTCGAACCACTGGCGCCAGCCGTAGGGCCGGGTGCTCTGCTGCAGCAGCGGCAGCCGCGCCACCTGGCGCGGGCTGAGCTGGGCGCGCCCGGCCAGCAGGGCGGGGCTGCACACCGGCACCACGTCCTCGCGCATCAGCAGCTCGGCCCGGGTGCCGGGCCAGTTGGCCACCTGCTCGGCCGTGCCGGTGTAGAGCGCGGCGTCGAACTCGGTCTCGGAGAACAGGAAGGGGCGGGTGCGCGTCTCGATGTGGACCACGATGTCGGGGTGCAGCGCCGCCAGGCCGGGCAGGCGCGGCATCAGCCAGCGGGTGGCGAAGGTGGGCACGGCCGCCAGCGCCAGCGAGCCGCCCGAGCCCTGGCGCGACATGGCGTCCAGCGTGTCGCGCTCCATGGCCTCCAGCCGGCGCCCGATCTGGCGCGCATAGTCCGCGCCGCCGGGCGTGAGCGCCACGCCATGGCGCGTGCGGCGAAACAGCTGCACGTCCAGGAAGCGCTCCAGCGCGGTGATCTGGCGCGACACCGCGCTTTGCGTCAGCGCCAGCTCCTGCGCCGCGCGGGTGTAGCTCTCGTGGCGGGCGGCGGCCTCGAAGCACATCAGGGCCTGGGTGGAGGGAATCTTGCGGCGCATGGTATGCCTGATTTACATAGTTGACGCGGGCGAGAGAAAGGTGGGTGACCAGGCGCATTCTCTCAAGAAATGATGAAAGCGCATATCTCGGTGCCGATTTGTCGGTTGTTCCGCCCTGGCGGGGCGGCTACCATCAGAGCATGAAAGCCATCCGTCTGCAGCGGCCCGGCGGCCCCGAGGTGCTGGAGCAGGTCGATCTGCCCCTGCCCGAGCCGCGCCCCCACGAGGTGCGCGTGCGCGCCCTGGCCATTGGCGTGGGCAAGCCCGACGTGCTGATCCGCCAGGGCACCTACAAGTGGATGCCGCCGCTGCCCGCCACGCCCGGCAACGAGCTGGCCGGCGTGGTGGACGCGCTGGGCGCCGAGGTGCGCGCGCTGCGGCTGGGCGACAAGGTGCTGGTCAGCGCGCGCGAGCTGCCGCAGCGCGGCGGCTGCTATGCCGAGGCGGTGTGCGTGCCGGCCGAGGCCGTCTACCCCCTGCCCGAGGCCATCGACGCGGCCGACGCCGTCTCCCTGCCCAACTACCAGCTGGCCGGCGCGCTGCTGTACGAAGCCGGCGCCATTCGCCCGCGCTCCATCCTCGTGCATGGCGCGGCCGGCGGCGTGGCCACGGCCTTGCTGCAACTGGCCGCGGCCGACGGCCTGCTGGCCATCGGCACCGCCAGCAGCGCGGCCAAGTGCGCGTTTGCCCGCGCGGCGGGCGCCCCCCACGTGATCGACCGCAGCCGCGAGGACGTCGCCGAGCGCGTCATGGCACTCACCGCCGGCCGCGGCGTGGACATGGTGCTGGACCATGTGGCCGGAGCCGGCTTCACCGCCAACCTGGATTTGCTGGCGCCGCGCGGCACGCTCATGTCGTACAACGCGCTGAGAGGCCTGCCGCAGGCCAACCTGCTGGGCGAGATGCGCCGCCTGCTGGGCAGGAGCCTGGGCGTGCGCTGCTACTCCATCCACACGCTGGACGGCGAGCCCGACACCCGGCGCGCGCTGATGCAGCGCGCCATCGAGCTCATGGGCGCGGGCCGCCTGCGGCCGCCCGCGCCCACGCGGCTGCCGCTGGCCGAGGCGGCGCGCGCGCACGAGCTGCTGGATGCCGCCGCCGTGCTCGGCAAGCTCGTGCTCATCCCCGAATCCCGCTGACGCTTTTCTTTTCTGACCCAGGAGACCCTCATGGCCCACGCCGCTTTTCATTGGGACGACCCGTTCCTGTTCGACCAGCAACTGAGCGACGACGAGCGCATGGTGCGCGATGCCGCCGCCGCCTACTGCCAGGACAAGCTGGCGCCGCGCGTGCAGCAGCAGTTCCGCAACGAAACCACCGACCTGTCCATCTTCCGCGAAATGGGCGAGCTGGGCCTGCTGGGGCCGACCATTCCCGAAGCCTATGGCGGCCCGGGCCTGAACTACGTGAGCTACGGCCTGATCGCGCGCGAGGTGGAGCGCGTGGATTCGGGCTACCGCTCCATGGCCAGCGTGCAGAGCTCGCTCGTGATGGTGCCGATCCACGAATTCGGCACCGAGGCGCAGAAGCAGAAGTACCTGCCCAGGCTCGCCACCGGCGAATGGATCGGCTGCTTCGGCCTGACCGAGCCCGACCACGGCTCCGACCCCGGCAGCATGGCCACGCGCGCCTACCGTGTCGCGGGCGGCTACACGCTCAAGGGCAGCAAGATGTGGATCACCAACAGCCCGATCGCCGATGTGTTCGTGGTCTGGGCCAAGGAGGTGAGCGAGTCCGGCACCGTCGGCCCGATCCGCGGTTTCGTGCTGGAGAAGGGCATGAAGGGCCTCAGCGCGCCCGCCATCCACGGCAAGGTGGGCCTGCGCGCCTCGATCACCGGCGAGATCGTGATGGATGGCGTGTTCGTGCCCGAGGAGAACGCCTTCCCCGAGGTGCAGGGCCTGAAGGGCCCGTTCACCTGCCTGAACAGCGCGCGCTACGGCATCGCCTGGGGCGCCATGGGCGCGGCCGAGTTCTGCTGGCACACCGCGCGCCAGTACACGCTGGACCGCAAGCAGTTCGGCCGGCCGCTCGCGGCCAACCAGCTCATCCAGAAGAAGCTGGCCGACATGCAGACCGAGATCGCGCTGGGCCTGCAGGCCGCGCTGCGCTTCGGCCGCATGAAGGACGAAGGCATCGCCTCGGTCGAGGGCACGTCCATCATCAAGCGCAACAACTGCGGCAAGGCCCTGGACATCGCCCGCCTGGCGCGCGACATGCTGGGCGGCAACGGCATCAGCGACGAATTCGGCGTGGCGCGCCACCTGGTGAACCTCGAAGTCGTCAACACCTATGAAGGCACGCACGACGTGCACGCGCTCATCCTGGGCCGCGCGCAGACCGGCATCGCCGCATTCAATTGACCACCCCCGAAGCGCCTTCGGCGCCTCCCCCACAAGGGGGCGACACCAGCGGCCCGGCAAAGCCGGTTCCGCGGCGTCTCCCGAATGGACCCCATTGCGTTCGCCGATCAGGACTTTGGCCATGACCTCCATTTCGCAGAACACGGCTGCACTCGGCCACATCCGGGTGCTGGACCTGTCCCGCGTGCTCGCCGGGCCCTGGTGCACGCAGATCCTGGCCGACCTCGGCGCGGACGTGGTCAAGGTCGAGCGTCCCGGCGCCGGCGACGACACGCGCCACTGGGGCCCGCCCTTCCTGAAGGACGCTGACGGCAACGACACCGCGCAGGCCAGCTACTTCGCCGCCTGCAACCGCAACAAGCGCTCCATCACCATCGACATGGCCACGCCGGACGGCCAGGCGCTGATCCGCCAGATGGCCGCGCAGAGCGACGTGCTGGTGGAGAACTTCAAGGTCGGCGGCCTGGCCCACTACGGGCTGGACTACGCCAGCCTGAAGACGCTCAACCCGCGCCTGATCTACTGCTCGGTCACCGGCTTCGGCCAGGACGGCCCCTATGCCGAGCGCGCCGGCTACGACCTGATGATCCAGGCCATGACCGGCATGATGAGCATCACCGGCCGCCCCGACGGCGAGCCCGGCGGCGGCCCGCTGCGCGTGGGCGTGGCGCTGACCGACCTGTTCACCGGCGTCTATGCCAGCACCGCCATCCTGGCCGCGCTCGACGTGCGGCACCGCACCGGCGCGGGCCAGCACATCGACATGGCCCTGCTCGACGTGGGCATGGCCATCCTGGCCAACCAGGCCACGGGCTTCCTCAACACCGGCCGCGCGCCGCAGCGCCAGGGCAACAGCCACCCGAGCCTCGCGCCCTACCAGGACTTCCCCACCGCCGACGGCGCCATGCTGCTGGCGATTGGCAACGACGGCCAGTTCAGGCGCTTCTGCGAGGCAGCGGGCCGGCCCGACTGGGCCGCCGATGCGCGCTTTGCCACCAACACCCTGCGCGTGACGCACCGCGAGGCGCTGATCCCCGCGATGGAGCAGGTCACCCGTACCCGCAGCACGGCCGCGTGGATCAAGCTGCTCGAAGACAAGGCCGTGCCCTGCGGCGCCATCAACGACATCGCCCAGGCCTTCGACGACGAACAGGTCAAGGCGCGCGGCCTCGCCGTGAGCCTGCCGCGCGATGCCGGCGACGGCATCCAGGCCATCGCCGGTGTGGCCAGCCCGCTGCGCCTATTGGACAACCCGCCCGTGCTGCGCAACGCGCCGCCGGCGCTCGGGCAGCACACCGAGGAGGTGTTGCGGGAGCTGGGGCTGGATGTGCAGGAGATTGCGCGCTTGCGCGCGGGCGGCGTGGTCTGACCTCCGGCTGACGTGGTGTGTGGCGCGGCGGCGCCTCAGCGCTGCCCATCCCCCACCGACACCTGGTCCTTGGTCAGCCCGCCCAGCCGTTCGTGGATGCGCCCGCCGGTGCCCATGACCAGGGCGAACAGGATTTCCTGGGGGCGCGGCGCGTCCTGGATGCCGATCTCCATGCTGTTGTAGTGGCTGCGCACATAGGCGGCGTGGATGTAGTGCAGCGGCACCATCAGGCGGTAGCCGGTGGCGGCCACGGCCTTGGAGGCGGGCACGATGGCCTTGGGCTCGCCCAGCACGGCGCGCATGGCCCAGCCGCCGGCCTCGTGCCAGACGGCGGCATGCTCCAGCTCGCCATCCACGCCGACGATGGCGGCCTTGCTGTAGACCTCGACGTTGTCCTTGCCCAGGGTGGCCACCAGCTCCTCGGCCAGCAGCGTGCCCAGCGAGCGCAGTTCGGCCATGAAGGGCAGCAGATCGGGCTCGTAGCGGCCCGCGTAGGGGTTGCGGATGACCGCGCAGGCGGCGGCCAGCTTCAGCGGCCGGGCCGGTGGCGGGCCGCCTTCGTGCAGGATGGTCTCGACGGTGAGGCTGCGTTTGCGGATGTCGATCAGGGACATGGGGACTTCCTCGGGCGGGTTGCGGCCGCTGGCCGGCTCACTGTTTGGGGATCTTCGCGTCGGCCACCACCTGCACCCATTTCTGGGTTTCGGCGCTGACCATGGCTTTCATTTCTTCGGGCGTGCTGCCGCGCGCCTCGCCGCCGATGTCTTCCAGGCGCGCCCTCACGGTCGGCACCAGCAGCGCCTTCTGGGTTTCGGCGTTGAGCCTGTCGATGACGGCGCGCGGCGTGCCGGCCGGCGCCATCAGGCCGGCCCAGGAGCGCGTGTCGAAGCCCGCCACGCCCTGTTCTGCCACCGTCGGCAGCTCGGGCAGGCCGGGCCAGCGCTGCGGCCCGGTGGCGGCCAGCGCGCGCAGCTTGCCGGCCTTGATGTTGGAGATCACGGCGGTCGGCGGCGCCACGATGAAGGCGATGTCGCCGCCCATCAGCGCCGTCATGGCCGCCGCGTCGCCGCGGTAGGGGATGTGCAGCAGGTTCACGCCCGCCATCTTGGCCAGCAGCTCGCCGGTCAGGTGCTGGGTGGAGCCGATGCCGGCCGAGCCGAAGCTCACCGTGCCGGGCACGGCCCTGGCCGCGGCCAGCAGGTCGCGCAGCGTGTGGTACCGGGACTCCGCATGCGTCACCAGCAGGAACGGGAAGTAGGTGACGGTGGAGACCATCTCGAAGTCCGCCACGGTCTTGTAGGGCAGGCTGTTGTAGAGCGCGCCCGCCACCGCGTGGCCGCCGGTGGCCAGCAGCAGCGTGTAGCCGTCGGGCTTGGCGCGGGCCACGGTGGTCGCTGCGATCGTGCCGCCGGCACCGGCCTGCGCCTCCACCACGATGGGCTGGCCCAGGCCCTTGGTGATCTCCGCGCCCACCAGCCGCGCGATGGTGTCGGCGTTGCCGCCGGGCGCGAAGCCCTGGTAGATCTTGATGGCGCGATCCGGCCAGGCCTGGCCCCAGGCGGGCAGGGCGGTGGCGGCGCCGGCCAGTGCGCCGGCGGCCGCGGTCATGAAATGTCTGCGTTGCATGAGTTGTCTCCTCACGGGTGAATCGGGCCCCGGGCGCCGCGGTCCGTGCCGCGGCATCTGCCGGGAAGGGGGAAAGGCCGGGCTCAGCGCTGCGCCGTGATCGGGTTGCGCAGCGTGCCGATGCCCTCGATCTCCACCTCGCACACGTCGCCGGGCTTCATGAAGCGCGGCGGCTTGCGGCTCCAGCCCACCCCGGCGGGCGTGCCGGTGGCGATCACGTCGCCGGGCACCAGGGTGAAGATGGTGGAGGCGTAGCTGATCAGCCTGGGGATGCTGAAGATCATGTGCCCGGTGTGGCTGGACTGCACCACCTCGCCGTTCAGGCGCACCTCCAGCTTGAGCTGGCGGTTGGGCGCGATCTCGTCGGCCGTCACCATCCAGGGACCGAAGCCGCCGGTGGACTCGAAGTTCTTGCCCGAGGCGATCTGCTTGGCATGGAACTGCCATTCGCGCACGCTGCCGTCGTTGTAGCAAGAGTAGCCGGCCACGTGCTCGAAGGCCTGGTCCTCGGGGATGTCGCGCCCGGGCTTGCCGATGATCACGGCCAGCTCGCCTTCCCAGTCCAGCGATTCGGACACGTCGGGCCGCACGATGGGCTGGTTGTGCGCGCACTGCGAGCGCCACACGCGCAGGAAGATCGGCGGCTGCTCGGACAGCTCGCGCTGCATCCCGGCGGCCAGCACCTCCTGGTGGTGGTCCATGTAGTTGCGCACCGCGCACACGATCTTCTCGGGGCGCGGGATCACCGGCAGGAAGGTGATGTCGGCCAGCCGGGCATCGGCCGGGCGGCCTGCGGCGTCGTCGGCCGCCTTCAGGTAGGCGCCGCTGCCGATGTAGTCGGCCAGCGTGGGGTACTGCGGCAGGGCGCGGCCCAGGTCGACCACGCCGTCGCCGACCACGGCGCCCCAGGTCTCGCGGCCCTGGTGAAGAAAAGAAAGAAGTTTCATGGGTTCTCCGGAAAAATCGGGAATGGAAAAAGCCTTGCCGCTGGCGCGGCGGGACCGGGGCTCAGGCCGCCACGGGCGCCTTGCGCAGGAACGCGGACTCCCACTGCTCCAGCGGCTGGAAGCTCGGGTCGCGGCGGCAGATGGCCTCGGTCTCGCGCATCAGCGCCTCGTCGGACTGGCTCAGGTCCAGCGGATCGCCGTGCGGCTGCGAGATGTAGAAGGGCATGTCCACATAGACCTCCAGCGTGTTGCCCTCGGGGTCGTGCAGGTACATGGACAGCGCGTTGCCGTGGTTCAGCCCGCGGAAGTTGCTGGCGCCGCGCGCCTCGGCCTTCTTCACGATCTGGCGGATGTGGTCGATGCTGGGCACCGCGAACGACAGCTGCATCACCGTGCTGAAGCGGGCCTCGGCCGGCCGCCCCGACGCGATCACCAGCTGGTGGTGCTGCTGCGGACTGGCGCTCAGGAACACCAGCGTGCTCTTGAAGGTGCCGCCGACGCCGCGGTCGGTGACGGTGAGGTCGAACACCTCGGTGTAGAAAGCCACCATGCGCTCCAGATCGGTCACGTAGATGCCGAAATGCGAGGGTGTCGGGCGCAAAACCTTCAACATGCTGCTGGTCTCCTGTCTGTCCTGAAATGCGTGCCGCGTAGGCGGCGGCGATGGCGCGCCCTGCGCCGGCTCAGTGGGCGCCGGCCGCCTGCCGGAGCGCCGCTTCCACATTGCGCTGCGTGCTGCGGATGTGCTCGGCCAGCAGGGCGCAGGCGGTCTCGGCGTCGCGGCGCAGGGTGGCGTCCATCAGCTTGTGGTGTTCGCGCGTCTTGCGCCGCGCGGCCTGGCGGTGGCGCGCCGAGAAGCGGCGGTAGCGCTCGGCCTGGTCGAACAGGCTGGCGCTCCACGACAGCTGCCGCCGCGACGGGCAGGCCGCGATCATCGCGAGGTGGAAGTCCCGGTGCAGCTGGCTCCATTCATCGTCCAGCACGGTGGGGCCGTCGCCGAAGCGCGACTCCACCTTCTCCAGCCGGTGGAAGGCGGCCACGATGGCGGCCTCCCAGGCATCGTCGCCATGGGCGATGGCGTCGGCCAGCGCCTGCACGTCCAGCATCAGCCGCATGCGGCTGATGTCGCTCAGGTCGTCCTGCGAAATCGGCGCCACGCGGAAGCCGCGCCGCTCGTCCGCGCGCACCAGGCCCTCCTGCGTGAGCCGGCTCAGCGCCTCGCGCAGCGGGCTGCTGGAAAAGCCGTAGTGGCCCTGCAGCTCGTCGAGCTTGAGCTTGGCGCCGGGCTCGAAGGTGCCGTGCAGCACATCCTGGCGCAGGCGCCAGAACGCCTGCTCGGACAGGGGGGGCGCCGGCTCGGCGGCGGGAGACATGTTTTGCATGGTTCCAATTTTATGCACAAAAATAAATTTGTGCAAATGATGAGCCTGCCGCGCCGGCCCCCCGGGGCGGCCTTTCAGGTCTTGCGGTTCACCAGCACGATGCCCACCGCCACGCCGCACAGCGCCAGCACCAGCTGCAGCGTCAGCGGCTCGCCCAGGAAGGCCACGCCCAGCACCAGCGCGAACACCGGCGTGAGAAAGGTGAACGACGACATCTGCGTGGCCGGGTAGTGCCGCAGCATCCACATCCAGGCCAGGTAGCTGGCGAACGCGCCGATGGCGGTCTGCAGCCCGATCGAGGTCCAGGCCCAGGCCGAGTAGGAGAACGACCAGGTCTCGCCCAGCGCCAGCGACAGCGGCGGCGCGGCCACCGCGGTCACCGCCACCTGGTAGAACAGCGTCTTCTCGGCGCTGGCGCTGGCCATGCGGCTGGCGCGGATCACCAGCGTGGTCAGCCCCCAGAAGGTGCCGGCGGCCAGCGCCAGTGCATCGCCGCGCAGCTGGCGCGCGGTGGTGTGCGAGAAGCCCTCGCTGAAGGCAAAGGCCACGGCCGCGAAGGCGATCACCAGCCCGATCCACTGCGCGCCGCGCAGCCGCTCGGTGGGCACGAAGCGCGGCAGCAGCAGCGCCACCACGAAGGGCGAGGTGTACAGGAACACCGTGAGCCGCGAGGCCGTGGTGTCGCGCAGGCCCAGGTAGATGCAGGTGAACTCGCCCATGAACAGCAGCCCGGCCAGCAGCCCCGCGCCCAGCGTGCCGTCGCGCTCGAACAGCTTCACGCCGCGCCAGCCGCACCAGGCCAGCAGCAGCGCAGTCGCGCCGACGAAGCGCAGCGAGGCCTGCCACAGCGGCGGCACCTCGCCCACGGTGGTCTTGATCAGGATCTGCTGCAGGCCCCAGAAGGCGCAGCAGGCCAGCAGCAGGGAAACGGCGAGGGTGTCGAGGTGGTTCTTTCGGATCGGGGTCATGGCGCCGATGTTAGGGCAGAGCGCCAGCGCATGCGGCGGGGCGCCGGGCCTTTCAGACCAGCCGCGCCAGCAGGCTCTTGAGCATCTCCCGCTCGCTGGCGTCCAGCGCCTTCAGCGCCTGCGTTTCATGCCGGCGGGCTTTGCCGACCAGCGGTCTGACTAGGCGCTGGCCGGCCTCGGTGGCTACGACCCGCGTGCAGCGCTGGTCGGCCGGGTCGGCCTGCAGCCGCACCCAGCCCTGATCGCCCATGCGCTGAAGCAGCTTGGTCACGGTGGGCTGCTTGCTCAGCACCTCGTGCGCGAGCTGGCTCACCGTGAGCGACGCGCCCTCGTGCAGCACGGCCAGCACCCGCCATTCGATCGAGCTCAGGCCGGCGGCGCGCACCTCGGGCTCGAAGCCCTTGAACAACGCGTGGTTGGCCTGGCCCAGCAGGTAGCCCAGGTAGTCGTCGACGAAGCGCTGCCGCCGGGCCATCGGGTCGGCCTCTCAGAGCGCGTGCTCGGTGTAGAAGCGCCCGCCGTGGAACAGCAGCGGCGAGGCGCCCGTGCTGTGCGTGCAGCGCTCCACCTCGCCGACGAAGATCACGTGGTCGCCTTCCTCATAGCGGCTGCGGTTGAAGCACTCGAAGCTGGCCGCGGCGCCCGCCAGCAGCGGCGCGCCGCCCGCGCCCTCGCTGAAGCCCACGCCGCGCCAGCGGTCCGCGCCGCGCAGCGCGAAGCGCTCGGCCAGCTCCTTCTGGCCGGCCGCCAGGATGTTGATGGCGTAGTGCGAGCCGGTGCTGAAGGCCGGCAGCGAGCCCGCCGCGCGCGCCAGGCTCCACAGCACCAGCGGCGGGGCCAGTGAGACCGAGTTGAACGAATTGGCCGTGAGCCCGATGAGCTCGCCCTGCGGCGTGCGCGCGGTGACGATGGTCACGCCGGTGGCGAACATGCCCAGGGCGGCGCGGAACTCGGGCGCCGAGAAGCTGGGCGGCTGTGCCTTGCGGGGTGGATTCATGGATGCAATTTACATGAAATTTCATGTATTATGAATTGAACGGAGAAATGATGCTGCAGGAAAAGATTGAACCCGCCTGGATCGATGCCTTCGAGGCCGTCTTGCGCCACTGCGCGCTGCAGCCCGGCGACACCATGGCCATTCTCTGCGAAAGCCAGAGCCGCCCGGTGCTGCCCGAGCTGGCGCGGCTCGCCGCCGCCCGCCTGGGTGCGCGGGCCTTCACGCTGCAGCTGCCCACGGTGTTTGAGTCAAATCGGCCCGTGGCGCGCTCCACGGGCGCGTCGAATGCCATCCAGAACATGGCGCCCGTGGTGTCGGCGCTGGCCGCCAGCACGCTGGTGGTGGACTGCACGGTGGAGGGCCTGATGCACGCGCCCGAGCTGCCGGCCATCCTGAAGGGCGCCAACGGCTCGCAGCCGCGCGTGGTCTACGTGAGCAACGAGCATCCCGAGGCGCTGGCCCGCCTGCTGCCCACGGACGGGCTGGAGCCGCTGGTCAAGGACCACGTCAAGCGCCTGCGCGCGGCCCGGGCGATGCGCGTCACCTCGGCCGCCGGCACCGACCTCGCCATCTCGCTGCAGGGCGCGGTGGCGGGGGGCAACTGGGGCTTCACCACCCGGCCCGGCACCATGACGCACTGGCCTGGCGGGCTGGCGCTGGCCTTCCCGGCGGCCGGCAGCGTCAACGGCACCCTGGTGCTGGCCGAGGGCGACGTCAACCTCACCTTCAAGCGCTACATCGAGCGGCCCGTCACGCTGACCATCGAGCACGACTACGTGACGAAGATCGAGGGCGCGGGCGTCGATGCCGAGCTGATGCGCAGCTACATCGCCGCCTGGGGTGACCGCGAGGCCTACGCCGTCAGCCACGTCGGCTACGGCCTGAACGCCGCCGCGCGCTGGGACAGCATGGCGCTGTACGACAAGCGCGACTTCAACGGCACCGAGCTGCGCGCCTTCGCCGGCAACTTCCTCTACAGCACCGGCGCCAACGAGGTGGCGGGGCGCCACACGCTCGGGCATTTCGACCTGCCGCTGCGGCACTGCACGGTGCAGCTCGACGGCGTGGCCGTGGTCGAGCAGGGCCGGGTACTCCCATGAGCACGATCCCCACCTTCAGCACCCTGGGCGCGGGCCCGACGATTCTCATGCTGCACGGCATCGGCGGCGGCAACCTGGCCTTCGCGCCGCAGGTCGAGACCTTCGCCGGCTCGGGCTACCGCGCCGTGGCCTGGGACATGCCAGGCTACGGCCGCAGCGCGCCGATCGAGCCCTACACCTTCAAGGGCCTGGCGCAGAGCTGCATCGCGCTGATCGAAGGCCTGCAGTGCGGCAGCGTGATCCTGCTGGGCCACAGCATGGGCGGCATGGTGGCGCAGGAGGTGGTGGCGCGCCGGCCCGAGCTGGTGAGCCGGCTGATCCTGTGCGGCACCTCGCCCGCCTTCGGCAAGCCCGATGGGGACTGGCAGCGCCGCTTCGTCGCCGAGCGCAGCGCGCCGCTGGACGCGGGCCGGACCATGGCCGAGCTGGCCGAGCAGCTGGTGCCGCAGATGATCGGCCCCGGCGCCCTGCCCGAGGGCGTGAAGCTGGCCACGCACTGCATGGCGCAGGTCAGCCCGGCCACCTACCGCCGCGCGCTGGAGGCGCTGGTCAGCTTCGACCGCAAGGCCAACCTGCCGAACATCCACGTGCCCACGCTGCTGGTGGCGGGCGAGCATGACAAGAACGCGCCGCCGGCCGTCATGAAGAAGATGGCCGACGCCATTGCCGGCAGCAGCTACATCGAGATGAAGGGCATCGGCCACCTGCAGAACCTGGAGGCGCCGGAGGACTTCGACGGCCTGGTGCTCAACTTCCTGGCGCTGCCACCGCGCTTGCTGCACTGAAAGACCGACCGCCACCATGAAGCGCCTGCTGCTGTCCTTCGGCCTGCTGGGCTGTGCACTGCTGGCGCGGGCCGAGCCCGACGCCGCGCTGCTCGGCCAGGCCCAGGGCTACCCCGTGGGCACCCTGGCCACCTGGTACGCGCAGCCCTACCGCGTGGGTTCGTGGTCCGCCATGGACCAGGTCCAGGGCATGCCGGTGCGTGTGGTTGCGCGCGGCGGCCCCGTGTTGCCGCTGCCGGTGGCGGCGCAGCCGGCCGCCATCCGGTACCGCTGGCGCAACCTCGGCTACACGCTGGACGACTACCTGGAGCGCCAACGCGTCACCGGCCTGCTGATCCTCAAGAACGGCGAGATCGTGGCCGAGCGCTACCGCTACGGCCGAACGCCCGAGGCGCGCTTTCTCTCCTTCTCCATGGCCAAGAGCGTGACCTCGCTGCTGGTGGGCATTGCCGTGTCCAAGGGCGTGATCGCCTCGCTCGACGATCCCGCCGACAAGTACGCCCACGCACTGGCCGGCAGCCCCTATGGCGCCACCACCGTGCGCCAGCTGCTGCGCATGAGCTCGGGCCTGACCTTCACCGAGCACTACGACGGCCACGACGACGTGGCCCGCCTGTCGCGCGCCGCCGCCACCGGCCGCCCGACGGTGGTCGAGGTGCTGCGCTCCATCGAGCAGCGGCACGACCCGGCCGGCCAGAAGTTCGTCTACGCCAGCGCCGAGACCGAAGTGCTGGGCCTCGTGCTGGCCGGTGCCAGCGGGCGCACGGTGGCCGACCTGACGAGTGAATGGCTGTGGCAGCCGCTGGGCGCCGAGCGCGATGCCTTCTGGGGGCTGAACCACGAAGGCCAGGAGCGCAGCTCTGCCCTGTTCAACGCCAGCCTGCGCGACTGGGGCCGCCTGGGGCTGATGCTGGCGCGCGACGGCCGCGTGGGCGGGCAGCAGGTGGTGCCGCTGGATTACCTGCTCGACGCCACCGACGCGGCGCGCCAGAGCGCCGCCTTCAAGCCGCGCAGCGCCACGCCCTACTTCGGCTACGGCTACCAGTTCTGGCTGTTCCCGATGCGCGAGCGCAGCTTCGCCCTGCAAGGTGTACATGGCCAGGCCGTGTTCGTGCAGCCCGCCAGCGGCATCGTGATGGTGCAGACGGCGGTGTACCAGGCCGCCAGCGGCCAGCAGGACCCGCAGCCCGGCCAGGAGCGCGACGCCTTCTGGCGCGGCGTGCTGCAGTCGCTGGGCGGCAGCACTGACTGATTGATCTTCAAAGGAACACCCATGGATGCCTTGCCCGCACTGAGTTTCACGCCCGCCGTGGGCGACCTGCCGTTCACGCCCAAGCAGCGCTCGCTGCTGTCGCTGGCGCACGAGCTGGGCCGTACCAAGTTCGCGCCGCGCGCCGCGCAGTGGGACGAGAGCGCGAGCTTTCCGTTCGCCAACTACGACGACCTGCGCGAGGCCGGCCTGCTGCGCCTGTGCGTGCCCGAATCGCACGGCGGCCTGGGCGCCGACTTCGCCACCTACATGATGGTGGCGGCCGAGATCGGCCGCTTCTGCGGCGCCACCGCGCTGACCTGGAACATGCACATCTGCTCCACCATGTGGACCGGCGTGCTGGCCGACGGCATTGCCATGACCGACGCGCAGCGCGCCGAGCACGCGAAGCGGCGCGAGCTGCACTTCGCGCGCATCGTGAACGATGGCGCCATCTATGCCCAGCCCTTCAGCGAGGGCAGCGCCGCCGCCGCGGGCCGCGCGCCCTTTGGCACCACCGCGAAGAAGGTGGACGGCGGCTGGCTCATCAACGGCCGCAAGATCTTCGCCTCGCTCTCGGGCGCGGCCGACTACTACGGCGTGCTGTGCACCGAGGACAGGGGCGACGAGCACCCCGACGCGCGCGACACGCTCTACATCGCCGTGCCCGCCACCAGCCCCGGCTTCGCCATCAGCGGCGACTGGAACCCGCTGGGCATGCGCGGCACCGTGAGCCGCAACCTCGCGTTCAAGGACGTTTTCGTGAGCGACGACGAGCAGCTCATGCCGCGCGGCATCTACTTCCGTGGCGCGCAGACCTGGCCCGCGATGTTCTTCACCCTCGCGCCCACCTACCTGGGGCTGGCCAACGCGGCCTACGACTTCACGGTGCAGTACCTGCGCGGCGAGGTGCCGGGCGAGCCGCCTGTCAAGCGCCGCCAGTACCCGACCAAGCAGATCGCCGTGGCGCAGATGCGCATCCAGCTCGAGGCCATGAAGAGCCTGTTCGGCCGCGCCATCGCCGAGGCCCGGCCCAACCCTTCCAAGGACGAGAAGCTGCGCCTCTATGCCGCGCACTACAGCGTGATGGAAGGCGCCAACGACATCGCGCGCCTGGCCATCCGCACCTGCGGCGGCCAGAGCATGATGAAGCACCTGCCCCTGGAGCGCCTGTACCGCGACAGCCGCTGCGGCTCGCTGATGCTGCCCTGGACCGCCGAGCTGATCCTCGACCGCATGGGGCGCGAGACGCTGTACGAGGCGGGCGAGCGCGACGCCTGAGCGCGCCTGGGCTCAGGCCGCCGGGCGCAGCCCCTTGAGCAGCAGGACGGCCTCGTCGTAATAGCGGCGGGCCAGTCCGGGCTGGCTCTGGAACACCTGCTGGAAGGCCAGGGAACAGGTGGAGTGCGGCGCCTGCGGCGAGGTGGCCAGCGCCAGCACCTCCCGCGCATCGGCGTGGTCCGGGTCCGCCGGGCCTCGGGCCAGGGCCTTGAGCGGGAAATACAGGTTCTTGATGATGTCGGCGCGCTCTTCCGCCAGGTCCTCGCTGGCCAGGGCGAAGAAGTCGATGGTGACCTCGGCCCGCTCGCGGGCGAAGCCGCTGGCGGCGACCGGCCGCGGCAGCACGCCGGCGAAGGTGATCAGTGTGCGCGGGTCGTCGTCGATGGTGCCGATCGGGTAGATCAGGAACCTCTTCTCGCTCTTCATCCGGGCCGGGTTGCCCTGCGTCAGCTGGCGTGTCGCGCGCACCGGGAAGAAGTCGGACTTCAGCGACTGGTTGCAGCGCGCGCAGGCGGTGCAGTAGTTCAGCGGGTGGAAGGCCAGCAGGGCGTAGCCCAGGTCGTCATGGGCCGAGCCGAGCGGGAAGCCGTAGGACTTGAGCCGGCCGGTGGCGGGGTCCAGCAGGTGCCTGTGCATCGTCGCATGGGGCCACGCGCGCAGCCGCGACTTGGGCCGGAAATGCTCCACGTCGTGCTCGCGGCTGCCATGGGGCGGGCCGGCCAGCTTGCGCTCGCAGTAGGCGCATTTGTTGGCTTGCAGCGTCATGTAGACGCTCTTGATGTCGCCCCAGCCCTGGCCGTCAATGCTCTTGTCGTAGTGCCCGCGCGCCGTGATGGCCTGGGTCTTCTGCTGCGCACTGGTGCGCCAGGATGGCTTGGCGGCGTCGATCCGCGCATCGAGTTCGTCCTGTGCGATGTCGTAGCGCACCATGGTCAGCGCGCCGGGCTGGTGT
>Ga0116227_10008213_pt1 | contig 19839 bp, 18 predicted proteins | sample S1TSphgellanicum_FD_89693 | JGI IMG/M metagenome (GOLD analysis project Ga0116227, IMG submission 89693) | Host-associated microbial communities from peat moss isolated from Minnesota, USA - S1T2_Fb - Sphagnum magellanicum MG | ecosystem: Host-associated > Plants > Peat moss > Unclassified... | reverse complement strand
GCGATACGGCGAGCTCTCGAGTTCCGCATAATTGATCCACGCGACCTCGTCGCGCGATTGCAAGAAGCGCGCGATCGTTCGCGCGTTCTCGACGTGCGCCTTCATCCGGAGCGGCAGCGTCTCGAGTCCTTGGAGCAGCATGAACGCGTTCATCGGCGAGAGCGAGGCGCCGACGTCGCGCAGTACTTCCGTGCGCGCGCGCATCAGGAACGCGTATTCGCCGAACGTTTCCGCGAAGTTCATGTCGTGATAGCCCGGGCTCGGTTCGGAAAGCAGCGGATGTTTGCCCGCGCCCCACGGAAACGTACCGCTCTCGACGATGACGCCGGCGATGACGGTGCCGTGGCCGCCGACGAATTTGGTCGCCGATTGAACGACCACGTCGGCTCCCCACTCGATCGGCCGGCAGAGCGCGGGCGACGCGAACGTGTTGTCGACGACGAGCGGCACGCCGTTCGCGTGCGCCATCGTCGCGATCGCTTCGAGATCGGCCACGTTCCCGGCCGGGTTGCCGATCGTTTCCGTATACACGAGCTTCGTGTTCGGGCGGATCGCCGCTTCGTGCGCCGCGAGATCGTCGCCCGGCACGAGCGTGCACGCGATGCCCATGCGCTTGAGCGTCACGGTGAATTGGGTGACCGTGCCGCCGTACAGGTTGGCCGTCGCGACGATGTGGTCGCCCGCTTGAGCCAGGCAGAGGATCGCCGAGAGTTGCGCGGCGAGGCCGCTCGCGGTCGCGACCGCGCCGAGCCCGCCTTCGAGGCTCGCCATCCGCTCCTCGAACGCCGCGACCGTCGGGTTGCCGATGCGGCTGTAGATGTTGCCGTACGTTCGCAGCGCGAACAATTCGGCCGCGTGCTCGGTCGAGTCGAACACGAAACTGGAGGTGAGGTAAATCGGCATCGCCCGCGCACCGGTCGCGGGGTCGGGCGGCGTGCCCGCATGCAGCGCCCGCGTACGAAACCCGAAGGTATGATCAGCCATCGTCATCGCATTTCGACGCCGCAGGTCGCCGGCCCGGCCACTCCGTCGCGCGCCCGAAGCCGTGGCCGGCCCACTCTTGTCACCCTGAGCCTGTCGAAGGGTGACCCGGCAGCGAGCCCACCTGAAGCGTAGCTCCCGTCGCGCCCCCTTCGACAAGCTCAGGGTGACAAATCGGTTGCCCGCCCGCGACGAACTCGGGGTGACGAAGCTTACGGCGATGAGCTAGGCGACGGGAATGCGCCCTTTTTCCTGGGCGCTTCGTCTTTTCTGAAGGGGTTCTTTGGGGCCGCGCGGTGTTCGGCGGTGAAGGGGGTCGGATCGGCTTTGCCCTGGCCGAAGTCGATCGTTCCGACCATGTCGGAGGCGCCTTCGACGTAACCGCTCCAGGTGAGGTTGCCCGTCGGCTCCTTCACGAGGACGCGAATGAGCCGGCCGTCGTAGCTGCCGTCGAACGGATACTGCTTCCCGCTAACGCGCCACTCACCCGAGAGTTCGCCCGTCCCGTTTTGGTGCACGACGAGATACGAGTAGTCGGTATGGTCGATGTACTGCAGTTGTACTTCCCACGTCCCGTCGAGCGTTGCGAACGCGGGGGACGTAGGCGTGCCGCTCGGTTCGGGACTGGGCGTCGACGACGGCGTTTCGCGGCGTCGCCGCCGCCCGCCGAATGCCGGCGTCGACGACGGCGCGGGCGAAGCCGAGCCCGACGGCGCGCTGGTCGGGATCGGAGCGTTCGACGGAAGCGAGGTCGCGGATCCTTGGGGTGCGGGCGTCGTGAGGGCGGGATTTCCCGTGCCGTTCGGAACGGGCGGCGGCGGGGGACCCCCGACCTGCGCGTCGACCGACGACCGCCCCGGAGCGAACGCGACGGCGAGCGCGATGGCGCTCGCGACGGCGAACGGGCCGTACCGGTGCGAAAAACGAACGTGCTTCAAGGGCCCTCACTGCAGAACGACGGCCCAACGAAAAAGGCCAACGCTGGCGGTTCGCGTCCCCCGCCCCACACTCTTTTAAAGCCCCCTTCGCCCGAGAGGACCGGTTGCCGCCTGGGGGCAAGCCGTCGTCGATGACTTCTCGGGATCGCACGCTTTTCGCGTTGTTCGGGTTTGGCGTTGCGGCGTTCGTCGCGGGATGCAGCGGTGGGGGCGGCGGTTCTCCGGGATCCGGTACGACCCCGACGCCCACGCCGCTGATTGTCGACTCGCGGCCGCTGCAGAGCGGCGATACGTTCTCGTACGCCGGGACCACGACTAATTCGTTCGTCTACTCCGGCACGTCGCCGGAGCCGGCGGCGACGACCGTCTACACGATCGCGCAACGTCTCGCGGTGACCGGGCCGACCGCGTACGACGGGTCGTCGAGCACCTTCGACGTCAAGGATACGGAGACCGACACGTCCCCGCTCTCGCAACTCGCCCTAACCACCAACACCTATTACGCGCTGCTGACGACGGGTGCGACGACGAACCTCGTGACCTACGGCTACACGTCGACCGACTCGAACGGCGAGTCGCTCGCCGTCACGATCCCGAACGTGAACGGCGGAAACGGCCTGCTCGACGAATTGCCCGAGGCCAAGGGACAGACGTGGAGCAACACGCCGGCGGAGACCGTCAACGAGTCGTCGCCCGGCGGGCTGACCTCCGTGCGCACGGTCAACGCGAACGGCACCTATACGGACACGACGACCTTCCCGGCCGGCTCCATCTATCCGACGTCGAACCCGGCGTTGCCGCCGGCGACGGAGGCCGTGATCACGCAAAACGCCGACGGCTCGGGCTCGTACGTTTTTTACGATAACCCCGGCACCGGCTCGCCGCCGCAGAGCTATCTCGAGATCGACGTCGCAACGCCGATCCCCGCATCGTCCGGCGTTCCCGCGCAGATCCCGATCACGTCGACGCAGCCGCAGGCCTCCGCGGCGCCCGTCTCGCTCGACGTTCCGCTCTGGTACCCGCAACCGCTCTCGCTTTATACGGAGACCGATACGGATGCGGGCACCGTCGCGCTTCCCACGACGTGCGACGTTCCGTCTTCGTTCGGTAAGGATGCCAACGCCGTCGCCCAGACCATCACGCAATACGACACGATCGTCGGCACCAAAGAGACGTTCTCGCAGACGAATTACGTGATCCCGACCTACGGTCTGGCGTGCGTCTCCTTGGCCGAGGTCCTCCAATTCTACTACGATTACACCGGACAAGCGGGTCTCGCTGCCGGTCCGACGGTCAACGTGACCGCGACCTCCACGCTTCCGATCGAAACGGAGTCGATCGAGACGACGCTCGGCCTGACCGCGTCCAACGCGTCGAGCGCTTCGGTTCGGCGAGCCGCCGCGGCGACGGCGCCCATGGCGTTCGGCATGCGCGTCACGAACGCGCGCTCGAACTTTCTCGCGCTCGTCGAGCGCGAAAAGCAGCGGCGCAAAGCCGTGCTGCTACAGTCGATCCGTCAAGCGTTGTTCGAAAGGCTGCATCGATGAACCGCGTTCTCGCGAACGTCTCGGCCGCGCCGATCGCTGCCTTCGCCGTCGCGCTGTCCGGCTGCGGCGGCGGCGGTCATACGGCGATTCCCGCGACCGCGGGGAATTCGGCGAGCGGCAGCGCACCGTCGTACGTCGCGGGCGCCATTCCTTACGGCGCGAGCGCCGCGCGCGGTGCGGTCTACCTGGGCCGCGCGCAACTCGCCGACGTCGGCCTCGACGTGCACGTCGCGCTCGCGAACGAAGCGGGCCTCTATCAATACGCGCGCGAGGCGAACGACCCGAAGTCGTCGCTCTACCGCACGTGGCTGACGCCGCAACAGCTGGGCAGCCGTTTCGGCGCGGCGCAAAGCGATTATACGGCGCTCACGAATGCGTTTCTCGCGAACGGGATTACGGTCAAGACGTATCCGCAGCGCACGATGTTGCGTATCCGCGGCCCGCAAGCGGCCGTGGAGAAGATGCTCGGCATCACGTTCGGGCTCTATCGCAAAGGGACGCAGCGCTTCATCTCCCCGACGAGTTCGCCGCACCCGCCGCAGTTCGCATCGAAAATCGTCGCGCTGACGGGCGCGGTCGGCTACTCCGCCTGGGGCCGGAATTACGTGCGCGCGTCGAACGTGTACGCGAACGGCTACACGCCGCAGCAGATCGCGAGTGCGTTCGACTACACCGGCGCGTACGCCGCGGGTTACACGGGCAAAGGCATCCACGTCGGAATCATCGGCACGGGGCCGATCACGGACGGCGACCCACGCTTCACGTGCGGCAACGCATCCGGTTGCGGCGACGTCGCCGACTTCAAAGCGCTCTACGGCGTGCCGGGCTCCGGAACCGTGACGCAGGTGTTCTCGACCGACGCGAACCGCTCCACGATCCCCGGTGAGTCGTCACCGGGCCTCGCCTCGCCGCCGCCGGTGACCGCCGACAATTCGGCCTGCGCCGCCCAAGGCTATGCACCCGGACAAACGTATCCGACCGACTTTACGACCTGTAATCCCGAAGACGGCGAAGCGCAACTGGACACGGAGCAGGTCGCGAGCCTCGCCTACGACGCAAACGTTCTCTTCTATATTGCGTACAACCCGAACGAAGCGAATTGCGCCGACTGCGCGGCGGGCCAAAGCGGAGCCGTGCTCGGCATCAATCTCACCGACGACGAGATCCAGCAAGCGATCGCCGACGACACGGCGGACATCCTCTCGATGAGCTTCGGGCTCGACGAACAAGATTCGGAGTCGACGTATTTCCCGAACGGCTCGGCGGGTCCGGGCCCAACCGAGTTCGCGATGGCCGCGGCCGAAGGGATGGCGGTCTTCGCGTCGGCGGGCGATTCGGGCGCGCAAGGGTGCTATCCCGGAAGCGCCACGGAACTCTGCGTCTCGTATCCCGCGACCGATCCGAGCGTGGTCAGCGTGGGCGGCGTGAACGCGCCCATCGATCAGTCCGGGCAGCTGGCGGGTCCGGTGACGGTCTGGGGCGTCGAGTCGGGCAGCCAATTCGATCAGGAGGCGACGGGCGGCGGGTGTTCGGCGTATTTTCCGCTGCTGTCCGCGGAGACGGGCATCGCGGGCGAGACGTGTACGAAGCGCAGTCAGCCCGACCTGTCGCTCGACGCCGACACCAACACGGGCGTTTCGGTCGACATCGATGCCCCGGCCGGGCTCGGCGGCCGCATCCTCACGCCGATCGGCGGCACGAGCGTTTCGGCGCCGGAGATGGCGGCCATGTGGGCGCTCGTCCTCCAAGCGTGCAAACAAAACCCGGCATCCTGCGGCTCGGGAAGCGGCGCGACGCCCTACCGGCTCGGGAATCCGAACCCGCTGCTCTACAAGATCTATACGAGCGGTTCGCACAGCCTCGCGTACGCGAACGTCTTCTACGACGTCCGGTACGGGAACAATTCGATCGTTCCGCCGCCGTCGGCCACACCGACGACCTCGACGGGGCCGGTCCCGAGCCCGTCCCCAACCCCGGTCAACGGCTACAATGCCGGCGTCGGCTACGATCTCTCGACGGGGCTAGGCGTTCCGTACGGCCGGAACCTCATCAAAGCGATCGTGGGCGTCTGAGACAGGTGACACCTCTTGCGCGTCTTGCTATAATGGCTGGGTTGTGAAAGAGAAAATCCACCCCACCTGGTTCCCGGAAGCGCACGTCCACTGCGCCTGCGGCCACACGTTTACGACCGGCTCCACGATCAAGGACATCAGCATCGAGGTCTGTTCGGCGTGCCACCCGCTGTTCACGGGCCAGCAGAAGTTTCTCGATACGGCCGGCCGCGTCGACAAGTTCAACCAGCGCATGCTCGCCGCCGAACAAAAGAAGGCCGAAGCCGAAGAGCGCAAGCGCAAAAAAGCCGAGGCCGTCCCCGCCGAAGCTTAGCGACCCCGGCACATCTCCAAGGGGCGGGCTGCAGCAATGCGGCTCGCCCTTTCGTATCGGGCCACACGTCTCGTGAGCATCCTTCGACAGGCTCAGGATGACAAATGTGGTTATGTCACCCTGAGCTTGTCGAAGGGTGCACGGACTACTTCAATGACAACGGCACGCGCTACGGCAACGAAATGTTTAACCTCGACCGATTAGAAACGCTCTCCAAACGCTTCGACGAGATCGAGGCGGAACTGGCCAATTCCGGCGGCGCGTTCGATCAAGCGCGGTTTACGTCCCTCGTCAAGGAACGGTCGGCAAACGAACCGACGGTCGTCGCGTATCGCGCGTATCGCAAACTGCTCGCGGACATCGCGAGTAACGACGAACTGCTCGCCGATAAGAGCGACCCGGAAATGCACGCCATGGCCGAGGACGAAGCGCAGGCGTTGCGCGAGCGCAAGCACGAACTCGAAGCCGAACTGACCGAACTGATGCTGCCGCGAGACCCCAACGATTCGAAGGACGTCTTCGTGGAGATCCGCGCGGGCGCGGGCGGCGACGAGGCCGGCCTCTTCGCAGCCGAACTCGCGCGCATGTACGCGCGCTACGCCGAGGGTCTCAAAATGAAGACCGAGATCCTCTCGCAGAGCGAGAACGAAGCGGGCGGTGTCAAGGAAATCGTGCTCGGGATCCGCACGGGCGAACCGTACCGGTTCTTCAAGTACGAGAGCGGCGTGCATCGCGTACAGCGCGTGCCCCTGACCGAGTCGCAGGGCCGGGTCCATACGAGCACCGCCACGGTCGCCGTGCTGCCCGAAGTGGAAGCCGACGATTCCGACGTTCAGATCAATCCCAAAGATCTGCAGATCGATACGTTCAAGGCATCGGGCGCGGGCGGCCAGCACGTCAACAAGACGGAGTCGGCGATCCGCATCACGCACGTGCCCTCCGGCATCATCGTGTCGTGCAGCGAGGAACGCTCGCAACTGCAGAATCGCGAACGCGCGATGACGATGCTGCGCAGCACGCTTGCGGACCGCAAACGGCGCGAAGCGGAAGAAGCCGTCGGCAGCCTGCGCCGCAGTCAGGTGGGGACGGGCGATCGCAGCGAAAAGATACGGACCTATAACTTTCCGCAGGACCGCATCACCGATCACCGCATCAACGAAAACTTCGGAAACGTCAAGGACGTGATGGACGGCGGCCTCGGCCGCATCGTCGCCCGCCTGCAACAGGACGAGAAGTCCAAACTCCTGGCCGGCGAAACGACGGCGGCGTGAGCCTCACGACGCGCGACCGCGAGGCGTTCGAACTCGCCCGCTCGCGTTCGTTCTCCGACGCCTACGTCGCCTCGATCGACCTCGAACTCCAAGCCCGTCGCCTGACCGTGCGCGCTTACGGTGCGCTTCGCCGCGGCGAACGGGCCACGTTCGTCGGCACGATGACGTTCTTCGGCGCGGGCGATCTGCGGCTCGAAAACGCAGCGGGCGCCTTTCCCGAATCGGTCGGAATCGCCGGGTTCGCACTCGACTACGACGACGCGACCGACCGCGGCTCCGCCGAATTGCGCGGTCGCCGGTCCTGGACGCTGACCTGGACGTTCGACGGCCTCGCTTACGAGGAACACGCCGCGGTGCTCGCATCGCTCGCGGACGAACTGCCGGGCGACCCGTAAACGCCGGCCGCGCGCGTGAACACGGTCGGCGCGATCTTCGGGAATGCTGCCGCCCGGCTTCGTTCCCGCGACCCGGACGGCGCCCGCTACGACGCCACGCTCTTGCTCGCGCACGTGCTCGCGCGCGACCCGGCCTGGCTGCTCGCGCACGATGACGCGCCCGTCGCGCCGGCCGACCGCGCGCGCTACGACGCGGCCGTCGCGCGGCGCCTGCGCGGCGAACCCGTGCCGTACATCGTCGGAACGGCCGGGTTCTACGGCCGCGCGTTCGCGGTCGACGCGAACACGCTCGTGCCGCGGCCGGAGACCGAAGCACTGGTCGAGGTCATCCTGCAAAGCGCCCGGCGGATTACGGCGTCCGGTCCGCCGCGCATCTGCGACGTCGGAACCGGGAGCGGCGCGATCGCGGTGACGCTCGCCTGCGAACTCCCGGAGGCGCTCCTCACCGCCGTCGACGTGTCACCCGCGGCGCTCGAGGTCGCGCGCCGCAACGCAGAGGCGCACGGCGTGGCCGGCCGTGTCCGCTTCGTGCTCGGCGACGGCCTGGCCGCGGCAGCGGCGCCCGGCGGCTACACGGGCGTAGCCGCGAACCTGCCGTACGTGCCGACGGACGATTTGCCCGAAGCGCCCGATCCGGCCTCGTTCGAACCGCGCCTCGCGCTTGACGGCGGCCCCGACGGACTGCTCCTGTATCGCGCGCTCCTGCGCGATGCGGCCGTCGCGCTCGTGCCGGACGGGACGCTCGTCATGGAGGCGGGCCCGGACACGGTACCGGCGCTCGCCGCGCTCGCTCGCGCCGCGTTTCCCAGCCGGGACGTCTCCATCGGCCTCGACTATGCGGGCCTCGCGCGTCTGGTGGTCGTCGCGCACCCGTCGACAAGCTCGGGGTGACGGAGCCCGCGGGAAAAGCGAAGGGACCGGCGTCTCGCTACCGGCCCCTTCTCCATGCGTGCCTCTCGGCGTTTGGGCACCGCTTCTGGACGGCGCCCGACTTAAGATTTCTTAATCGCACCTTATGGTTCCTTTCGCTCGGTCGCCGGCCGGGTCGGCGGCGAAGAGCGCGGCGGGAGCGGTCCGAGCAGCCGACGAATCGTATCATTCCATCGTGACCAAGTTCATCTTTTTCACCGGTGGCGTCGTCAGCTCGCTCGGCAAAGGCATCACGGCCGCGTCGCTCGGGCGGCTCCTCAAGAGCCGCGGCTTGTCCGTGTCGATCCAGAAACTGGATCCGTACATCAACGTGGATGCGGGGACGATGAATCCGTACCAGCACGGCGAGGTCTTCGTCACGGAAGACGGCGCCGAAACGGATCTCGACCTCGGACACTACGAGCGTTTCATCGACGAGTCGCTCACGCGCGTGAACAACGTGACGACGGGTCAGATCTACGCGTCGGTGATCGATAAGGAACGCCGCGGCGATTATCTCGGCGCGACCGTGCAAGTGATCCCGCACATCACGAACGAGATCAAGGCGCAGATCATGCGCGTTGCCGAAAAGAGCGGCGCCGACATCTGCATCGTCGAGGTCGGCGGCACGGTCGGCGACATCGAAGGTCTGCCGTTCCTCGAAGCGATCCGCCAAGTGCGTTACGACGTCGGCGAAGAGAACGTCATGTTCGTCCACCTGACGTTGATGCCGCTGCTCGGCGCCGCGGGCGAACTCAAGACGAAGCCCACGCAGCACTCCGTACGCGAATTGCGCGCGATCGGGATCGCACCGGACGCGATCGTGGTGCGCACGAACTCGGAGAACCCGATTCCGATCGAGCTCAAGGAGAAAATCGGCCTCTTCTGCGACGTGCCCGCGCGCAACGTGGTGCAGAACGGCGACGCGCCGACCATCTACAAGGTGCCGCTCAACCTCGAACGCGAGGGCTTGGCGGAGGCGGTGATCGCGCGCCTGCGGCTCGAGCCGAAAACGCTCGATCTCGAAGAATGGGAAAGCATCGTCGAGCGGATCGCCCATCCGCGCCATCACGTGAAGATCGCGCTCGTCGGCAAGTACGTCGAACTCAAAGACGCGTACATCTCGATCAACGAGGCGCTCTACCATGCGGGCATCCACCACGACGCACACGTCGAAATCAAACGCGTCGACAGCGAGACGGTCGAAGATTCGGGTACGTCGGTGCTCGCGGGCGTCGACGGCATCCTCGTGGCGCCGGGGTTCGGATCGCGCGGCGTCAAGGGCAAACTCCGCGCGATCGAATTTGCGCGCAAACATCGCATCCCGTTCCTCGGCATTTGCTACGGTATGCAGCTCGCCTGCGTCGAATTCGCGCGCAACGTCTGCGGTCTGCCCGATGCGATGACGTCCGAGGTGGACGAAGCCACGCCCGATCCCGTGATCGACTTCTTGCCCGAACAGCGGAATCTCGAATTGATGGGCGGCACGATGCGGCTCGGCGCGTACGAATGCCGCCTCGAACCCCACACGCTCGCGGCGCGCGCGTACGGCGAGCTCGTCATCAGCGAACGGCACCGCCATCGTTACGAATTCAACAACCGCTACAAGCCGCTCTTCGAAGAACACGGCATGATCTTCTCGGGACATCACGCGATCGGGCGGACGACGCTCGTGGAATGCGTGGAGCTCGCGCCCACGCTCCATCCCTGGTTCGTCGGCACGCAGGCGCATCCCGAATTCAAATCCCGGCCGAATCGTCCGTCGCCGTTCTACCGCGATTTCATCGGCGCCTCGCTCGCGAACGCGGCGGGCGCCTTCGAGCGCGACGCGGCCGCGCCGTCCGTGACGTCCTCTCCGTCCTGAATCTCGCCGACGTCACCTTCGTCATCCTGACCAAGGACGAGGAACGGAACCTCGGGCGCGCGCTCGCGAGCGTTCCGGCGGGCGCTCCCGCGCTCGTCGTCGACGCGGAATCGGTCGACGCCACCGTGAGTCTGGCCCGCGCGGCGGGCGCCCGCGTCGTCGTGCGCGCCTGGGCCGGTTTCGTTTCGACGCGGCGCTTCGCGCTCGGACTCGTCGGGACCGAATGGACGTTCATGCTCGACGCGGACGAAGCGCTCGAAGCCGACCTGCGCGAGGCCCTGCGCGACCTCGACCCGGATGCCGGAACCGACGCGTACGCCGTTCGGCGCACCACGTTTTTCTGCGCGCGGGCGATCCGGTACGGACCCTGGGGCTCGGATGCGCCCGTCCGTTTCTTCCGGACGGCGCGCGCCTCGCTCGTTGCGGAGCCCGCGGCCGGAGGCGACGCCGAATTACACGAGCGGTGGGTCGTGCCGGGCCGCGTCGCGCTGCTCGGGGGCACGCTCGCTCACTTTTCGTATCCCAGCGTCGCGGCGTACCGGCGCAAATTCGATCGCTATACGACGCTGGAGGCCAGCGGTCTGCGCGGCTCGCCGCGTGCCGTGGCGAGCGCGGCGGGCGCGGCGGTGTTGCGCGTGCCGTGGTACCTGTTCGCCAAGGACGGTTGGCGCGACGGCTGGCGCGGCGCCTTCATCGCAATCGCCTCCGCTATTTATCCGATCGTCGTTGCTTGGAAGGCGTGGCTGCGCCGGTGAGCCGCCCCGACGTTGCCATCGATCTGCCGCGCATGCGCCACATGTCGGTCGGCATGCTCGCGTATGCCGAAGAAATGGCCGCGCGGCTGCCGGCCGTTGCGCCCGACCTGCATTTCGAGACGCTCGTGCGAACGAGTGCCATCGATTTCGCCGAGCAGGTCCGGTTGCCGCTCGCGCTCCGGCGCCTGCGGCCGCGGCTCACGCATTTCTTATCGGTTTACGCGCCGCTTGCGGCGCCGCGGCCGTTCGTCATCACGGTCCACGACCTCATCCATCTGCGCTATCCCGAACTCTTCAAGGCGAGCGTCGGTCCGTATTATTCGGTCGTGGTCCGGGCGGTCTGCGCGCGCGCCGCGCGCGTGATCACGGACGACGAGCGCACGATCGAAGATCTCGAACGCTTTCTCGGCGTGCCCGCCCGGAAAGTTACGGTGATTCCGCTCGGCGTCGACGACCGGTTCGCGCGAGCCGTCGCGCCCGTTCGAGAGACACGCCCGTATTTTCTCTACGTCGGCAACCATCGGCCGCACAAAGATTTGGCGACGCTCTTCGGCGCGTGGGAACGTCTCGACGCGGCGCTCGAAGTCGATCTCCTCCTGACCGGTCCCGACGACGTGCCGGCGGCCGCCAAACCGAAACGCGCCCGCGGCGAGCTGCGTTTTCTCGGTCAGGTGGATCCCGAACGCTTGGCGACGCTCTACGGCGGCACCGTCGCGCTCGTGCATCCGGCGCTCTGCGAGGGCTTCGGATTGCCGATGCTCGAGGCCGCGACGGTCGGCGCTCCGGTGATCGCGTGCGACGACGCCGTGCCGTCGGTCTTGCGCCCCTACGTCGACACGTTTCCCGCGCGCGACGAGGACGCGCTCGTTTCGCGGATGGAGCATCGGCTCGCATGTCCGGCGGGGCGCGACGACGCGCGGCGCTTCGCTCGCTCGCTAACGTGGGACCGCTGCGCGCGGCGGACCGCCGAGGTCTATCGAGAAGTACTGGAACCGTGCCGAGTTCGCTGACCAGATTCGCGTGCGTCGCGTTCGCCCTCGCGGCGCTCGGCTTCGCCCCGTCCGCGACCACGCTTGCAAAGGAAGCGCCGGCCGAGAAGCCCGTGCGCACGATCGCGATCGTCGTCAACGGCGAGCCGCTGCAAAGCGACGATCCGCCGCAGGTGGTCGGCGGACGGCTGCTGGTCCCGCTGCGCGAAGTGTTCGGCGCCCTCGGCATCGTGCTCACCCGCGCCGGCGACCGGATCACGGCGCGCCTGCCCACGGGAGCGGTCACGCTCAACGTCGGGTCGTCCCGCGCGACGGTCGACGGGAGGCCGGTCGCGCTCGGCTCGACGGTCGTCGACATCGACGGCGCGACGTACGCGCCCCTCGAATTGCTGGTCGTCGCTTTCGGGGCGCAGGCCACGTACGACCAGCGCGGCGCGCGCGTGGAGATCGTCTCGGCCTACATCGGTCGCAACAGCTCGGCGGAACAGCAACGCGCCGGCGGCGGCAGCGACGTTCAGGGCGTGGTCTCGGCGATCGACGCGGATTCGTCGCCGCCGGGAATCACCGTCGTCCGCGGCGGCACGTCGCGCACGATCGCGCTCACGTCGGACGCGAAGTTTTGGATCGAAGACGTGACGATCCATTCGCAGTTACGCGGCGCCTTCGCCGACCTGCGCGTGGGCGATGCCGTGCACGCGATCCTTGCGAAAGACGGCCGCGTGGTTTCGATCTTCGATTTCTATCGCTCGATTAGCGGAACGCTCTCGGCGGTCTCGCCGAGCGCGTTCGTGCTCGCGAACGGACGCGTCATCACGCCGGGCGTCGAGACGAACATTTCGCTCAACAGCGCCGCGGCGAAATTGGCCGACCTGCGCGTCGGCGATTACGTGACGGTGCGCAGCAACCCCGAGAGCGGCGAGTTGCGTGAGATCGTCGCGTCGCGGCCACTCGCGCTGCAAACTGCGACCGCGCCGCCGGCGGGTTCCGTGCCGCCGATTGCGATCGCCGGCGTTACGATTTCGGCGACGCGGCCCTTGCGTGCGGGCGACGTGCTCGACGTCACGTTACGCGGCACGGCGGGCGGGCGCGCCACGTTCGACATCGGCGACTACCTCACCGGAATCGCGATGCGCGAAACGGCGCCCGGAACGTACGTCGGTCACTATACGATTCCCGATCGCTTCGACGTGACCCAGGTTCCGGTGTACGGCGAGCTGACGCTCGGCGCCGCGACGGCGCCGCGCGCGCAGTCCGCCGACACCCTTTCGGCCGCGACCACGCCGCCCGCCATCGGCGAAGTCGCGCCGCCGCCCGGCCAGACGGTCAACAACGCGCAGCCGAGCATCTTCGCGACGTACGCGGCACCGACGTCGATCGGGATCGACACGTCGAGCGTCTCGCTCGTCGTCAACGGCCACGACGTGACGTCGTCCTCCACGCGCGCCGCCGGCTTCGTCACCTACAGTCCGGGACTCGAACTCCCGAACGGTCCCGTCACGGTCCTGGTCCGGGTGGCGGATTCCGCCGGAAACACCGCTTCCAAGAGCTGGACCTTCACGATTCGCACGAAGTAGCGGGGGCGACGAACGCGAAGGTCCGTGGATGACCGATCCCAACGGCGACGCAAACTGCGTGTTCTGCAAGATTTTCGACGGGAGCATCCCGGCCAAGGAAGTGGCCCGCACGGACGACGTGCTGGTCTTCAACGATCTCAACCCGCAGGCGCCGTCGCATCTGCTCGTGATCCCGCGCCGCCACGCGCCGAATCTCGGCGACTTCGTGGCCGCCGCCGCCCCAGCCGAGGTCGGCGACCTCTTCGCGGCCGCATCGCGTGCCGGCCGCGCCGCCTCGCGCGGCGGCTACCGCATCGTCGTCAACGAGGGCCCCGACGCCGGTCAGACCGTCTACCACCTCCACCTCCACGTCCTAGCCGGCCGCGCCCTAGAATGGCCCCCCGGCTAACATCGCCCTCCGTCAATCGATGTCCCCAACGTCACCCTGAGCCTGTCGAAACGTCACCCTGAGCCTGTCGAAGGGCGAACGCGCAAAAAATTGACGCCCTTGACCCGGTGTGGTAGCTTCTAACAGTTGTTCTCGAATCGAGGGCGATCAGATTTACCGCGCGTGCCCTCAACGGACGCCGGATTCGAAGGGAGGGTTGTCTGTGGAAGTTCGCGTTGCACCGGGAGAAACGATCGAAAGTGCGTTGCGTCGTTTCAAGAAAGCCACCCAAAAAGCCGGCGTTCTCGCCGAAGCTCGTAAGCACGAGCATTACGAGAAGCCGAGCGTTCGGAAGAAGAAGAAGTCTGCCGCCGCTCGTAAGCGTCGCGCCTAGGCCGGCCGCTTGACGCTCAAAGACCGCATCGCCTCCGAATTGAAGGACGCGATGAAGGCGCGGGAACAGGTGCGGGTCGATACGCTTCGATCCGCTCTGTCGGCGTTCTCCTATAAGAAAATCGAAGCGGGCCGCGACCTCGAGGAAAGCGATCAAGTCGACGTCGTGCGCAAGCTCGTCAAGCAGCGCACCGATTCGATCGCCGAGTTCGAAAAAGGTAACCGGCCGGAGCTCGCCGCGAAGGAACTCCAAGAGCGGGAAATCCTAGCCGCGCTCCTGCCCCCGCAGAAGGGCCCCGAGGACATCCGCCCGGTCGTCCGCGCAACGCTCGCGGCGCTCGCGGCGAGCGATCGCACCCAGGGCGCCGCGATGAAGGCCGTGATGCCGGTCCTCAAAGGCGAGGCCGACGGCGGTGTGATCCGCCAGGTCGTCCTCGAAGAGCTCAAGACGCTCGGCGCCTGATCTCGCAACTTCGCCCGGCCCGGTCGGTACCCAGAGGCATGCGTTCTCGTCTGCGCGTCGTCTTGTTCGTAGCGCTCGCCATCTGCGGGGCGCTCGGCTCGGTTCGCGCGTGGGCGGGGCCGGCGCTCGGAACGGGCGACACGCTCGTCGTGCCGATCGCGGGCACGGTTGACGAAGGGATGGCGCACCTCGTCCAGCGCGCCGTCGCCGAGGCGAATGCGACGCACGCGCGCGCTCTCGTTCTCGACGTCAACACGCCGGGCGGCCTCGTCAGCGCCGCGTTCGACATTCGCGATGCGATGTTCGCAGCGCAAGTTCCGACGGTCGCATACATTTCGCAGCGCGCCTATTCCGCGGGCGCGCTCATCTCGCTCTCGGCCCGGAAGATCGTCATGGCGCCCGGGTCCAGCATCGGGGCCGCCGAGCCGATTCCGAACGATCCCAAACACGTCTCGGCACTGCGCGCGGAATTCGCGTCGACTGCCGCGCGGAACCACCGCGACCCGGTCCTCGCCGCCGCGATGGTCGACAAGACCGTCGATGCGCCCGGAAACAAACGGAGCGGCGCCATCTTGACGCTGACGGCGTCCGAAGCATTGCGCGCGCACGTCAGCGACGGAACCGCGTCGACGCTCGACGCGGCGCTACGCGACGCGGGGGTGGCGGCGGGGCCGGTCCGCACGGTCGACTATTCGTTCGGCGAGGCGCTCGCGCGTTTCGCGACCAGCCCCGAGGTCAGCGGCATTCTGCTCTCCGTCGGCGTGCTCGGGCTGCTGATCGAATTGCAAACGCTGCACGGAATCGCGGGCTTGGTCGGCGTCTCGTCGCTCGCGCTCTTTTTCGGAACGCACGTCTACGCCGGTTTTTCGAACGGGCTCGTCATCGCACTCGCGATCGCCGGCGCCATCGGCATCATTCTGGAACTGCACGTGATTCCCGGAACGGGGGTGGCGGGTTCGCTCGGTGCGCTCGCGCTGGCCGTCGCCGTCGTGCTCGCGTTCGGCACGGCGTTCTTCTACGTCGCGGCGCAAGCGATCTCGATCGCGATCGTGCTCACCATCGTCGCGTTCTTCATCGTCGTGCGCGCGTTTCCGCAGAATGCGTTCGCGCGGCGGCTCGGCTTCCGCGGCTCGCAAGGGCCCGAGTACGTCGCGAGCGAGGATCACCGGGATCTCGTCGGCCGTTCGGGCGTCGCCACGTCGTTCTTGCGGCCCGCGGGCGTGGCCGACGTCGGCGGACGTCGCGTCGACGTGTTGACCGAAGGGGACTTCGTGCCCGCGGGCTCGCGCATCAAGGTAAGCCGGGTCGAAGGGGCGCGCATCTTCGTGCGCTCGATCGTTCCGCCGGAGGAGAAGTAGTGGAGTTCGGGGGGTTGGGTCTCGCGGCGATCGTCTTTGCGGTCGTTCTCGCGTTTATTTTGTTCCTGTATTATTTTCCGCTCGGACTCTGGATTCGTACGATCGCGGCGGGCGTGCCGCTCTCGATCTCGTCGCTGATCCGGATGCGCCTCATCGGCATTCAGCCGGGCGTCATCGTGACGAATCTCGTGCGCGCGCGCAAGGCCGGGCTCGATCTCACGATCGACCAAATGCAATCGCACTATCTCGCGGGCGGAAACGTCGAAGCGGTCACGCTCGCGATGATTGCGGCGCAACGCGCGCAGATTCCGCTCGCCTGGCAACGCGCGGCCGCGATCGATCTCGCCGGCCGCAACGTGGTCGAAGCGTTGCAGCAATCGGTCATGCCGAAAGTGATCGAAACGCCGATCTTCCAAGGCGTCGCGCAGAACGGCATCCAGCTCAACGTCAAAGCGCGCGTTACCGTGCGCACCAATCTCGACCGCTACGTCGGCGGAGCGGGCGAACAGACGATCATCGCGCGCGTGGGCGAAGGCGTCGTCTCCGCGGTCGGCGCCGCGACCGATCACAAGGAAGTCCTCGAATATCCGGACCGCATTTCGAAGGCCGTGCTCTCGAAAGGCTTGGACGCGGGCACTGCATTCGAGATCGTCTCGATCGACATCGCGGACGTGGACGTCGGCAAGAACATCGGCGCCGAATTGCAGACCTCGCAAGCCGAGGCCGACCGCCGAATCGCGCAAGCCAAAGCTGCCGAACGCCAGTACAGCGCGCTCGCGGCCGAACAAGAGCAGAAGGCGGAAACGCAGGCGATGCGCGCCAAGGTCGTCGAGGCGGAAGCGCAGATCCCGCAGGCCATCGCCGAAGCGTTTCGCGAGGGCCATCTCGGCGTGATGGACTATTACCGGCTCAACAACATCAAGTCCGATACGGACATGCGCTCGGCCATCGGCACGGGCGTCACCCCGCCCGATCCCGGCACCGGGCCCGGAACCGGCCCGAAGGGTCCCGGCGTCTAGTGGACGAGGTCGTCGGCGTCATCGTCGAGCAGATCGCGCGCCGCGCCCGCGCGGCCGCAGCGCAGCGAGCGGCGGCCGGGGCGACGCAGAAATCGGCGCCCGGCACGCCTCCGGCGCCCGGACGGGCCCCGTCTCCCGCACGGCCCGCCGCGCCCCGCCCGCCCGCCACGCCGGCCGCGCCGGTGCGACCGTCGCCGGCCGCCGCCCCGTTCGACGGGGGCCTCACGGCGCTGCCCGCCCTCGACGCCGCGGACCCGTTCGGCGGCGTCGGTTCGGCGCTTCCCGCGCCCGTGCCGGACGTTGCGGACGCAGAAGCCGCGACGCTGCTCAGCGCCTTCTCCGGCGCGACACCGTTGATCGCCGCGTTCGTTTTCGCGGAGGCGCTGGCGCCGCCGGTCGCGCTGCGCGGCGTTCACAACCTTTCGGACTCCCGCGGCGTTTGAGGGGCGTGACGATGCGGAGTGTCCCGGCTGTCTGACGCCCGAACGGAGCGGCTCTTCGAACTCGATGGAGTCCGCGATCCGCTGAATTTCTGCGGCCACCTCGATCGGAATCTCACCGCACTCGAGGGCCTCGTGCCCGTCGTCGTCAGCCTTGAAGGCGACCGCCTCCGGCTGCGCGGCGCTCCGCAAGCGGTCGATTCGGCGGCCGAGATCCTCTCGCGCATGCGCGAGGCCGCCAACGGCGGCGCGCAATTGACGCCCGACGACGTGGCTTTGGCGGCCCGCGAGATGCGAGCGCCCGGGCCGCCGCGCGCGCATCCGAAGACCCTGTTCACGACGCAGCGCGGCAAAGAAATCCGGCCGAAAACCGAAGGACAGCGCCGCTTCGTCGAGGCCGTCGAAGCGAACACGCTCACGTTCGGCATCGGTCCCGCGGGAACGGGCAAAACGTTTCTCGCGATGGTGATGGCCGTGCGCGCGCTCCGCGCCCGCGAGGTGTCGAAGATCATCCTCTCGCGCCCGGCCGTCGAAGCCGGCGAAAAACTCGGCTTCCTGCCGGGCGATCTCAAAGAAAAAGTCGATCCGTATTTGCGGCCGTTGTACGACGCGCTCGCGGAACTACTCGACGACGCGGTCAGCGCCAAATTCGTCGACCGCGGAACGATCGAGGTGGCACCGCTCGCATACATGCGCGGCCGAACGCTCGCCGACGCCTACGTGATCCTCGACGAAGCGCAGAACGCGACGCGCGAGCAGCTCAAGATGTTCTTGACGCGGCTCGGCAACAATTCGAAGATGATCGTCAACGGCGACGCCACCCAGGTCGATCTCCCGCGCGGCGTGCACTCGGGACTGCTCGACGTCCCGCGCCTCTTCGCAGACATCGACGACATCGCAATCGTCGAACTAAACGAAACCGACGTCGTCCGCCACCCCCTCGTCGGCAAGATCGTCGGCGCGTATTCGCGCCTGACGTAATCGCTACGGTGGTATACCTTCGCAACGCAACGCGCAAACACCGGATCGGCGAACGCCGCATCGAGCGTACCGCGAACGCGCTGCTCGCGGCAACCGGCCGTCCCGAGGCAACGCTCTCGCTGAGTTTCGTCGGCGACGCCGCGATGCGGCGTCTCAATCGCGAGCACCGCGGGAAGGACCGCACGACCGACGTCCTGAGTTTCCCGCTCTACGAGCCGTTCGCCGCCCCCCGGCGCCCGAACCCCGCCGACCCCGAGCTCATGCTCGGCGACATCGTCATCAGCCTCGACGTCGCGCACCGCCAGGCCACGGCCTACGACGCCGCACTCGAAGCCGAAATCGAGCGCCTCCTCGTCCACGGCATCGCCCACCTCCTCGGTCACGATCACGAAGAACCAACCGAACGCCGCCGCATGCGACGCGAAGAAAAGCGCTTAGCCCGAGCAATCGGCCTCCCCTGGCCCTACGACGCCTAACCGCACCCCGAGCATGTCGATCTCAGGGTGACAAAAGCGGGGCGTCGAACGTGTCGTCGATGCATCCCGCGCGTTTGCCGCCCGGCGTGAAACGGGTTCAGGATAGCCGGATCTGGTCCGCGTTCGATTACGCGTTTCAGGGCATCCTGTACGCCACGCGCACGCAGCGGAACATGCGTATCCACCTGATCGCGGCGGCCCTCGCGATGTTTGCGGTCCTCTACCTGCGTCTCGAGCGAGCTTACGTCGCGCTGGTCGTGATCTGCATCGCGCTCGTGATCGCACTCGAGCTGGTCAACACGGCGATCGAAGCGGTCGTCGACCTCATGACCGTCGCCCATCATCCGCTCGCGAAGATCGCGAAGGACGCGGCGGCGGGGGCCGTCCTCGTCATGTCGATGGGTGCGATCATCGTCGGCTATCTCGTCTTCTACGAAGGCGTGACCGCAAGCGGCGCTAAGGTCTCGGCCGCGGTCGCGGGGATCCCGCGGAACTACGTATTCGTCGTCCTCGTGATCGTCGGGGTCGGGACGATCTTCGCCAAGGCCTTCTCGCGCCGTCGCGGCTCGCCGCTGCAGGGCGGGGCCATCTCGGGCCACGCGGCCCTGGCCTTCGCGGGCGCCACCGTGATCGGATTGCTCTCCGGCACACTCGTCGTCGCGCTCCTCGCGTACTTCCTCGCCTTCCTCGTCAGTCAGAGCCGCATCGAAGGCGGCATCCACTCGCCCGGCGAG